>OGKR01002162.1_pt1 | contig 11200 bp, 10 predicted proteins | sample 1572431 | NCBI WGS metagenome assembly OGKR01 (sample SAMEA2582079, study PRJEB24529) | metagenome | biome: Human gut stool | place: China | collected 2011 | reverse complement strand
TTCGGTGGCCGACCGTGCCATCATCCCCATGTACGACTGGCTGGGTCTGGGCGAGGAGGCACACCTGAACACCCCGGGCAAGCTGGGCGGCAACTGGGCATGGCGTGCAGCGGCCGGTTTTGAGAGCAAAACGCTGGCAAAGACCATTGCCGACGAGTGCAGTGTGTACTGCCGCGTCTAATTCCGGCGGGTACTTTGTAAATTGTTTGGCAATCTGACGAAAATGCAAAAATTCCAGTGAAAAATTGTGCGTTCTGCTGGCAATGGCCCCGCCTGAATGCTATAATGGCTATGAGTTCCCGGAGAGTGCCGGGAATCAGTCAGCTGCCGGTGCACGGCAGCACGATGCATGATGATGGGGAAAATGCAATGGAAAAACAATGGACCGAGCAGGATCTGCACAGTTTTGTGCAGACTGCACAGGCGGTGTTTGACAGTGTCAGCCTGACCGAAGAACAGCCGGAACCCGGCTGGCAGGACGAAAGCCTGCAGGTGGACTATGAGCTGCGCGGCGGACGGGTGGACTGCGTGCTGCACCGCATCGTGGAAGCGGACGGCAAGCGCTGGAAGCTGCAGATGTCGGCACCGCTGGCAGGCAATGTCCTGCCCGAAGAGCGCATGACGCCCCGGGAACGGGAGCTGTGCCGCGACGATATGAGCCACGATTTTCTGACCGGTGTGTACAACCGCCAGTATTTGGAGCGGGTGTTCGGCGCAAAGCTGGAACAGTGGGCCCGGCAGGGCCGCAGCGCCGCTGTGGCCCTGGTGGCTCTGGACAAGGGCCCTCAGCTCTGCGATACTTACGGCCAGCCGGTGATGGACCAGCTCCATTGCTTTGTGGGCAACCAGTGGAAAAAGAACTTTGATACCCCTGCGGTCCGCGTGGTCTGCCGCCTGACCGGCAGCATCTTTGCGGTGGGCTGTCTGGATGCCGACGGCAAGCAGCTGGCAGAGGAAATGCAGAACCTGTATCGGCAGATGCCCCGGGAATGCATCACCACCACCGGCATGATGCGCCGGGTGCCCTTTACCCTGAGCTGCGGCGCAGCCGGGCTGGAGGATGTCTCTGCAAAGAACTGGCAGGCGCTGTACGAGTTGTGCGATGCACGCCTGCGGGAGGCACAGAACGCCGGCGGCGATCAGATGCGTGCAGAATAAAACCAGCGTATAAAATCCCCCTTTTGGCGCAGACTAAGGCCAGAAGGGGGATTTTTTGTATGGAAAACCAGAAAAACGACAACCTGAACCTGCTGGAAGCCGTGGTGCAGAACACGGAGATGGGCAAGAATACGTTGGAACAGATCGTGCCGATGACCGACGATGTGCAGTTCAAGGCCGAGCTGCTGCGCCAACGCAATGTGTACCACCAGCTCAATCAGGAAGCGCACACCGCCATCGAGGCCTGCGGCGGAACCGCCCAGGGCCAGAGCGCCATGGCAAAGCTCAACACCCGAATGGGCATCGGGATGAAGACCCTGACCGACAAGTCCACCCGGAATCTGGCCGAGATGCTCTCCGAGGGCAGCAGCCAGGGCGTGATGGACTGCATCAAGTCCCAGAAGGACTATCCCGATGCCGCGCCCGGCTCCAAGCGCCTGATGCAGAAAGTGCAGGATTTTGAAGAGGACAACCGCATCCGGCTGGAACGCTTTCTATAAAGGGAAGGCGCTCTGCTCAGAGCGCTTCCACCATCGCGGCCACGATCTGGGTCGCGGTGGCAACATACGCGGCAATGCTGAACTTTTTGACGACCAGAACTTCGTGGCCGTCCTCGTCGGCGTTGTCGCTCATGGCCCGCAGGATGACGCAGGGCACACCGTTCTTGGCAGCGATCTGGCTGACGGCGGCACCTTCCATCTCCACGCAGTCGGGGGCGCACTTGGCCTCGATGGCGGCCTTGGTCTCGCTGTCGCCGACGAAGAGGTCGCCGGTGGCGATCCTGCCGGTCAGCGCCTTGACGCCTGCGGCCTTGCAGGCGGCCTCGGCGGCGGCGATGAGGGCCGGGTCGCCGGTATATTCCTTGAGGAACGGCGGGTTCTGGCAGATCATGTCCAGCTGGGCGTCGTGGTAGAGCACGGTCTTGCCGATGACGACATCGCCGATGCCGATCTTGCTGGTCATGTTGCCGGCGATGCCGGAGAAGATGATCTTTTCGGCACCGAATTTGGTGATGAGCACCTGGGTGGTGGCGGCAGCGTTGGCCTTGCCCATCCCGGCGCAGCAGACCACGACCTCCTTGCCCGCCAGGGTGCCCTTGTGGTATTCGACGCCGCCGTAAGGCTCTACGGTGACGTTTTCCAGCTTTGCGCAGAGCTGCTCGACTTCATCGGGCATTGCGCCCATTATGCCAATAATCATTTGGAAACCTCGTTCTCTTTTCAAATCGGTGGAGTCGGGAAAAACGTCTGCGATCAGACGTTGAACAGGAACTCGATGACATCGCCGTCCTTGACGACGTATTCCTTGCCCTCGGTGCGCTGCAGGCCCTTGGCCTTGACGGCGGCATAGTCGAAGTTGTTGGCTTCGAGGTCGCCGTAGCCGATGACGCTGGCGCGGATGAAGCCGCGCTCGAAGTCGCTGTGGATCTTACCGGCTGCCTGCGGGGCCTTGGTGCCCTTGCGGATGGTCCAGGCGCGGCACTCCTTCTTGCCGTCGGTCAGGAAGGAGATGAGGCCCAGCAGGTCGTAGCTGGCCGTGATGAGGTTGTCCAGGCCGCTGGCCTCGATGCCCATCTCGGCCAGGAAGGCCTTCTTCTCTTCGGGCGAGTAGTCGGCGATGTCCTCTTCGGTCTTGGCGCAGATGGGAATGTAGCGGGCACCCTCTTCCTTGGCGCGGGCGGCCACCAGCGGGACATACTGGTTGTTCTCGATGCCCTCCATCAGGTCGTCCTCGCCCACGTTGCAGGCGTACAGGACAGGCTTTGCGCTCAGCAGGCCCATCTCGTGCAGGACAGTCTGCTGCTCGGCATCCCCCTCGTCAAAATCGAAGCTGCGGGCCGGCTTGCCGGCGCTCAGGTGGTCGGCCAGCTGCTGCAGCCATGCGGCCTCGGCGGCAGCGCCCTTGTTGTTGCCGCTCTTGGCGGCCTTGGCCATCCGGCCGGCACGGTTCTGGACGACTTCCAGGTCGGACAGGATCAGTTCGTAGTCGATGGCGTCGATGTCGGAGATGGGGTCCACGGCCTCGGCCTTGGTCACGTCCTCGACGACGTGGATGATGTTGTCGTCGTCAAAGCAGCGGACGACATGCACGATGGCGTCGCACTCGCGGATGTGGCCCAGGAACTTGTTGCCCAGACCGGCACCCTGGCTGGCACCCTTGACCAGACCGGCGATGTCCACGAACTCGACGATGGCCGGGGTCTTCTTGTTGGTCTGCCAGATCTCAGCCAGCTTGTCCAGGCGCTTATCGGGCACGGCCACGATGCCGCTGTTGGGCTCGATGGTGCAGAACGGATAGTTCGCCGCCTCCGCATTCTTGGTGGAGGTGATGGCGTTGAACAGAGTGGACTTGCCGACGTTGGGCAGGCCAACGATACCTAATTTCATAGTTATGATTTCTCCTTTTATGATGTCGATGATAAACAGCTCGATTGAACGGATATCCGTTGTTTTTGCAGGTCTCTTTTTCGCAGACCAGGCTCCATTCACAAAAAAAACAGAGCTTACATGGCCAACTCTAATTGTAGCATGTAAGCTCTGTTTATGCAAGTCTTCCTGCGGCTCAGAACTTCTTCTCCAGCCGCTCGCGGATGGCGCGGATGAAGCCGAGGCTGTCCACGGGGGTGGGGGTGATGCCCTCGGCAAGGCCGCACAGGTCTTTGGTCATGATGCCGTCGTTGAGGGTCTGGAGGCTGGCGGCCTCCAGGGCCTCGCCGAAGCGGACGAGGTCGGGCAGGCTGTCGAGCTGGCCGCGCTTTTTCAGAGCACCGCTCCAGGCGAAGATGGTGGCCATTGGGTTGGTGGAAGTGGCCTCGCCCTTGAGGTACTTGTAGTAGTGGCGGGTGACGGTGCCGTGGGCAGCTTCGAACTCGAACTTGCCGTCCGGGCTGACGAGAACGCTGGTCATCATGGCCAGGGAGCCGAAGGCGGTGGAGACCATGTCGCTCATGACGTCGCCGTCGTAGTTCTTGCAGGCCCAGACGAAGCCGCCCTCGCTGCGGATGACGCGGGCCACGATGTCGTCGATGAGGCTGTAGAAATATTCCAGACCGGCGGCCTCGAACCGGGCCTTGTATTCGGTGTCGTAGACCTCCTGGAAGATGTCCTTGAAGGTGTGGTCGTATTTCTTGGAGATGGTATCCTTGGCACCGAACCAGAGGTCCTGCTTCTGGTCCAGCGCGTAGTTGAAGCAGCTGCGGGCGAAGCTGCGGATGGAGCTGTCCTTGTTGTACTGGCCCTGCAGGACGCCGCCGCACTCGAAGTCGTAGACGGTGGCGGACTGCTGGGTGCCGTCCGCGCCGGTGAAGCGCAGCTCCGCTTTGCCGGGGCCGGGGATGCGGAACTCGGTGGCCTTGTAGACGTCGCCGTAGGCGTGGCGGGCGATGGTGATGGGCTTCTTCCAGTACTTGACGGCGGGCTTGATGCTGTCGATCATAATGGGCGCGCGGAAGACCGTGCCGTCCAGCGCAGCGCGGATGGTGCCGTTGGGGCTCTTCCACATCTCATGGAGCTGGTACTCCTCCATCCGCTGGGCGTTGGGGGTGATGGTGGCGCACTTGACAGCCACGCCGTATTTCTTGTTGGCCTCGGCGGCGTCGAGGGTCACCTGGTCGCGGGTGGCGTCACGGTTGGGCAGGCCGAGGTCATAATACTCGGTCTTGAGGTCCACGAACGGCAGGATGAGCTCGTCCTTGATGACCTGCCAGAGCACACGGGTCATCTCGTCGCCGTCCATCTCCACCAGCGGGGTAGTCATCTTGATCTTTTCCATAGTTCTTTCCCTTTCCTCTCGATCATAACAGACGGATATCTTCGACCCCGGCGGCATTGCCAGCTGTACGCCGGGGGAAGTCGGTTCATTTGCGGTAGGATGCCGCCAGCTGTTCCAGTGCGGGCAGGCTGCGCTCGACCTTTTCGGTGTCGATGCAGTAAGCCAGGCGCACATAGCCTTTGACGCCGAAGCTGTCACTGGGGACGAGCAGCAGGTCGTAGTCACGGGCCCGCAGACAGAAGGCGTTGGCGTCTTCTTCCAACGCCTTCGGGAAGATGTAGAACGTGCCGCCGGGGCGCTCGACCTCGAAACCGAGGGCCTTGAGCTTGTCGTACAGCAGGTTCATGTTGGTCTCATAGACGGACAGGTCGCTGGTGACGTTCAGGCAGCGGCTGACGGCCCGTTGGATGATGCTGGGCGGGCAGTTGTGGCCGGTGAAGCGGGAGATCTGGGCCATCATGTCCACGAGAAGGTCTTCGCCCTCGCAGCCGGGGCGGACCGCCACATACCCCAGACGCTCGCCCGGCAGGCTCAGGCTCTTGGAGAACGAGAAGCAGGTGAGGGTGTGGGGGTAGAAGGCGGCGGGGTAGGGCACCGGTCTGCCGTCGAAGGCGATGTCGCGGTAGGGTTCGTCGCTGACGAGGAAGATGGTGTGGCCGTAGGCCCGGCTTTTTTCGGTCAGCAGCTCGGCCATGCGGGTCAGTGTCTCGGCGGAGTAGACCACGCCGGTGGGATTGTTGGGGGTGTTGATGAGGACGCAGGCGACCTGCTCGGTCAGCATCTCCTCAAAAGCGTCGAGGTTCGGCTGAAAGGCCGGGGCCTGCGGCGGCACGACCTTGAGGCAGGCCCCGGTGCCTGCGACGTAGGGGCCGTATTCCGGGAAGTAGGGGGCGAAGGTCAGCACCTCGTCGCCGGGCCGGGTCACGGCGCGGATGGCATGGGCGATGGCACCGGCGGCACCGGTCGTGGGGAAGATGTCCTTCTGCGCATAGGGCAGGCCGAAGGTCTTGGCCAGGTGGTCTGCCACGGCAGTGCGGAAACCGGGATCGCCCTGGCTGGGGCAGTAGCCGTGGAGGTCTACCGGCCCTTCGGTCTCCAGCAGGTTCTGCATTGCCTGGGTGAACTGCGGCGGGCAGGGCACACTGGGGTTGCCCAGCGAGTAATCGAAGACGTTCTCATAGCCGATCTCAGCGGCGCGCTGCTTGCCGTACATGAAGGTCTCGCGGATGACGCTCTTGTGCGCCAGCATCCCGCGGTAGGTCTCGTTCAACATAAATACTTCCCCCTGATGATGTTATTTCGGGCTTTGGGGCACAGCGGCATAGCTCTGCTCCAGCTTGATGATGCAGCTGTAGTTCGGGTCCTGCCCGGTGACGAAACGGCACATCTCGGCCATGACGGCGTCCGTATCGCCGGTGTACCCGGCGGGGAAGGCCAGATCAAACAGGACGTTGGTGTGGGTGTCGCCGGGGACGATGCGCAGGTCGTGGATGGAGAGCTGCGGGTCCAGCTGGCGGAGGTGCTCCGTCAGGCGGGTGCGCAGCACACCGACTTTGGCGTCCGAAGTCACGATGGGGTCGTAGTGGATGGTGACCTGCAGGTTGTCTTTTTTCAGGAAATCCCGCTCGATGTTGTCGATGACGTCATGGGCCGCCAGCGGGTCGCTTTCGGCAGGGAACTCGACGTGGAGCGAAGCGAACTGGTGGCCGGGGCCGTAATCGTGGACCATGAGGTCGTGTACGCCCAGCACACCGGGGTAGGACATGACGGTCTGCTCGATGTGCGCCACCAGCTCCGGCGAGGGCGTTTCGCCCAGCAGCGGGCTGAGGGTGTCCATCACGAGGCCCCAGCCGGACCAGAGGATGAACGCGGCCACCGCCACGCCCATGAGGCCGTCGAGAATGTTCCAGCCCGTGGCACTGCACAGGATGGTGGAGAGCAGGACGGCACTCGTGGTCAGCACGTCGTTGCGGCTGTCGGCAGCGGTGGCGAGCAGCGTCTCGGAGGCGATGCGCTGCCCTACGGTGCGGTTGAAGCGGCTCATCCAGAGCTTGACGGCGATGGAAGCGGCCAGCACACCGATGCTGAGCCAGCTGAAGATGACGGGTGTGGGGTGGAGGACTTTCACCACCGATTCCTTGCCCAGCGAAAGCCCGATGGCCAGGATGGTGACGCTGACCACCAGCCCGGCAAGGTATTCGTACCGGGCGTGGCCGTAGGGGTGCTCGGCGTCCGGGGCCTTGGCGGCCAGCCGGAAGCCGATGAGGCTGACGATGTTGGACGAAGCGTCGGACAGGTTGTTCAGAGCATCTGCCATGATGGCGATGGAGCCGAACAGGGTGCCGGCAACCAGTTTGCCGATGCAGAGCAGCAGATTGCAGGCCATGCCGACCAGGCTGGCCAGGTTGCCGTAGGCGGTGCGGACGGCGGGGTCGCGGGTGTCGTCCGGGTCCCGGATAAACAAACGGATCAATAATTGGGTCATGCCAATCTCTCCTGATACGATAAATTTGGAGGCAGAATGATTTGCACCTAGTATAGCATGTTGCTTTCGTGTTGGGAAGCGTTTCGGGATGAAAGCGCAGCTTGTTGCGGCGGCAAAACATGAAATTCGGTCGTGTCTGCCCGGAAACGATGGGATAGAAAACAGCCCCCAGGGCGGCGGAAAAGGGCCGCAGAGGGGGCTGTGGATGCAGGAAAAGCGGGACTCAGATGTTCTTGGCGGAGGGCTTGCTCAGGTTGACGCTGCGGATGATCTTGCGCACGGGCAGGATGCTCTTGGCGTTCATGGAAAGCTCGTCCACACCCATCCGGAGGAAGGTCTCGGTGAGGGCGGTGTCCGCGCCCAGCTCGCCGCAGATGCCGACCCAGATGCCGTGGCGGTGGCCGGCCTCAATGGTCATCTGGATGGCCTTGAGCACAGCCGGGTGGTGCGGGTCGAAGAACGGCTCCAGCTTGGCGTTCTGGCGGTCCAGTGCGCAGGTGTACTGGGTCAGGTCGTTGGTGCCGATGGAGAAGAAGTCACACTCGGCGGCCAGGTCGTCGGCGATGAGGACGGCGGCGGGGGTCTCGATCATGGTGCCGACCTCGATGCTGCTGCTGAACTTTTTGCCCTCAGCGGTCAGCTCCTGCTTGCACTCTTCGAGGACGGCCTTGGCGTCCTGCAGCTCCCGCAGGCTGGAGATCATGGGGAACATGATGCTCATGTTGCCGTAGGCCGAAGCGCGGAGCAGAGCCCGCAGCTGGGTCTTGAAGAAGTCCCGGCGGGTCAGGCAGATGCGGATGGCGCGGTAGCCCAGGGCGGGGTTGTCCTCATGGTCGAGCTTCATGTAATCGACGGTCTTGTCGGCACCGATGTCACAGGTGCGGACGACGACCTTCTTGGGGGCCAGGCTCTCCATCACCTGCTTGTAGGCTTCGAACTGGTAGTCTTCGGTGGGAAAGTCCTTACAGTTCAGGTAGACGAATTCGGTGCGGAACAGGCCCACGCCGCCGGCGTCGTTCTGCTGCACGGCACCCACATCGCTTATGCCGCCGATGTTGGCGAAGACGTTGATGGTCTTGCCGTCCAGCGTGGTGTTGGGCTTGCCCTTGAGCTCGGAGAGGAGGGCGAGCTTCTTCTGGTCTTCCTGCTGGCGCTTGGTCAGGCTCTCCAGCAGATCGGGGGTGGGGTCTACATACACGCAGGCGTTGTAGCCGTCTACCACGGCCATCTTGCCGTCCCAGTCGTCCTGGATCTCCTTGCACTGGATCAGGGCGGGGATGTTCATGCTGCGGGCCAGAATGGCGGTGTGGCTGTTGGAGCTGCCCTCGCGGGTGATGAAGCCCAGCAGCAGGCTCTTGTCCATCCGGACCGTCTCGGAGGGGGCCAGATCCTCGGCCACGAGGATGCTGGGCTCTGTGCCCTGCAGCGTGGCGTTGTCCACGCCCTGCAGGATATCCAGCATGGCCTGCGCGATGTCGATGACGTCGGCGCTGCGGGCCTGCAGATACGGGTCATCCATGGCGGCGAAGACGGCGGCCTGGTTGTCCCCGGCGGTCTTGACGGCGTACTCGGCACACTTGTGCTGGCCGTTGATGATCTCCTTGATGGCGTCCACGAAGTCGTCGTCGTCCAGCATCATGGCATGGATGTTGAACACCTCGGCGATGTCCTCACCAGCCTCGTCCAGCGCCTTTTCGTAAAGGGCGGTCTGCTGGTCGATGGCCTTGGCGCGGGCGTCTTCGAAGCGGGCTTCCTCAGCGGCGGGGTCGGTGACGTCGGCGGCCGAGATGACGGCGTTCTTTTTCTTGTAAAGCTTCAGTTTGCCAATGGCGATCCCATTCAGGATGCTTTTACCGGTGCCTACCTGCATCGTTCATATCTCCTTCTCATTTCAGATGTGCGAAAAAGCCCCCGCAGGAAGGTCCCGCAAGGGCTTTGGCTCGCTTGTCCTCAGACGTTCTCGGTCAGGAACTGCTGGATGGCTGCGGCTGCAGCCTCCTCGTCCTCGCCCTCGACCTTGACGGTGACGGTCTCGCCCTGCTTGACGCCCATGCCCATCAGAGCCATCAGCTTGCGCAGGTCGCAGGTCTTGCCGTTCTTTTCGAGGGTAGCGGTGCTGGAAAAGCCCTTGACGACCTTGACCAGCAGGCCGGCGGGACGTGCGTGGATGCCGCAGGCATCCTTTACAGTGTACTGAAATTCCTTCATGATCATTTCTCCTTACTGGGTATCCCCTTCATCATGCTCCGGGGCCATCGGCCGCGCCGGATGCAGCCCAATCCTGCTGCGGGATACACTACTTATATTATAAACCTCATTCGTGGTTTTTTCATTATCCCATTTCGCTGATTTTCATGCAACTTTTTTGGTATAGTTCCACAGAATTTTTGGTGGAAAATTTTCAACACAGGTTATTCGACGGGATACCCCTCGGCATCCAGCGGAAGGTCGGTGTAGGTGTAGTCCTCGCCGGAAGTCTGCTGCGCCTGCCCGGAAGCCCCCAGCTCCTCGTCGTGTCGTTCGCCCCAGTCGCCGCTGAAGTCCTCGCCGGAGGTCTGCTGGGCCTGGTCGGAAGCTCCCAGCTCTTCGTCGTGGCGTTCGCCCCAGTCGCCGCTGTAATCCTCACCGGAGACCTGCTCGGCCTGCTGCTCCTCGGCCAGGGCGGCACTCTGGGCGTCCTTGAGGCCGGTCACGGTGCCGGAGGGCTTTTCGAGCAGGTAGGCTCCGATGGCCTTTTTCCGGTAGACCAGCAGTACACCGTACTGGCTCAGGTCGCCCTTGCTGGCGGCGGGGATGAGCGCCGTCCATTTTTCGACGGTCTTCCCCTTGTAGCGGGTCAGGTCCAGCCCACTCTGCTGCACCACCCCATTGAAGGCGGAGAAGCTGTCGTCCCACTTGCGGGGGATCTTGACCTTATCCGCCGTGATGGATGCGCCGTCCACATCCAGACCGTAGCCGGTGAACCAGGTCTGGATGTCCTGTGCGCTCTCGATCTTGTTTCCGCTGGCCGAGACCGCCACCGTGCGGGTGCTGATGTACCGCCCCAGCAGCGCACTGAACGCCACCAGCGCACAGCACATGGCCCCGATGCCGACCTTCTTCAGACTTGCCTTGTTCAGCGTTACCACAAACATGCCCATGCCTCCCACCCTTGTTTGGTTCTGGAAGCATTGTATGCGCTGCGGCGGCAGGATATACGGCAAGCCGCTATACAAGTCTGTTTTTCTGTGCTAGAATGGGGGCAGAACAGGCCAAAACGCCAGAAAGCGGTGACCACGATGACCAAGACGCAGCATCCTCTGCCGGAATACCCGCGCCCTGCCCTGCGGCGGGACAGCTTCGAATCCCTGAACGGTCTGTGGCAGTTCGCCATCACGAAGTCGGCGCAGCTGCCCCGGCAGTGGGAGGGCGACATCCTCGTGCCCTATTCCCCGGAGACGCGGGCTTCCGGCGTGGGACGGACCCTTCAGCCCGGCGAGTGGCTCCACTACCACCGCAGCTTTGCCCCGCCTGCCGGTTCCGGGGGCCGGGTGCTGCTCCACTTCGGTGCCGTGGACTACGCCTGCGCCGTGCAGGTCAACGGGCATCTGGTGGGCGGCCACCGGGGTGGCTACTGGCCCTTTACGTTCGACATCACCGAGGCCCTGAACGCCGACCACAACCGCCTGTGGGTGGCTGTGCAGGACCCCACCGGGGCCGGGGTGCAGGCACGGGGCAAACAGACGCTCCGGCCCGGCGGGATGTTCTACCCGGCCCAGAGCGGCATCTGGCAGACCGTCTGGCTGG
>OGKR01002161.1_pt1 | contig 11208 bp, 10 predicted proteins | sample 1572431 | NCBI WGS metagenome assembly OGKR01 (sample SAMEA2582079, study PRJEB24529) | metagenome | biome: Human gut stool | place: China | collected 2011 | reverse complement strand
CCGGCATGATCTGCTTTGAAATTGCTTTTGTCAATGGGTATAAACGTGTTCCGGAACCTCCGGCCAAAATAATTCCTTTCATTTTTCATCCTCCGCTTTTCCTTAAAATATCAGACATTTCTATTTTTTCTTCGTATTTTCTCTTAATATTTATTTAAAAATTTCAACTCTTTAAAAACGCAAACAAGCAGTATCGCCCTGTTCAGACGGTACTGCTGTTTTTTCCACTATTACTTACCCTGATACATATCCTCATAGTACTTCTGATAATCACCACTGGTAACATTCTGCATCCAATCTTCATGCTCTAAGTACCATGCAATGGTCTTCTTAATACCATCTTTAAACATTGTTTCAGGTTCCCAGCCAATCTCAGCTTTGATTTTATCCGGTGCGATGGCATATCTGCGGTCATGCCCCTTGCGGTCTTCCACATAAGTGATCAGGTCTTTACTGACATTTGCTTTTCTCGGATCACTGTCCGGAAGGATTTCCTGCAGTGTTTCAATAATAATATTAATGATCTCGATATTACGTTTTTCGTTGTGTCCACCGATATTGTAGGATTCTCCCAGTCTTCCCTGTTCCTGTACCATATCGATTCCCTTCGCATGGTCATCCACATACAACCAGTCACGGATGTTCATTCCATCTCCATAAACCGGCAGCTTTTTGCCATGTAATGCATTGTTGATGATCAATGGAATCAGTTTCTCCGGGAACTGGTATGGTCCATAGTTATTAGAGGTATTGGTAATATTCGCCGGGAAATGATACGTATCAATATATGCTTTCACCAGCATATCCGAAGATGCTTTACTTGCAGAATATGGACTGTGTGGCTGATATGGGGTTGTCTCATAGAAGTAGCTCTTGCCGTCATCCGGAAGAGAACCATACACTTCATCCGTAGAAACATGAAGGAACTTCTTGCCCTCCTTAAAGCTTCCGTCCGGTAACTCCCATGCTGCTTTTGCGCAGTTTAACATCACTGCAGTTCCAAGCACATTTGTCTTGACAAACACTTCCGGATTCTTAATGCTTCTGTCAACATGGCTTTCTGCTGCGAAGTGGACAACACGGTCGACATCATTCTCCTCAAAGATCTTCGTAATCGCATCTTTGTCTGTAATATCAGCCTTTACAAATGTATAGTTGTCTCTATTCTCAATGTCTTTTAAATTCTCCAGATTTCCTGCATAAGTCAATGCATCCACATTGATGATACGGATCTCATTGTCATATTTGCGGAACATGTAATGAATGTAATTGGAACCGATGAATCCGGCTCCTCCTGTTACTAAATAAGTTCTCATTTTCTCCTCCTACTCAGTGTTTTGCTTTAATACAATTCCAACGCACAAAACTCTTATATGAGTATTATTATAACATGTCACATGTATGTTTCCAAGCAATTTTACTATTTCTATTTATTTCTAAGATTTTCTTAATAGTTTTTTTCAGACATTTTATATATATATGCTCCATATTCTGAACATATTTCATTTAATCCTACTTTACAGGCACACTCTAGTTCAGAACTACTTACAACATAATCTATATCTAATTTTTCCAAATCATTATAATTTAAATTAAGATGTATATAATCAACATTTTCCAATTCCATAGTTGTCTCTTCATTCGTAAGCGATATAAATATATGCGCATATCGATTATATATTTCATCCTGTTCCCTTTTTGGATCTAATATCTCCCAAAATCTTAAATTGGGCACGTAATTTGTAGAATTATACGTTCTTGCTCCACATGCTATCAAATAGTCAGGATACACAAAACTGTCAACCGCAATCCATTTAGCTTCCGGTTCTATTTTCACAATTTCAGTAACTTTCTCAGCAACTGGTTTCGAATATATTGCATCCAATCCACACATAAGTGGATTCACTGATATTCCTGCAATCAAAATGGTAATGGTTATTAACATTTTCATTTTTTCTTCATGTAAGTATTTTAATTCTGAGATCATACTTATCTCAGCCAAAATTGTAACAATGGCTATTAATAAAACACATACCTTTTTTTCTCTTGTATCGCAGCCCCACCATGTGTACACTAATACCACTCCTGTAGAAACAACCGACAAAATCACCCCGATTTCAGCACGGATTTTTTTCTTGTTTTCCAATTCTGACAATCCAATAATCAACATCAAAACATTCAAATATCCCAATATATCAGCCACTCTTTGAGGAGTTGAAAATGTAAGCAATGTAATTTTCGCTACAATTTCGGGTAACGGAATCAAGCAATATAATCCCAATACGCAAAATTCACCCAGCATTAACCACATTAATAACCTTCCATGCTTTTTCCTTTTAAAAGAATGTAAAAAGATTACCACTGATAATGGAAAAAAACTAAAAAAACACCCTATTTCACTCGAATTCCCATACTCCATATATGGTGTCAACAATGTTGCTATATATCCCAAAAGTTTATTTATGGAAAATCCTCCATAATAAACCCGTGCTCCAGGATAAACCGTGCTCATAATTGCTTCGATATAATCCCTCGAATCATATAAATATGCAACTATAATACTTATCATAAAAGCTACGCAACCAGCCACTATAATCCAATCATCCCATTGATAACTTTTCCAATATAATTGATTATCCCAAAATATCCATATAATTAATATCAAATATACATACCCTGCCGGAACTTGCCATGCAGGATATAAATCCACTACAAAATTTGCCGCCGACAATGCGATTCCAACCCCATAGAAAATACGTTTCCATTTATTTTTTTCACATATAAAATAATAAAAAAATACGACTGCCGCCTGTCCAGCGATTAACCATGTAACTGTCGACCACCACATATTAAAAGAAGAAAACCAAATCAATGTGCCACCAAAGAATGATAATAGTTTTTTATTTTCTGATATAATCATGCAAAGTTCAAAAGAAAACAAAAATCCAAAAATCATTCTAAATGACCATAAAAATGACATTCCATATTCATTCCCCAATAAATAGAACCCTAAATTTGCCGGTTTAGCTAATGCCGAATAGCCTCTATATAAACCAGAAGCCGATAAATTTGATGCTTCTGTAGCTCGTACAATATCATTTACTTTTCCATATTGTGTATAACCTGCTGTTAAAGTTCTAGATACAGAAACTAACCATTCATCACTTCGAATAGATCTTGAAGTTCCAAAAACCGGTGTCACATATTCCGAACCCATGCCCTGCTGTATATAATTATCATATTGATTGATAGATGATCCATGAAACTTATTTACAACGAAAAAAAGGAGTAACAGCAATGCAATATAAATTCTCTTATCATAGATAAAATTATATATTTTCTTTGTCTCAATAAAACAATGTAATGTAAGAAAAGCTGCTATGATTACAATAAGCATACATCGCTTTATAAATAATCCCCATCCCATATACTCCCTATAATTTTTTACTAATCCAAAACACAAATCTCCTTTCTGTTCTACCTCATTAATAATCAGTCTTCCCTGTTGGTATTCATCATCTGTTGAACACCAAATTGTCACCCCAGGTCCAAACCACCTTTTACTTTCTGAAATAATCACCTGAAAAGTTGTAGGATGATCCACCCGAATTTCATTATCAGATGCAAAATAAAAATATTTATTATTATCAATAAAAAAAGTATGATATTGTCTGTCTAATACTATTTCTTCTGTTTCCTCATTCACAATACACACATGTATTTTCCCAATCTGCGTCTTTCCAAATGTTCCCATTAACACAGCAACACCTTGAAACGTGTCTGCTGTTTCAAATGTTTGTGAAATTACTGTATTTTGTTCAATTTGTCCAATATTTGATGTATTTTTGATTCCGATCAAATCATTTGTTCCTCGACGAACAATAGAATCCTCTTTTATAATCGCAATTATAAAAAATAAAAATAACATTAACGTCACAAATACAATCCACTTTTTTCTTTTTCTCTTCATTTGTCACCTCCGAAACATGTTGGATTATAGCATCATTTATTTTTATTTACAACTTTTTGCATTTTACTATTTCTTTTTTTTATTTTCTGATATACTAACTCAAGTATATATTTTCATTTAATCATTTATTTATACATTTAGGAGGTTTTATTTTGCAATCATCAAAAATTTCATCTGATAATACGGCAACTGTAAAAGCAGCCCTTGTAAATACAGTTGCCAACATCATTGTCACCCTCATTGCAATGATAATGATTCCCATTACAACTCATATTTTAGATGCAACAGACCTCGGAAATGCTGTATCTTTTTTTTCAATTCGAAACATATGTTTAAATATTTTCACTTTAGCAAGTTATACGGCAGTTAATCGTGGTCTTCTTGAATTTCCACAAGAAAAGTTTAAATTTTTAAGTAGTCTTTTATTATTTAATCTAGGAATCATTTCTGCCTTTGGTATGATTTATTTTTTGCTTCATTCATATTTTGAACATTTTCTAGGCTTCACACCGCTTCTTAGTGTATTATTATTCCTTAGTGTTCTCCTTTGGATGTCATATACTATTGGAACAACTTACCTTTTATTCTATAATTGTTATAAAGCAATGTTTTTCATAACCATGTGTATAGGACCACTATCTCAATTTCTTTCGATCTATCTAATTCTTTACTTTGATACAAACAAATATCTGGGACGCATCATTGGATTAGATGGCTTTTATTGGTTAATTGGACTTTTTTTCCTTATTTTAATACTTTTTCGAGGACATTTTATCTTTCAAAAGAAATATATTACATACGCACTTACACTATCTCTTCCCTTAATACCTCATTTATTAGCTCAAACTCTTCTATCACAAAGTGACATTATTATGATCACAAATATTTGTAATGCAGAAAAGGCCGGCATCTATAGTATGGCCTACACTATTTCTATGGTACTTTACAGTCTATTATCCCAAATTATGGCTGTTTGGTCGCCATGGTGTTACCGACGTTTAGCAGAGAATAACACTTCTATTATTTACAAATATTCAAAAGTTTTATTTTTTCTAGCGCTCATAATGTCCATTGGTTTAATGATGATTAGTCCTGAAGCCGTAAATTTTTTTCTTGCTGACAGTTATCATGAATGCACTTATCTCATTCCTATTATTGTGGTAGGTATGTTTTTTTTGTTTTCCTATACTTTTTTTTATGACATTGAATATTATCATAAGAAAACTAAAATGATTGCCATTGCATCTATTATTTCAGCGATCCTAAATATTTTATTAAATACAATATTTATACCTATTTGTGGGTATATTGCAGCGGGATACACAACCGCTATTGGATATTTTTTTCTAATGTTACTTCATATGTTTTTCATGAAAAAAATAGACACAAGAAAAATCTACAATATTCCATTGCTTTTTTTATCCAGTTTGTTTGTTTTAATTTGTGCCTTTATAATGCAATATTTGATTAATCAAATACTTCTTCGATATTTAATTGGTTTTTTTAGTATTCTATTTATTCTGCTTTTTATCAGAAAAGACATTCGTTCTTTTTTCAAATCGATTCGTTCTTAACTGCAAAGAACTGTTGTGCATAAAAGAATTAATCTATGCGCAACAGTTCTTTATATTTTTCCTATAAAAAAAAGCATTCTCAAAGCTATTTCTCCGAAAATTCTTGCCCTCAATCTATGTGGATAAAACACTTTCCCAAACCAATTACAAATTCCACCTGAATTATCAATAAATATTTTCATTTCTTTTTTGTCATCAATTTTCATTTCTTTTTCAAACTCTTCATAGAAATATTTCAGGTACTTCTTCGCTTCAACAGCTGTATCTGACAGCAGTTCATCCTTTATAAAATGAAGAAAAAGACTTACATTTTCTGCATCTTCTGCTGTAACTGAATCAACATATCTAATATGTTTTGCAGTGCTTCTAGAATCATAAATAACTCTCCCAAAGCAAACAGCCCCTCGAATCATCCACTTATCATGCATCTCCTTTCCGGGATTATGCTCACTAATCATTTTTTCACGGAGTTGTTCATTAAAAACCAGAGTAAAGCCTGATCCAGGCGTATAGTACATGACATTCCAAATCTGAATAGGCACTTTCTGCATTGGAAATTTACGAATATATTTTTCATCTTCCGTATAATAATCATATGAAGATAAATATAATAATGGTTTCCCATTGTCTTCCTGATCCATTTTTTCTACTGCCCATTGAATTTTCTCCGGATACCATATATCATCTTGATCACAGAACGCATAATAATCTGAATCAGAATATTGTTTTAATATTTCATAAAAACTTCCTGGACATTTTAAATTTCTTCCATCAGATCTTAATAAAATGATTTTATCTGATTTCCGTTGGTACTCCTTTACTATTTGCAATGTTGCATCTTTTGAACCATCATCTCTAATAACAATTTTTATATTTTCATATGTCTGAGCAAGTAGACTATCAAGTTGTTTTCTAATATGAAGAGCTCCATTATACGTCGCCATAACAATGGTAACCACTCTATTTTGCATTTTTTTGCTTCTCCTCAATATCGTACTGTAAAATTGCCATTTCTTGTGTTAGTCTTTTAACTTCATCAGATATTTTGGACACCTTGATTGTTAACCCAAACACCAGCATAAGCAAAAAACAAAATCCCATAAAAAACAACATATTAATAGGAAGCTCAATTCCTAATACCTTAGCTATTATTCCTAGAAATTCAGGAAAAATATCCAAGATCAAAACAACACTTCCTGCAAAAATCCATAACAAAGCATATTTTAGATTTAATTTTCTATGTTGAACCATAGAAAAGATTCCAACCATCCCAATAAATATTACAACTCCTACTATTATTTGTAATCGAACCGACATTTTTCTCTCCGTTTTATAACGCCGCAATTAAAACTGCAACGCTTACCTTAATCATATAGTAAACTGCATTTATAGGCGAAATAGAAGACACACCTTCTTTTCTCTCTTTCATACAAACAGGAATCTCCTTCACTTTCATGTCGTTTTTCAATAAAGTTACCACACTCTCTGGCTCTGGATAATCCTTCGGATAATTCTCTGCAAATATCTGCAAAACATTTTTATTAATCATTCTCATTCCAGAAGTTGGATCTGTAATAGATTGTCCTGTTAAAGCTTTAATAAGATTTGTAAAAAATCGAATACCAATTCTACGCATTTCTGTTGACTGAAAGCCTTCTTTTATAATATATCTGGAACCTATCACCATGTCTATATTTTCTTTTTCTAACACTTCAGCCATTTTTTCTAGATACTTAGCATCATGTTGTCCATCCCCATCAAATTGTACTGCTATATCATATCCATTTCGTAACGCATAAAGATAACCAGTTTGAACTCCACCGCCAATTCCCATATTTATTGGAAGATTAATAATAGGAAATCCATTTTTTTTACATATTTCTTCTGTCTTATCCTTCGAACAATCATTTATTACAATATAATCAAAAGACGGCGCATTTTCAATAATATCTTGCACAGTTTTTTCGATATTTCCAGCCTCATTGTAAGCAGGAATCACTGCAATCTTTTTCATATTTTAATCAAATCTCTTTCATATAAACTTTTAAAGCTTCTTTCCAATCAGCCATCTTGTAATCACTTGTAAGCCGAAGCATATAATTATCTAAAATAGAATAAGCAGGACGATTAGCAGATGCAGGATTCATCTTTGCATATTGTTCACTAGTCACATGATTCACCCTAACATTTTTTCCTGCAAGTTTAAAAATTTCCTCTGCAAATGCAGCCCAATTTGTATCACCCTCACATGTGGCATGGAATAAACCGTAATTGTCTGTTTCTTCCAAATAGTGAATCATTTTTGCCAATTCTACTGCACTTGTTGGCGTTCCAACCTGGTCACACACAACACTTACCTCATCGTGTGTCTCCGCAAGCTGTAACATCGTTTTTACAAAATTCTTTCCCTCTCCATATAACCACGCTGTTCTCAAAATAAAATATTTATTTGCAAACTGTTGAACAAATTTCTCGCCTTCCAACTTTGTTTTACCATATGCGCTTACAGGATTTGGTATATCAAATTCTTTGTACGGCATCTCTCCGTTTCCTTCAAATACATAATCTGTTGAAACATGAATCATCTTTGCATTCACTTCATTTGCTGCAATACTAAGATTTCTCGGACCAATTGCATTAATTTTATATGCCAAATCCCATTGTGTTTCGCACGCATCAACATTTGTGTGTGCCGCACAATTTATAATTACATCTGGTTTTTCACTCTTTATCAACTCCATAACCTGATTTATATCGCTAATATCAAGAGCCACAATTCCTTCACTTTCCTTTACATCTGTATTAATAAATCTAACTCCCGCATCTTTATATTCCTTGCGGATTGCTCTTCCCAATTGTCCGTTACAACCTGTTACTAATATTTTTTTCATAATCTGTTCCTTTCTATACATTACTCTTAATTGCCTTTATTTTGTGAATATACTCAAATACACACCTATTACGATATTTCTGAATTTACGGAAAAATATACTGAATTTTATTTCAAATTTGTTTAATTTTAATTTATCAGCATATTTTTCTATAAGTTGCCGATGTTCTTCTACATATATATCCCGATTACTCCCAATCAATTTTCCTGTATTAGAATCATCTCGAATCCGAAAACTGTTTAATAACTCATGAATAATATATACATCTCCTGTATTGGCTATCTTTAGCCACATATCAAAGTCAAGAATATATGTGAATTTTCTATCAAAACCTCCTGTTTTTTCTAATACACTTTTTCTGAATAAGTTATTTACTGGCGCTCCAAAAAAATTATTCCAAATCAAAGCTGACTTTGCTACTTTGCTACCATTAATAAGTCCTTGCCGTGGATATCTTTTAAATACCCCAGTTTGTTTTCCATATATATCAACTAATCTTGTATCACTTTCAACCAAATTAACAGTTGGATTTTTAATCATTGCAGTTGTTTCTTTTTCTATAGCTTTTTCATCTAAAAGATCATCTGCACATACTAATTTTATAAATTCGCCCTCAGCCATGCCAAGGCACTTATTCCAATTTTCAGTCATTCCAAGATTATTTTCATTATGAACTATTTTTATTCTATTATCTTCTTTTTGTTTTTCATTTATTATTTGTAATGTATTATCTTGAGAATTATCATCAATAATAATAATTTCCAAATTTTTATATGTTTGTTTTTTTACTGACTCTATTGTTGAAACAATTGTTTTTGCATTATTATATGCTGGTATTACCACACTTACCTTAGGACATTCTGTATCATTCATATTTCACTCACTATAACATTAATTTGCAAATAAATAATATACGCATTATTATGTCATCTGCTATGCTCTGCCTTTTTATATTTTTATCAAATACTATTTTTATAGATCCTGGAAAGTTCTCCGCCTCTTTTAATTTCTGTAACTGCCTATCCTTTTCTGGAAATATATGATAAATATTTTGAAATTCTTCCAGTTGTTTTCCTAACTTTCCCCTGTTTTTCAAAATATATTTCACATTAAATTCTATTTTTTTTAATATATTTTCCGTTGCTCCAACAACATTTTCTCCATGTTGTCTATACAAAATATAAGCATTTTTATCATACACAACAACTCCAAGATAAGATGCCACTAAATAGCACCACCAGTCATGCAAGATCGCCTGTCTCGGAATGTGTAATTTCAAATCATCCGCTATTTTCTTATTCATAACTATAGTACAACCTGTACAAATATTTTCGACTAAAGCGTTAGAAAAAGATGGTTTAATATCCCTATTATTATTTTTCTTAGTAATATAATCATTTCCATCAATTAATATTTTATTGCAGGCGTACACTGCAGGCACATTATACTTGTCAAGTTTTTCTACTGCACTTTGTATCTTTTCTGGCAACCAAATATCATCCTGATCAGCAAATGCAATATAATCTGCATTACATTGCTCCAATAATAAAAAAAAACTATTATTAACACCAACATTTTTTCCATAAATTACTCTGATATTTTTAAATTGCTGCTCATACTCTCTTAAAATACTAACTGTTTCATCTTTTGATCCATCATCTCTTATAACTAACTCTATATTTTGATAAGTTTGCCGTAGTATACTTTCAATTTGTTTTCTTAAATAAGTCTGTCCGTTATACGTTGACATTAATATCTGTACTTTTTTCATTCTCATGTACATCTTCCATACATATTTCTTTTTCTATATAAATTGGTCTCTTCTTTATCTCCAAATAAGCCTTTGAAAAATACAATCCTAATATACCGACTGATAACAACTGAATACCACCAATAAATATTACAATACAAGCCAATGATGGCCATCCAAATGCCGACCCTCCAAACAATAATTGACGCACTATTATAAAAATAATAGCCACTAGCGAAACTCCACACATGCAGGCACCAATTATAGATGACAAATACAATGGCATCTCAGAAAAAGAAACTATTCCCTCTAAGGAATATTTAAACAACTTCCAAAAAGACCATTTCGTTTCTCCAACTGTTCTTTCTCTATTTTCAAATTCTAGCCATTTTGTTTTAAAACCTACCCAACCAAACAATCCTTTTGAAAACCGATTATACTCTTTTAAACTCAACAAAGCATTTACATACTGTCTTGACATAAAACGATAATCTCTGGCTCCATCCATCAATTCCACATCACTTATCTTGTTCATGATGTGATAGAAGCAACGTGCAAAAAAAGAGCGAATTCGTGGCTCTCCTATTCGTGTTACTCGCCTTGTCGCTACAGAATCATACTCTTGCTGTTTTACATAATAATACATTTCTGGCAATAACTCTGGTGGATCTTGTAAATCAACATCCATAATCACAACATAATCACCTGTCGCATGTTCAAGTCCCGCATACATAGCTGCCTCTTTTCCAAAATTTCTTGAAAAAGAAATATATTGCACATGCTTATTTTGACTATGCAATTTTTTTATTTCTTTAAGTGTTCCATCCTCAGACCCATCATCAACAAAAAAATATTCTGCTGCAACTTCCGGGAGCGTATCCATTATCCTTTTTACTTCTGCATAAAAAGTTTTCACTGCCTGCTCCTCATTATAGCAAGGAACAATTATAGAAACTTTATCCATTTTCTACTCTCCCAATCCATCCTCAATCGCTTCCACGATCGCTTTTAAAGCCTCTTCCT
>OGKR01002145.1_pt1 | contig 11280 bp, 10 predicted proteins | sample 1572431 | NCBI WGS metagenome assembly OGKR01 (sample SAMEA2582079, study PRJEB24529) | metagenome | biome: Human gut stool | place: China | collected 2011 | reverse complement strand
GCAAAGCCAGCGCTTTGTCAAAAGTTTAATGGAACATTAAACTTTGCAAGAATTGTTTTTTATTCTTTTATATGTAGTTTTTGATTCATCCATTCCCCGACTTTTTGTACAGCAGGTGCAAGTGTCAGAACCATTAAAACGGTGATCGCACCAAACTCGCCACCGGTCAGAAAACCGATCAGGCTGCATAGAAAATCCTGTGTATAGCGAATTACCTGAAAATGGCTTTTGCCACCGGTCTTTTTCATGATCGTTTCATCAATGATAAATGGGAGAGCATCGTAAGGAGCCATACCATGACCACTGTTCATATAACAGGCTGCTGCAAGTACAAAGAGTGCAAGTGCCGGAAGCAATAAGACCACACGAACCTCAAAAGACAGATTTTGAGGAATATGACAGACATGGTGCCAGATATAAGTGAAAAAATCAGAAGAATACCCGACCAGAATCATGTTTCCAAGCGTTCCAAAGCCGATCACGGAACGGTAAAAAAGGATCATTAGTACAAGCAGTACAACATTAAAGATGACCTGATAATTACCAAAACTTAAATGTAATAGGCCGGAAATTCCATAATTCATGGAAGAACAGGGATCTGTTCCGAATTTTGTCATAACCAGAAGGGAAAGCGAAAATCCCATCATGATCACTGCGATCAGCATGATCAGCAAACGCAGGATCCAGTTTTTTGTGATGTTACATTTTAATTGCATGATCGTATTCTCTTTTCTTTTTTATTTTTGTGATGCTATCCAAAAGATAAGGGCAAAACATCCGCTTTGCCCTTTTACTTTATAGCATTTTAAATCATACTATCCTATGGCTGTTGATTGATCGTAGCAGCGTATTTACCAATTTGTTTATCTGCTTTTAAGATGTGATTAGAAAGCCAGGTTAATAAAAAGTCGATCAAGCGGATCAGATAGTCCTGCTGGTTATCATCGATCGCATCTAATTCATTCACATCAATATGTACTAATTTGTCAATGAATGCTTCATGTGCACGCATCTGTTCTTCTAACTTAGGATAACCGATCTCTTTCATATATTCTTCTTCATCTGAAAAATGTTCTCTGGTATAATTCTGTAAACGGTCTAAAATTTCCATGATCTTATCATATTTATCATGGAGCAGATCTTCTGAGATCAGATCATTTGCTTCTTTGATGATTGCAAAAAGCTGTTTGTGCTGTGTATCGATTGGATGAACTCCTGTGATGTAATCATCTGTGAAAGCAAACGGATCATTTTTGTCAGTTTCATCTTTCATCTGTCCGATCATGACATCGCTGCTTAAAATATGACCAAAAAGCCAGCGTGCCATAAATTGCATCATATCTTCAAGATCTTTTTCGGTAATCGTTTCGTCCACCTGAAAGGCAGCTACTTTATTGATAAATGCCATATGTTCTTTCTTCTGCAATGGTAATTCCGGATCATCATGAAGTTCCATATAATGCTCTTCATGCGTAAAATGTGTCTGTGCATATTCTTTTAATTTTTTTTGAAAATTCTTTGCCAATACATGAAGTTCAGTATTGTTCTCTGCAAGCATTTTTTCTGTTCCATTGATCAGGGCAACAAGCTGTTCATGTTCTTCATCGATCTGTTTGATTCCGATCTTATAATCATCTGTAAATGTAAACATAATCTACTCTCCTTTATTTGCTATGTGGTCTGTCTGAATGTTACAATATAGTCCTGTTAAAATGTATGATAAGATGCATTTTAGTAATATAATGTTGAAAAAAGAAAACAGATAGCAGCTTTAGAACGCTTTATAACTGTTTCTTTTCTTTGCAAAGTATAACACAGATCGGAAAAGAAAAGAAGTATGAAAAAAAATTCGACGTTTTTAACTTTTTGATCGTATCTATAGTGAAGGGAGGAGAAAAGACAATGCATATTGCTTTGGAAGGTACCGCCAAAGAACTGGATTTTGCAAATGTGTATGAAATGTATGTCAACGATATTTATCGGTTGTGCTTTTCTTTTATGAAAAATCATATGGATGCGGAAGATGCTGTCCAGGAAACATTTTTGAAATATTATCATTCGGAAAAAACGTTTGATACTCTGGAACATAAGAAAGCATGGCTGATCGTGACAGCATCCAATCAATGCAAAGACATGTTAAAACACTGGTGGAGACAACGAAAAAACATAGAGGAGTACAAGAACGTTTTAGATGATAACAGTATGAAGACAGACGAAATGCTGGCGATTATTATAGAGTTGCCGGACAAATATAAAACTTCAATCTATCTGTATTATTATGAAGGATACAACAGCCGGGAGATCGCACAGATTTTAAAAAAGCCGGAGTCAACGATCCGGACGTATTTACAGAAAGCAAAAAAGATGATCCGAAAAGAAATAGAGACGGAATAAAAAAGGAGATTTTTAGAATGCAGGAAAAGATAAAACAAGCTTATGAAAAAATTAACATATCAAAAGAAGCAAAAGACCGGATTCAAATGGCGGTTATGATGCAGAATGCAGAAGAAAAGAAAAAAAGACAGATGCATCATGGATGGAAAATTGCAATGGCAGCTTGTCTGCTTGCGATATGCATTGTGCCAAGTGGTGTGTATGCTGCTCAAAAGATATATCAGTTTTTTTCGGTATCCGTAAAAAAGGACAACCGGAATGTCAGTATGCATATAACAAAAGAGACTAATCCGTCACAACAATATATCATGGTAACGGCTGATTTTGGAGCAGAATACGAAGTGAGTAAAAAAGAAACTACAAATGATACTTTGATAAGCTGTGATTACAAAAAAGGCTTTGAAAGCGGAAAAAGTTTCTGGTATCAGGTAGAATATATGGATGGAGATCAAAAGGAGATCCTGAATACTTATGATGTAAAAAAGAATGAGATTTTACAGATTAACGGGAAAAAAGCAGTCTATTGTAAATATAATGATATCGTTGGATCACGATATCATAAAGATCACAAAACCGATTATGGGCAGACAATATATCTTTTTGCTGAAAAAGAAGGGTATATTATAGAGATCGCTGCACAAAACGGACTGGAAAAAGACGAATTTATGAAACTTGCAAAGAAGATAAAAATTCAAAAAACAACGTCGAAGAAAGAGGCATCCAAATATATCTTATATAGCGAACGGATGCAAAATGGATGGAATATTCCTAATACAGCAATGGATCAAAAAGATATTGATCTGAAAGAAAGTGCAAACTATTATACGGGTAATAAAGCAGTTGTAAACAGAAATGATTATACCGGCAGTAAGGCTGTTATCCGAAAAAATAAGATAACGGTTACGGATGTAAAGGTTTTTGATTCTACCCGCTCATTACAAAAAAATGCGTTTATTAAAGATAACTTTGCATACAAAAAAATTGTAGAAAAAAATGGAACATTGAAGAAATACAACAGAGAGAAAGTGAAATATGGCGATGGTATCAAAACACCGGAAAGAAAGGTGGAAGCAACAGAAAGTATACAGCCCAAGCTTGTATATGTGACAATGACGATTGAGGGAAGATCCCCTCTTAGTAATGGCCGGTATTCTGTTCCTTCTATGCAGCTTGTGACGAAGAAAGACGGGAAGATCATAAAGGCAGATGACTCCTATAATCGTCCGGGGTATATCAAAGATGCCTATACGGATCAGATGCCATGTTATTTTGAAGAAAGTTTAGGAGGGAAAAGTGCATGGTTTGCTCCGATGAATGGCAATCATGTTACATTGCATTTTGCCTATCTTGTGGATGAAGACCAGATCCATGGTATGGCACTTGTTTTAAATGACTGGGTAAGCAGCAGCCGGAAACTTGTTTATCTCGATATTTCCAAATAAAATACTATTTGCTATTTGAATCTGTCTATGCTATAATGCAAATCGTGGCTATCAGATAGCTGCCGCAGAGTGAATCATACAAGGTCCACGAAGGGGTACACCACCGCGGGTGTAATCTCTTTGTGGACTTTTTTTGTGTAAATGCCGCAAAAATACCTTGTAAGAATGCATGCTTTGCAGAGAAAATGAGCCACTTTGCAGAGAGAACAGTTGTAAGCAATTTCTTTGTGTTATCGTTTTATCGAAAAGGAAAACGAAAAAAAACAGAGCAGGAGGCGAATATGGAGATTCAGGTAAATGGTAAAAAAATGGAGTTAGAGCAGGCAGTCACTTTAGAAGAACTTGTCACAATGCTAAAACATGATAAGAGACAGATTGCAGCAGAAGTGAATTTAGAGATCATTGAAAAAGATAAATACACGGAAGTTATGTTAAAAGAAGGCGATGTTGTTGAAATCGTTTCTTTTATGGGTGGAGGCAGTCTGTAATAATGTAACTGTAAAAATAGAATGAAAGCAGCTTTTTCGTTGCTTTTATCATAGATTGACAAAAGAAAGAAGGATTAAAAATGGCAGTAGAAAAGAAAGACGATCAGTTAGTAATTGGTGGGAAATGTTTTGATTCCCGTTTTATCCTAGGTTCCGGAAAATATTCTCTGGAACTGATCAAGGCAGCAGTAGAGCATGCCGGAGCACAGATGATCACTTTGGCACTTCGTCGTGCCAATGAAGGTGGTGTGGCAAATATTTTAGATTATATTCCTGAGGGAGTGACGCTTTTACCAAATACATCGGGAGCCAGGAATGCAGATGAAGCAGTCCGTATCGCAAAGCTTTCCAGAGAAGTCGGTTGTGGAAATTTTGTAAAGATTGAAATTATGCGTGACAGCAAATATCTTCTGCCGGATAACGCAGAAACGATAAAAGCGACAGAAATTCTTGCAAAGGAAGGTTTTGTCGTTATGCCATATATGTATCCTGATCTCAATGTAGCAAGAGATCTTCAGAATGCCGGAGCTGCAGCTGTTATGCCACTTGCCGCACCGATCGGAACAAACAAGGGACTTTGTACGAAAGAATTTATCAAAATCCTGATTGATGAGATAGATTTACCGATCATTGTAGATGCCGGGATCGGATGTCCTTCACAGGCCTGTGAAGCAATGGAAATGGGAGCTGCTGCCGTGATGGCAAATACAGCGATCGCAACAGCCGGTGATATTGTACAGATGGCAGAAGCATTCAAGCTTGCGATCAATGCAGGCCGCCAGGCATATTTATCAGGTCTTGGAAGAGTGATGGAGAAAGGAGCAAGTGCTTCTTCCCCATTGACAGGATTCTTACGCTGATAAGATGATTGCTGACAAAACGAATCCGTTTATAGAAAACTTTAGCAAAAGTATAGGATTTTACTTAATTAGAAAAAGTATTGAAGTTTACTTAAACGGATAGATTCCTGTAAGTATATAAGAAGTAATAAAAAATGTAACCTACTCTCGGAATCTTCTTTCTGAGAGTACATTGTAATAGAAATGAGGAAATTTTATGGAAATCAAAGAAGATAAACCGGAAAATCGTATTGATCATATGACATACCTTCCTGATATGGAGGTATTAGAGTCTGACGTGCAAAGAAAAGTGATCGAACGCATGGAACAATACGATTATGATAAATATACCGCAAAAGATGTAAAAGCAGCTTTAAGTCATGAAGTTTGTACGGTAGAAGATTTTGAAGCATTACTTTCACCGGCTGCACTTCCTTATCTGGAAGAAATGGCACAAAGAGCACAAAAGGAAACGAGAAAACATTTTGGAAATTCTATTTATATGTTTACACCTTTATATATTGCGAATTATTGTGAAAATTACTGTATTTATTGTGGCTTTAACTGCCATAACAAGATTCGTCGTGCAAAATTAAATGATGAACAGATTGAGAAAGAAATGCAGGCAATCGCAAAAACCGGATTACAGGAGATTTTGATCCTGACAGGAGAGAGTAAGAAAATGTCAGATGTAGAATATATAGGACGTGCCTGTCAGATTGCCCGCAAATATTTCAAAGTGATCGGTCTGGAAGTATATCCTATGAATTCAGATGAATATGCATACCTGCATCAATGTGGTGCGGATTATGTTACTGTTTTTCAGGAAACATATAATTCAGATAAATATGAGACTCTTCATCGTGCCGGACACAAGCGGATTTTCCCATATCGCCTGAATGCACAGGAAAGAGCATTAAAAGGTGGTATGCGTGGAGTAGGCTTTGCTGCGTTATTAGGTCTTGATGATTTTCGAAAAGATGCTTTGGCAACCGGATATCATGCATATCTCTTGCAAAGAAAATATCCGCATGCTGAAATTGCATTTTCGTGTCCGAGACTGCGTCCGATCATCAACAATGACAAGATCAATCCGAAGGATGTACATGAACCACAGCTTTTGCAAGTCATCATGGCATATCGCATATTCATGCCATTTGCAAGCATTACGATCTCAACAAGAGAGTGTGAGCGTGTCCGTAACAATGTGATCAGGATTGCTGCAACAAAGATTTCAGCAGGTGTATCGGTTGGAATCGGAGAACACATTGAAGATAATGACAATGTCGGAGATGCACAGTTTGAGATTTCCGATGGAAGAAACGTCAAGGAAGTGTTTGATGCAATCGAAAGCGAAGGCCTACAGCCGGTAATGAGTGATTATATCTATGTGTAAATTAATTGTTGTAACGAACCGAAAGCTCTGTAAAAGAGATTTTTTAGAACAGATCCGTCTACTAGTGGAATGCAATGCAGATGCGATCGTGCTTCGGGAAAAGGATCTGAATGCAAAGGAATATCAGAAACTGGCAAAAGACGTTCTTGCAATCTGTAAAGGCAGTAAGACAAAATGCATTTTGCATCAATTTCTTCCTGTTGCAAAAGATCTTATGGCAGATGCGATCCATTTGTCTGTTCCTGATGCGATCCGTTATCGGAAAGAATTAAGTTCCTTTACTTTAAAAGGAATGTCAACCCATTCTGTGGAGCAGTTGCAAAAAGCACAGGAACTTGGTGCAGATTATGTTTTCTATGGTCATATTTTTACAACTGATTGTAAAAAGGGACTAAAGCCAAGAGGGATTACAGCGTTGCAACAAATATGCAAGGAAGCACAGATACCGGTCTATGCGATCGGTGGCATTTCGTCTGAAAATATCAAAGAAGTGATTCAGGCAGGTGCCGCAGGTGCATGCATCATGTCATTTGGTATGCAAGCTTCTAAAGAAGAGCTTTTACAATTAAAAGGAATAAAATAAAAAGAGTTTTTGAATCTGTCACCCTAAAAGAAATATATTAAGAAAAAAGATTTAAAGCAGTTATATTCTGTTTTAAATCTTTTTTACATGTATGGCTAAAATGTGTTATACTTAAAAAGATTATGCTGTTTAAGCAGGTTTTTTTGTCCGAAAAAGAAAAATTTGCTTTGGAAGCATAGAAAAAGAAATGTTAGAAACATAGAAAAAGCCACATTAAAAATGAATAATGTGTTATGCAGTAATACAATAGGAGTTAAAATCAATATGACATTAAAAGATTTGGAGATAGGAGAAAGTGCACGGATTAAAACGGTTGGTGGAAACGGTGCATTACGACAGCATTTTTTGGATATGGGAGTGATCCCCGGAGCAGAGACGACAGTTGTAAAGTTTGCTCCGATGGGAGACCCGATGGAATTGCAGATCCATGGATATGAGTTGACACTCCGTTTGGCAGAAGCCAGACAGATTGAAGTGGAGGCGATTAAAAAGCGTGCAAGAAGCCATGAGGGTCCCGGTAAAATCAGCAGGGAAGCACATCCGGGGTTAGGAGAAGAAGGAAAATATCATGTTAAAGCAGATGAAAATCCTTTGCCGGAAGATGAAAAGCTGACATATGCTTTGGTCGGTAATCAGAATTGTGGTAAGACAACTTTGTTTAATCAGTTGACAGGATCTAATCAGCATGTTGGTAATTTTCCGGGAGTAACGGTAGACCGAAAAGACGGTTCGATCAGAAATCATCTGGAAACATTGATCACAGATCTTCCCGGTATTTATTCAATGTCACCCTACAGCAGTGAAGAGATTGTTTCGAGAAATTTTGTTCTTGATAATCATCCTAAAGCAATCATTAATATTATTGATGCGACGAATATCGAACGCAATCTATATCTCACAATGCAGCTGTTAGAAATGGATATTCCGATGGTCATTGCATTAAATATGATGGACGAAGTGACGGGCAATGCGGGTTCGATTGATATCAATAAAATGGAAAACCTGATCGGTGTACCGGTTGTGCCGATATCTGCAGCAAAAAATCAGGGCGTTGATGAATTGGTACGTCATGCTTTACATATTGCAAAGTATCAGGAAAGACCGGGAAGGCAGGACTTTTGCGGAGAAAATGAATTTGGAGGAGCTGTTCACCGCTGTATTCATGCAGTCTGTCATATTATTGAAGATCATGCACAAAATGCGGGAATTCCGATCCGCTTTGCAGCTACAAAACTGATCGAAGGCGATGAATTGATCTTAGAAAAGATGCAATTAGATGAAAATGAAAAAGAAACATTGGAGCATCTGATCTTACAAATGGAAAAAGAAAGAGGTCTTGACAGAAGTGCAGCAATTGCAGATATGCGCTTTAATTTTATAGAGCGAATTTGTGAAAGTACTGTAGTGAAACCAAAAGAGAGCAGGGAACGTATCCGCAGTCAGAAAATTGACCGTATTCTGACAGGAAAATATACGGCTATTCCATGTTTTGTAATGATCATGCTGGCTGTTTTTTATCTGACCTTTAATGTGATAGGTGCTTTCTTACAGGATATTTTACAGCTTGGCATTGACCGGCTGACTGCGATGACAGACCAGGCATTAAGTGCAGCAAAAGTAAATGAAGTTCTGCATGGTCTTGTGATAGATGGTATTTTTGCCGGCGTGGGAAGTGTATTGAGTTTTCTGCCGATCATTGTGACACTGTTCTTCTTTTTATCGATTATGGAAGATAGCGGATACATTGCCAGAGTTGCATTTTTTATGGATAAGTTGCTTCGAAAGATTGGCTTATCTGGACGAAGCATCGTGCCTTTGCTGATCGGTTTTGGATGTACGGTTCCTGCTGTGATGGCAACAAGAACGTTGCCAAGTGAAAGAGACCGTAAAATGACAATTCTTTTGACGCCGTTTATGAGTTGTTCGGCAAAGCTTCCGATTTATTCCTTCTTTGTCAGTGCATTTTTTCCGAAGAAGGGCGGACTTATCATGGCCGGATTGTATTTTCTTGGAATTCTGATCGGAATATGTGTTGCATTGATCTATCGTAAAACATTGTTTCATGGAGATGCCGTTCCGTTTGTTATGGAACTGCCGAACTATCGAATGCCGGGAATGCGCAATGTAGTGCAGTTACTATGGGAAAAAGCAAAAGATTTTATACAGAGAGCATTTACTGTTATTTTGATTGCAACGATCTGTATATGGTGTTTGCAAAGTTTTGATATTCACTTTAATTTGGTAAAAGACTCAAAAGATAGTATATTGGCCGCAATTTCCGGCATACTGGTACCTTTGTTTCAGCCACTTGGACTCGGGGACTGGAGAATATGCACATCTTTGATCAGTGGATTTATGGCAAAAGAGAGTGTTGTATCATCTTTACAGATCTTATTTGGAAATTCCGTGACAACAGCGATTTCTTCTCTTGGAGCCGCTTCTTTGCTTGTATTTAGTCTGTTATATACACCATGTGTGGCGGCAATTGCATCTATCCGTAGAGAAATGGGCAGAAAATGGGCTGTCGGTGTTGTGTTCTTTCAATGTGTAGTTGCATGGGCAGCAGCCTGGATCGTTTCTTTGATTGGCACAATGATGATATGATGAGCCAAGGAGAAAAGAAAGATCTTTTGTATTACGGTAACAAAAGAGGCTTTTTCGGATAAAAGTTGAAAAAATAATAAAGATAAAGGAGCAAAAATATGGTTATTGATCTAGCAGAGAGCAGAAAAAAAATTGATGAAATTGATAAAGAGATCGTGCGGCTTTTTCAGGAAAGAATGGGAGTAGCAACAGATGTTGCTGCCTATAAAAGAAGTACCGGAAAAAAAGTTTTAGATCCAAAGAGAGAGGAAGAGAAGATAGAATCTCTTCGTGCATTGGGAAAAGATGAATTTAATAAGATGGGAATCGAAGACCTTTTTCGTCAGATCATGTCAATCAGCAGAAAGTACCAGTATCAGGCACTTGGTCCTGCTGTCAATGAAATCCCTTTTCGTCAGGTCAAAAGCTTAGATGCTGATGCGGACACAAGAGTGGTCTGCTTTGGAGAACACGGTGCATTTACGGAACAGGCAATGGAAGATGTGTTTGGAATGAATATATCTGCTTTTCATAAAAATACATTTCGTGAAGTGATGGAAATGGTAGCAAACGGAGAGGCAAAATATGGTGTTCTTCCGATTGAAAATACTTCAACCGGTGGTATTACGGATATTTATGATCTGTTAGTAGATTATGATGTGACGATCGTAGCAGAACATGTGATCAAAGTAGAACAGGATCTGCTCGGACTTCCGGGAACAAAGTTAGAAGATATCAAAATGGTATATTCTCATCCACAAGGTCTGATGCAGAGTGCAAAGTTTTTAGAGGAACACAGTTATATGTCTACAAAAAGCTATTCAAGTACGTCAGGAGCCGCAAAAAAAGTAGCAGAGGATGGAGATCGCACACAGGCGGCAATCGCAAGTGCGCGAGCTGCAAAAAAGTTTGGGTTAGAGATTTTGCAAAAAGCTGTCAATTATGAAAATCAGAATTACACACGTTTTATTATCATTACAAATCAAAAAGTGTATCTGTCAAATGCGAACAAGTTAAGCCTTTGTTTTGAAGTGAAACATCAGGTCGGAGCATTGTACAATATGCTTGCAAACTTTTATTATAATGACTTAAACCTTACTAAAATAGAATCAAGACCTATAGAGAATAGAAACTGGGAGTATCAGTTCTTTGTTGACATTGAAGGAAATTTGAACGATCCGGGTGTACGAAACGCACTTGCATGCATAAGAGAATGTGCAAAAGAGCTTACAATACTTGGAAATGTCAGAACAAAATAAAACTAAAAACATTACAATGAAAAGCAGGGAGAGATATAGAATTATTGGCACAGCGTTTGTGTATAGTACAACATAAATTAATTATTCGTTGTACCAGAAACGATAAAATATCTTCACTGCTTTTTGTTGGTTAGAGGAAGGCGGATTATATATGAAAAAGGGAAACATATATGAAGGAGTTGTAAAAAAAGTTGATTTTCCAAATAAAGCATATGTCGAGGTAATCGAAACTGATGAAAACGGAAATGAAGATAAAACACTCACACTTGTAAAAGGGGCATTGCCGGGACAAAAAG
>OGKR01002141.1_pt1 | contig 11308 bp, 10 predicted proteins | sample 1572431 | NCBI WGS metagenome assembly OGKR01 (sample SAMEA2582079, study PRJEB24529) | metagenome | biome: Human gut stool | place: China | collected 2011 | reverse complement strand
CCACGGTGCGGAAGACGACCGGCATCCCGTTGGAGATGCCGCCGTTCAGGCCCGCGTTGTGGTTGGTGGCCGTCACGATGCGGCCCCCCTGCATCCGGAAGGCATCGTTCGCTTCGCTGCCCTTCAGGTCGGCGAAGCCGAAGCCGGTGCCGAACTCGATGCCCTTGACGGCCGGGACCGAGAAGGCCATGTGGGCCAGCTCGCTTTCCACGCTGTCAAAATAGGGCTCGCCGACACCTGCAGGCAGGCCGAGGATGGCGGTCTCCAGCGTACCGCCCACACTGTCGCCTGCGCTGCCTGCGGCGCGGATGGCCGCTTTCATCGGCTCTTCGGCCTCCTCGTTCAGCAGGGCGAAGCCATCGCCCCGGCTCAGCAGCGTTTCGGCCTGCGCCCCCAGTGCCGCCGGGTCATCCAGCACAAAGGGGGTGTCTGCAATGCCCGCGCACCGCCCGATGTGGGTCACGATGTTGATGCCGGCCCGGTCGAGGGCACCCAGCACCACCGCACCGCCTGCCACCAGCGCCGCCGTGATGCGGCCGGAAAAGTGTCCGCCGCCCCGCGCATCCTGAAAGCCGTGGTATTTGGCGTAGGCTGTGTAATCCGCATGGCCGGGGCGGAGCAGGTCGGCGGTCTTGGCATAGTCGCCGCTGCGGGTGTTCTGGTTCTCGATCATCAGGGCGATGGCGGTGCCGGTCGTCCGGCCGTTCACAACGCCGGAGAGGAACTGCACCCGGTCCGCCTCCACGCGGGGGGTGGACAGGCCGTCGCCCCGCGCCCGGCGCTTGTCCATGCAGGCGGCGAGGAACGCCTCATCCACCGGCACACCCGCCGCCATGCCGTCCAGCACGGCGCCGATGGCGCGGCCATGGCTCTCGCCGAAGATGGTCAGGGAGAGGGCAGACCCGAACGTGTTCTTCATGGTCATTCCTCCATGCCCAGCAGGGGGCGCAGGCCCTCCACCGGGATGGTCTCAGCGCGCCAGCAGCCCAGACCCGGCACCTTGATGATGGTGATCTGACCGCCCTGCGCCTTTTTGTCGTGCAGCATCTCGGCCAGCACCTTTTCTTTGTTGTAGGTGGTGCGCAGGGGCAGGCCCAGGCGGCGGTAGACCGCCCGCACCCGCTTTTGCAGCGCCTTGGATTCGATCATGGGCAGCATCCCCAGCGCCACGCACTCGCCGTGGAACAGGCCCACGGTGCGGCGGCCCTTGATGCCCTTGACGGCCTCGATGCCGTGGCCGATGGTGTGGCCGAAGTTGAGGGCCTTGCGCATCCCGCGCTCGGTCTCATCCTGCTCGACGATGTTTTTCTTGAACCGCAGGCTACGGTAGATGATCTCGTTGATCTGGCCGTCGATGTCACCCTTTTCAAAGATGCCGAACAGCTCCGGGTCGGCCAGCAGGCTGGCCTTGACCGCCTCGGCCAGGCCGTTGATGTAGTGGCGGCGGGGGAGCGTGGCCAGCGTATCCGGGTCCACGATGACCAGTTTAGGCTGCCAGAAGGCACCCACGATGTTCTTGGTATCGCCCAGATCCACCGCCGTCTTGCCGCCGATGGAGGAATCGATCATCGAGAGCGTGGTGGTGGGGCAGTTGATGAAGTCGATGCCCCGCATATAGATGGAAGCGGCAAATCCGGCCAGGTCGCCCACGACGCCGCCGCCCACCGCCACGACCAGGTCGCCGCGGCCCATGTTGAAATCGAGCATCTGTTGTAAAACGCTCTCCAGGATCTTGAAGCTCTTGCTGGCCTCGCCCTGGGGCACCGTGATGATCCGGGCCTCGCGGCACTGGTCGGCCACCCGCTGGGCATACTGGGCCGGGACGCCGCTGTCGGTGACGACGGCTACCCTGCGGTCCAGCCGGGCGAACTGGTACAGGTTCTCCAGTGCGCCGTTCTTCAGGATGATGTCATAACTGCGCTCGCCCAGATTCATGGTGAGCTTGGTTCCGATAAAATCGCTCATTTGTTGTACACTCCTAACAGCCGTACCGTGCGGCAGACATGGTTCAGCGCGCGCAGCAGCGCGGCGGTCTCTTCGGCGGTGGGGTCGCCCACCAGCTCAACGTAAAAATAGTAATCGAAGGGGACATGGGGCAGCGGGCGGCTCTTGATGGACTCCATATCGTAGCCGCTGGCACCGATGATCTGGATGACCTCGGCCAGCTTGCCGGGCTTGTTGTCCACCGTGAACAGCAGCGAGAAGCGGTTGCCCGCCGTGGGCTTTTCGCGGCTGAGGACGATGAACCGGGTGGTGTTGTCGCCATCGGTGTTGATGCTGGGCACCAGAACTTCCAGCCCGTACAGCGCCGCCGTTTCCACGCTGGCGATGGCCGCCTGCGTCCGGTCGCCGCTCTCGGCCACGAACTTGGCTGCCATGGCCGTGTTGGGCATGGCCGTAGCCGGCAGGCGGAACTGCTTTAAGAAGGTCTCGCTCTGGGCAATGGCCTGTTGGTGGCTGTACACATGCTTCAGCTCGCTCAGCGGGGTGCCGGGCAGGACCAGCAGGTTCTGCGAGATGGGCAGGTCATACACATCCACGACCCACAGGGCGGGGTGGTTGTAGCACAGGTCCAGCACGGCGGACACATCGCCCGCGTGGCTGTTCTCAAAGGGGACCACACCATGGGCAGCATCGCCGTGTTCCACCGCATCGAAGACCTCGTCCCAGGTGGGGCAGCTGACCGCCTCCGCATGGGGGAAGAGCGCCTTGAGCGCGATGTGCGCAAAGGCTCCCTCCACGCCCTGATAGGCGGCGCGGTTCCGGCCCAGCACCTCGGCCTCGTACTGCTTGGCCACATCCATCATGTGCTGTACGTGGTCGCGGTAATAGGGGCGCAGGGCAGGGTCCTGAATGCGCGCTTCGGCCTTGTCCAGCACCACGGCTTCCCGCGCGGCATCGAAGATCGGCAGGCCGTGGGCCTTTTTGTATTCGGCGACCGCCAGCACAGCCGCCATCCGCCGCTCGAACAGCGCGGCCAGCGCGGCGTCCACCGTGTCGATCTCCCGGCGGGCTTTGTCCAGTGCGTCCATGGGTTCCACATCCTTTGTTTTCATGATACCGGAGATGATACAGAATAAGTATACCATAACCCGGACACAGAAACAACAAACCCCGCCCCGGTTCTGTGCGGAGTTTTTTTCAGATTTTGCTTTGGAAAAACGAAAGAGTCTCATCTGCCATTGGGCGGATGAGACTCTTCGATCGGGTCATTTTCGCAGGTCTTCCCGGCTCCGCGCCTTCCCGTAATACCGGCCATAGGGGTTGTCGAGGTCGGCGGCGCGGGGCGGGGCGTGTTTTGGCTCCGGGGGCGGCGGGGCGGGCAGGCGGCGGGGGGCACCGACCTCCCGCTTGATCAGGCGGAACCGCATGGCGTCAGCCCTCCGCGCTGGCAGTGGAGACGGCCCCGGCAGTCAGCGCCTGCCAGAACGCTTCGCCGCCCTTGAGGTTGTCGGCGGTGCCGGAGTTCCAGGCACCGCGCATCCCGACGTAGAACTGCGCCATGTACTCCTGGCTGTCGCCGCCCTGAGCGTGGGTGGTATCGGCCTGGTATTCACCGAGGCCCAGCCCGGTCAGGGCGGGGCAGTCGGTCCACCGGTAGACCATGTTCCACCAGTCGCCGTCGCTGCCGGGTTCAGGCAGGCTGCCGTCGAGGTAGCGCAGGGTACCGGTGCTCTCTTCAAAGCCCGCCGGGTCGTACAGCAGGAAGACCGCGCTCAGACCGCCCTGCACATCGGCGGCCAGCTTGGTGGTGCCCGCCATGGTCAGGTAGGCCGCGCTCTCGGTCTGGGTCTCCTCGTCGGAGTAGTCCAGCGTATAGACGTTCAGGGTCACGACCACCTTGCCGTCGCCGTTCCGGTCTTCGCCGAATTGGGCAAGCTGGGTCTGGAGCGCGTTCACAGTATCCTCCGGCAGGTAGTAGGGAGCCACCACGGCCACATTGTAGTCGGCCTTTGTGGTAAAGAAATACTGCCCGATGAAATTGTACGCCACAAAGGCCACGGCGATGCCGATGAGGATCACCCACTTCAGGTTATAATCCCACCAGTTGGCCCAGCGTTCTTTCCGGGTATACTGTTTTTCCCGGCGGGGTTTGAGGTCGCCGGGCTGGATGTCGCGTTCGTAACGATAGCTTGCCATAGTTCTCCTTAAAGCTGTGCGAGGATGGTCTGGCGGACGGCTTCGGGCAGCTGTTTCTGCTCTGCCTTGCTCATGCCGACCGTCCGGATGGGCGGCAGGATGCGGATGCGGATGGAACCGGGGGTCGCACGGTTGCCGTGGGCCTCAAACAGGCCGCGGGCACCGGAGATGGCCACCGGCACCACCGGGGCACCGGTCTTGATGGCGATGCGGAACGCACCGGCCTTGAACTCGCCTGCGCCGCCCTCTTCGCCCTTATAGCGGGTGCCTTCGGGGAAGATGACGAAGCTCTTGCCGCTCTCCACGATGGCCGTGGCATCGTTCAGCGCCTTGACGGACGCGCGGATGTCGTCGCGCTTGACGAAAACGCAGCCCAGCAGCTTCATCCAGCGGTTGAGCAGAGGGATCTTTTCCAGCTCCTCTTTCGCCAGGATGCCGTGGGGCGCATCCAGCGCCACCAGAAGCAGCGGGATGTCGTAGTAGCTGCGGTGGTTGCCCACGAAGACGCAGGGGCCGTCCTTGGGGATGTTCTCCTGCCCTTCCACCACCAGCTGTGCGCCGGTCACCTTCAGGATGCCCCGGCTCCAGTGCGGGATATGCTTGTTGATGATCTGCTCCACGGTACCCATGTCCCCGGCGGCGAGGGCGCGCTCGGCCCGGCGGAGCACACCGTAGTGGACGATCATATAGCCAAACAGATATACAAACATCGCGATCGTGCGAAGAATGCTCATGATACGTTCCTCCTTCTGGCCTGAAAAGCCTGTTTCATTGTACCACACTTTGGGCGAAAATGGGAGCCGAAACACTTTTTTTACAAATGAAGGGCCGGATGGCTTGCAAAATTCACAAAATCCGGGTATATTTATAGAAAGAAAGGTAGCACAATGGGCAGTTCCTTTTCCTTCTGCCCCGTGGCACTGAGCCAAACCAGAAAGGGTTCGAAACAAAATGGGTCTTTTTCCTTCTGCAAATGATTTCCGCAAGGCCGGGCCGGGCGTCGAGAAGGACGCCCCTCGCAAAACGGGCATCGGCCGCTTTTTTGAGCTGGTCGGGCGCGACATGTCCGGCATGTTCCTGGCCAATCTGCTCACCTGCATCGGCTTTCTGCCGGTCATCTGCCTGGTGTATGTCGGTTTTCTGATGAACAACCTCACCGTCATGGTGGTCAGCGCCATCGCGGGCGGCATCCTGGCCGGCCCCGCACTGGCGGGCATGTACGACACCGTGCTCCGCGCCCTGCGCGATGAAGCGGGCTACTGGTGGACCACCTACCGCCGCGCGTTCAAGCGGAACTTTAAAGCCGCCATCCTGCCCGGCATCGTCTACTGCACCGTCATCACCATCCAGATCTTCCTCGTCTATTTCTGCTTCAACATGCTGTACCACGGCACCAACGTCGGCCTGCCCATGTGGGTGGCCACGGTGCTGAACCTGGTGCTGTTCCACATGCTGTTCGCCTACATGTGGCCGCAGGTGGTCCTGCTGGACCAGCCCTTCCACCAGACGCTGAAGAACTGCCTGAACTGCATGATCGCCTTCCTGCCCCACGCGCTGGCGTCCGCCATCGTGACCATCCTGTTCTGGGGCGTCGTCATCCTGTGCATGCCGCTTGGCATCTTCCTGATGCTCATCTTCGGCTTCTGGTTCCAGACCGAGGTCTGCTGCCAGATCGTCTACGGCGACGTGAACCGCGTCTTCCACATCGAGGAGAGCCTCCAGAAGCTGCACGACGCTGAGCTGGACGCCGCCCTCCGGGAGGAATACGGCGAAGACGAGCCGGACGGCACTGAACACTGATCTTTCACCGATGCGCAAAGGAGAACCGTGCGATGGAACAACGAAATAATCTCGTGTTGCAGGGCACCGAGACCTTCTCCCGCGGCGCGCTGGACAATGTCGCGCTGGAAAGCGGCGCTTTGGTGCTGGACAGCTCCGCCGGGCGGTATCTGCCCTACGGCAGCTACACCACGCCGGAGTTCGCGATGCCGGCTTTCTGCAACCTGAACGTCAGCTGGAACGCCAGCGCCCCTCATAACACGATGGTGGAGGTGCGCTGCCGGGTCTATGCCGGGAACACCTGGACCGGCTGGATGAGCTTTGGCAAGTGGGCCCCGGATTACCCCCGCTGCAGCATCAACGCCCAGAGCGAGGACGGGATGATCTTCCTGCTGGGGGACACCGTCACCGTGGCCACGCCGGGCGGCGGCACCGGCATCCAATTGCAGGTCAACCTCTCGACCAACGACGACAAATCCACCCCCGCTGTGCGGCTGCTGGCCGCCGCCGTCCGCCCCCTGACCTGGGAAAAACACGAGGGCCGGCCGCTGAACCGGCGGCTCTATCTGCCGGAATACTGCTTCTCTGCCCACGACCCCAGCTTTGGCCGGGAGATGGATCTGCCCCTCGTCATGGCGGCTCTGATGAACCGCTGGGGCGAGGACATCCTGCCCGAAGAGGTGGCCTACGCCATGGAGGACAACGCCACCCGGAGCACCGGCAACGCCGCCTTTGCAGCGGCTGCCGCGGGCTGCTGCGGCTTTCCCTGCTGGCAGGCCTGGATGGACCTGCAGGACCTGCGCACCCAGATCCACGACGACTGCCCCGTTGCCGTCCGGGTCGAGCGCCGCATCCGGGGCCAGCGTGACCCGGTGGGCATCTGGATGGGGCTGCGGGGCTTTGGCCACGACGACGCCGTGATGGCTGATTATGTCCTGCTCAACGACCCCACCGCCGACAGCGACGGCTCCGTCAACTGCACCATGGCGCTGTCGGATTTCCTGCGCTACTTCACAGGCCGGGCCATCGCCCTGCGGCGCAAGCCCAGAGATGCAGCCGCCGACCTGCCCGACCGCGTCCGCTGCGACCTGGCCCGCAGCGAGGATGGCCGCTGCTATTACTTCGAGCAGCGGGGCCAGCGCGACCCGCTGCCGGATGATTTTTCCGGCTGGACCGCCTACACCCTGCACGACGGCATCGCCCATGCCACCACGGCCCACCGGACGTTCCGCCGGATGGAGCGCACCCCGGACGGGGGCCTTTGCTTCCCGCCCGAACAGCTGGCCGCAGGCGGGCGGTGCAGCGTTTACGCCGTAGACCAGACCGGCCGGATGCGGGTCGCGGAAGTCCGCCTGCCCGCGCCGCCCAGACCCCCGGCAGCACCGCCTGCCGCACCTCAGAATGACCCCCAGAGCACCGGGCAGCCGGACCTCTAGGCCCGCCCCCGCCAAACGCTTTCCGGGGATAAAAACTGTTATATAGGAGGAACACATTATGGCAAAGACGATCATCACCATTGGCCGTGAGTACTGCACCGGCGGCAACTACATCGCAGAGGATGTTGCAAATGCTCTGGGCATCAAGCTCTACGACAAGGAGCTGATCACCATGGCAGCCAAACACTCCGGCCTGTCCGAGGAGGCTGTCGCCGCCAGCGAGAAACGCCACACCCACAGCCTGCTGTACAGCCTGTACACCATGGGCAACGAGCTGCCGCTGGGCGATCAGGTGTTCATTCTGCAGAGCCGTATCATCAAGCAGCTGGCCGAGGAAGGCCCCTGCGTGATCCTTGGCCGCTGCGGTGACTACGTCCTGCGGGAGCGCAAGGACGTGCTGCGGGTGTTCGTGTATGCACCCAAGGAGTGGCGCTTGCAGTACGCCAAGACCAACCCCTTGGTAAAGGCCAAGGACGAAAAGGGCATCAAGGACGAGGTGGAAAAGACCGACCGCAACCGCTCGGCCTACTACAACTACTACACCCAGAACCGCTGGGGTGATGCCCACAACTACGACCTTGCCATCAACGCCGCCCTGGGCCGCGAGACCTGCGTGAAGATGATCCTGGACGCAGTGGCCGCCAAGGAAAAGGCTGCGGAGAAGTAACCGTTCCGGGCTGCAAGGTCAAAAAACAATGATGCTGCGTGGGTAGGGTGCTTCGGCGCTCTGCCCACGTTTCAAGCATAGAGAAAAAACGTCAAAAGGAGAAATCGTGGAAAACAAGCAGACCAATCCCCCCACCGCCCAGGAAAACATCATGGGCACCATGGCCATCAACCCGCTGCTCGTCAAGCTGAGCATCCCGATGATGGTCTCGATGCTGGTCCAGGCACTTTATAATGTCGTGGACTCCATCTTCGTCTCTCACGTCAGCGAAGGTGCGCTGACCGCCGTTTCGCTGGCCTTCTCGCTGCAGAATGTGATGATCGCCGTCGGTGTCGGCACCGGCGTCGGCGTCAACGCCCTGCTGTCCAAGAGCCTGGGTGAAAAAGACCAGAAGCGCGCCAACAAGACGGCTGAAAACGGCATTTTCCTGGCGCTGTGCAGCTTTGCTGCCTTTTTCATCATCGGCCTGACCTGCATGAAGCCGTATTTCTATGCGCAGACCAGTGATGTGGAGATCGCCGAGCAGGGCATCCGCTACCTGACCGTCTGTTCCGTGTTCAGTCTGGGCCTGTTCCTGCAGACCATGAGCGAAAAGCTGCTGGCCGCGACCGGCCGCACCAACCTGAGCATGTGCAGCCAGCTCATCGGCGCCATCGTGAACATCGTGCTTGACCCCATCTTCATCTTCGGCTACTGCGGTGAGGCCCTGTCCGGCACCACCGGCGCGGCAGTGGCCACGGTCGTCGGCCAGTTCTGCGGTGCCGGTGCCGCCATCTTCTTCAACCTGAAGAAGAACCCCGACATCCAGATCAACTGGCACGGCTTCCGCCCCAGTGCAGACGCCATCAAGCGCATCTATGTCGTCGGCCTGCCCAGCATCGCCATGCAGTGCGTCGGCAGCGTGATGACCTTCTTCATGAACCAGATCCTGATGGCCTTCTCGGCCACGGCGGTCGCCGTCTTCGGCGTCTACTTCAAGCTCCAGAGCTTCGTCTTCATGCCCATCTTCGGCATGAACAACGGCATGGTGCCCATCATCAGCTACAACTACGGCGCCCGTAATCCCGACCGCGTCAAAAAGACCATCAAGCTGGCCATGTGCTACGCAGAGGGCATCATGCTCATCGGCTTCTGCCTGTTCCAGTTTGCGCCGGACAAGCTGCTGAGCTTCTTCGCCGCCAGCGACGCGATGCTGGCCATCGGCATCCCGGCCATGCGCACCATCTGCTTCCACTTCCTGCTGGCCGGCATGAGCATCATCCTGTCCTCCACCTTCCAGGCGCTGGGCAACGGCATGTTCAGCCTCATCGTCTCCGTCTGCCGCCAGCTGGTCGTCCTGCTGCCTGCCGCCTGGCTGCTGAGCCAGACCGGCAACGTCAACCTGGTGTGGTGGTCGTTCGTCATCGCCGAGCTGGCCAGCGTGACCCTGAGTTTCGTCTTCTTTGCCCGTCTGGACAAAAAGATCATCGAACCCATGTACAACAAAGCTCCTGCCATGCAGTGAGCGGAACCGGCATTCTCCAAATTGAGAAAGGAACGTGACTGTTTTATGGGAAAGAAGTTGAAATGGAATCTGGTCCTGATGAGCATCCTCTATCTGGGGCTGGGCATCTTCCTGCTGCTGGTGCCGGGCACCGCGATGAACATCGTCTGCTATGCGCTGGGCGGCGTGGTGCTGGTCTGCGCAGCGGTGCAGCTCGTCCGCTACTTTGCGGTGGAGCGCGGTGTCTTCCAGAGCCAGCTGACCCTGATCTCCGGTCTGGTCTGTCTGGGGCTGGGTGCGTTCCTCATCATCCGCAGCGACATCGTGGTGCGCATCCTGCCCATCGTCTTCGGCCTGTTCGTCATCTTCGACAGTCTGAGCCGCATCCAGAACGCACTGGAGCTGCGCAAGTGCCAGTATCCCAGCTGGAAAGGCTTCCTGCTGCTGGCCGTGCTGAGCATCGTGCTGGGCATCGTCATGATCCTCGACCCCTTCGGCACCATGGAAACGCTGGTCATGGCCATCGGCGTCATCCTCATCGTGGAGGGTGCGCTGAACCTGCTCAGTGCGCTGTACACCGTCATCGCGGTGAAGCGGTTCCTGAAGCTGCACCCGGAGACGCAGTCCATGCTGGAAGCCGTCACCGGGGAAGACCTGAACGGCGACGGCGTCGTCGCCCCGGAGGTCGCCCATGCCGATGTGGAAGCCACTGCCGTCGAACTCGACCATGTGGACGAGAGCGCTGAGGTGGAGCAGGAAGACGACCCGTAAAACAAGCCCGCATAAAAGCCCCCCATCGGGGGAACTGGCCGTAGCGCGGCCTGAAATGGTTTTTATCAAATACAGCAAAGGATTACAGAACAATGGAAAAGTACGATCTGATCATCGTTGGCGCCGGCCCGGCCGGCATCTTTACCGCCGTGGAGCTGCTGCGCCACGGCAGCAAAAAGAAGATCCTGCTGGTGGAAAAAGGCAAGCCGGTGGAAAAGCGCCACTGCCCCAAGGCAGAGCTTGGCCACTGCGTCAACTGCCGCCCCACCTGCGCCATCACCACCGGTTTTTCCGGTGCCGGTGCCTTCTCGGACGGTAAGCTGAGCCTGTCCTATGAGGTCGGCGGCGACCTGCCCAGCCTCATCGGCGAGGAGTTCGCGCAGGAGCTTATCGACTACACCGACAAGATCTATCTGGAGTTCGGCGCAGACCCCCATGTGGAAGGCATCTACACCGGCGAGGAGATCAAGGAGATCCGCAAGAACGCCATCCACGCCGGTCTGAAGCTGGTGGACTGCCCCATCCGCCATCTGGGCACCGAAAAGGCCCAGCAGCTCTATCTGGCCATCCAGAACTATCTGGCCGACAACGGCGTCGAGATGCTTTTCTCCACCGAGTGTGAGAACATCATCCTGGAAGACGAGGTCTGCAAGGGCGTGTATCTCCGCGCGGGCAGCGACAGCGAGCCCCGTGCCGTCTATGCCGACACCGTCGTCATCGGCACCGGCCGCCGCGGCGCGGACTGGCTGGAAAAGATCTGCGCCGAACACCACATCGCCCACAAGCCCGGCACCGTCGATATCGGCGTCCGCGTCGAGTGCCGCAATGAGGTCATGGAGAAGGTCAACAAGGTGCTGTATGAGTCCAAGCTCATCGGCTACCCCAAGCCCTGGAAGAACAAGGTCCGCACCTTCTGCCAGAACCCCGGCGGTTTTGTGGCGCAGGAGAACTACGACAACGACCTGGCCGTCGTCAACGGCCACAGCTTCAAGGAGAAGAAGAGCGAGAACACCAACCTCGCCATCCTCGTCT
>OGKR01002129.1_pt1 | contig 11376 bp, 13 predicted proteins | sample 1572431 | NCBI WGS metagenome assembly OGKR01 (sample SAMEA2582079, study PRJEB24529) | metagenome | biome: Human gut stool | place: China | collected 2011 | reverse complement strand
CTTTAGTTTTTACTTTTCAGCCTTAGGAATAAATTCATGATGGACAAAATAAAAGAAAATTAATTTCTCAAAACATTAGAGCAACAATAAGAGAAATTGTAAGCGATTTCTTTTATGATTATTTATCTAAAAATAATAAAACAGCTAAAATATTAATGGATAAGTTTTTATTAGCTGCTAAAGTTAGATTAGCAACAAAAAAGGCTAAAGATGCTGCTAGAGGATTAAAAGCTATTACTAATGATTCTAGTGGAATTCCTGGCAAATTAGCAGATTGTTCTTCTAGAAATCCTGAGGAATGCGAATTATTTTTAGTTGAAGGAGATAGTGCTGGAGGAAGCGCAAAACAAGGTAGAGATAGAAAAACTCAAGCTATTTTGCCTGTATTTGGTAAAGTACTAAATACAGAAAAAGTTACTCCTGATAAAGTATATAGTAATATAAAATTTCAAGATATTATTAAAGCTTTAAAAACTGGAATAGGAGATTCTTGTGATATTAGTAAATTAAGATATCATAAAGTTATTCTATTTTCAGATGCAGATGTTGATGGAGGACATATTCAATGTTTACACATGACTTTCTTCTATCGTTATATGAGACCATTAATTGAAAATGGATTTTTATATGCTGCTTGTCCGCCATTATTTAAAGTATTCAAAAAAACAGGAAAAAAAGAAGAAGTACATTATTTATATACAAAAGAAGAATTAGATTCTTTCAATACTGAAGGGTATACTGTACAACGCTACAAAGGGTTAGTTCATTTAATAACAAGCCCTTACCATCTTTTCCTCTAATCAGAGGGGTTATTGAAATAAATAGCTAACGAGAGCCGTCCTAAAATCTTAGGAATGTCTCGTGGGAAAAAAATAGACTATATAAATAAGTAATGAGGTAAAATAAAAAATGGCACAAAATATTATATCTGGCGTTTATAAAATAACTAATATTAAAACAAATAAATTTTATATTGGAGCTTCTCTTAATATATATAAAAGTTGGGATAGACATAAAACTCAATATAAAAATAAATTTTCAAGAAAATACAATAAAAAATTATATGTTGATATGAGATTATATGGTATAGAAAATTTTCAATTTGAAATATTAGAAATTTGTTCAATAGATAATGTATTTCATAGAAAAAAATATTTTATTGAAAAATATAACGCTTATAATGCTGGTTATAATGAAAAAGAAGCAATAGTAAGTTTACAAACACTATAAATATTAAGTATAAAAATATAAAATTAAAAAGTCTATTTTAATCCTGTACAGACTATCTCCGTTGTTGGAGAGTACAGTTGTTATTGATACACAACTGGAAACAGATGGCACGATGAAGACAATTAGTTAGCGGTCTGAGTGAAGAAATAGTCGATACTTTTGGTAACAAAAGATAAATATGTAGGAGAAATGAACCCAGAACAATTATGGGAAACAACTATGAATCCTGAAACAAGAAAATTAATTAAAATTACAATTAATGATGCTGAAGAAGCAGAAAAAGCTTTAACTTTATGTATGGGAAAAGATACTATACAAAGAAAAGAATTTATTCTTAACAGAAACTTATTAGAGGAGGAACAAGTAGAATGAGTAATGTGTCTTGCGTAGATTTTGCTCCTTATCTAATTGGTAATTTTAACTTGTATGCAGGTGATGTAATTAAAGAAAGAGCACTGCCTGATATAAGAGATGGTTTGAAACCTGTTCAACGTAGAATATTATATGCAATGTATTGTTTAGGACTATATTCTAACTCACAGTATAAAAAATGTGCTAGAACAGTAGGAGAAACATTAGGTAAATTTCATCCTCATGGTAGATAAAAAAAGCTAAAAAATATGTGATTAACCAAAGTAATAACCAATATTTTGTAGGTAATAATACTTCAGAAATAACAAATTGGAGGTATTATATGCCAGCGAAGTATAATATTACAAATGAAGAAATACAAGAATTTTATCGATTAAGAGTTCAAAAAAAAATGTCCTATACAGCTATAGGAAAAAAATTTAATATTAGCGCACAAACTGTACAAAGAAGATTAGAAGATTTTACAAAAGATAGTAAAGTTAATTTATCTATTAATTATAACTACGATAAATACTATTTTTATGATATAAACACTCCAGAAAAAGCATACTGGTTAGGTTTTATTACTGCCGACGGATATGTTAATCAAGATAAATCTTTTTTTCATTTTCATCTTGGACGGAAAGATGTAGAACATTTAGAGAAATTCAAACAAGCAATTTCAGCAATAGATATTCCTATTAAACAAACAATACACGCTATTACTGGAAAATGCATTGTTTCGTTTACGGTGAATGGTAAAGAATTTATTAATGGATTAAACAAACACGGAATAACGAATCGAAAAAGTATGCACGAAGAACCTTCTTCGCTTGTCCCTATTGAGTTTTATCGAGATTACATTAGAGGACTATGGGATGGAGATGGGTATATTAGTAAAAAAAGAATAGGATTTTGTAGTTCATATAATATGTGTGCTTGGGTACAAAAACAATTAATGTTAAACTGTGCTGTACCATATACAAAGATAGGATTTGATTCTAATATATATAGACTAACTATAACCAAGGGAAAAAATAATGTACTAAAATGGCTTTACTACTCTAATAGCAAATCTATATCTTTGTATAGAAAATATAAAGATGCTAAAATAAGTATTCTTCATGAAGTTAATCAAAAACAAAAAGCTTTGTTGCCGTTTTAGATAGAAATATCTAAAATTATTAACGGGGAATTAAACTGGAAGGCTTAACTGCTAATCAGAGACCGAAGGCTATACTAAGTATAGTCAGGCGCAACGCATAGGAAGTGAAAAGATATAATCTTCCCACGAGTCCCCGTTACGATAAGATATAGGCTTATCTTTTGTAGATAAAAGTGGACTACAAAACCTAACGTTAAACGAGGGTAAAAATATATGCTAGACTGGATTAGAATTGACTAATCGATGAAAATGAAGGAAACTTCCAGAGCATAAGATAAAAAGCTTATGGTTAATAACAATTCGGATCAAAGTGTTTATGATGCTTTAGTTAATATGGCTCAATTTTTTACTAAAAGATATCCATTAGTAAATGGACATGGTAATATGGGCTCTATTGATGGAGATGGCGCAGCGGCAATGAGATATACAGAAGCTAAGCTATCTTCAATAGGAGAATTATTGCTTAAGGATATAAATAAAGATACTGTAGACTATATTTCAAACTATGATGAATCAGAAGAAGAACCGTCTGTGTTACCTGGATTATTTCCACAATTATTATGTAATGGATCTACTGGTATAGCTGTAGGAATGGCATGTAGTTTTGCTCCTCATTTTGCAAATGATGTATATAAAGCTTGTGATAAAATAATTGAGGACTGTATTAATAACCAAGAAACTGATATAGATAGTTTAATAGATATCATTAAAGCACCAGACTTTCCTACTGGCGGAATTATAGTAAATCCTACAGAAGTAAGAAAAGCTTATAAAACAGGCAAAGGTAAGGTAGTTATTAGAAGTAAATATATTATTGAAACTAATAAAGATAAAAATAATATTGTTTTTACTGAAATACCTTATAAAGTAAATAAAAGTAGTTTAGTTATTCAAATTGATAATTTAAGAAAAACTAAACTACCATCTATTAAAGAGGTTAGAGATGAATCTGATAAAGATGGTATTAGAATTGTTGTTGAATTAAAAAAAGGAACAAATGTAGAATGGATACTTCAAAATTTGTTTAAAGATACTATGGCAGAATCTTCTTTTTCTATTAATCATACAGCAATAATTGACGGAAAACCTCACGAAAATATTGATTTAAAAACTTTAATAGAATCTTTTGTACTACATTCTATTAATATTATTGAACGTAAATGTAACTATGATTTAATTAAATCTACTAATAGAAAAAATATAGTAGATGGAATATTAATTGCATTGTCTAATATCGATAGAATTATAGATATAATTAGAACAGAAGATGATGATGAAAATATTATTAACATTTTTAGTGAAGAATTTGAATTAAATGAAGTTCAAACTAAAAATATTATTAATACTAAGTTAGGAGTATTAAAAAAGGCATCTATTGAAAAGTTAGAAATAGAACAAGAAGAATTAAATAATACTATAAACAAATTAAATGATTTATTAAATAATAAAATTCTTCTTTTAATAGAAACTCAAAAATCTCTTAAGGAAATATCATCTATATTTTATAAAGATGAAAGAAAAACTACTATTCAAAAAGTAGATACTAATAATACTGTTACTGAAAGAGAACTTGTTAAAGATGAAAATGTAGTTATAACTTTAACTAATAATGGAATAATTAAATCTGTAAAAGAAACAGATTATAATGTTCAAAAACGTAATGGCACAGGAGCTAATACATTAACAAAAGTAGAAGATAAAATACAATATGTAATGAATCTTTCTACTAAAGATGATATTTTATTATTTACAAATACAGGATATTGTTATATTTTACCAGCATATTCCATACCTATTAGTAAGAAAAATTTACAAGGTAAATATTTAAACAATTATATCGATTTAGAAGAAAAAACTAAAATATTAAATGTTATAGCATCAACTAAGAATGATAGAAATAAACATATTATATTAGTAACTAAAAAAGGGCTGTTAAAACTTATGACAGCTGATACTATCAAAACAAAACGTGATAGATTAAAAGTTATTACATTAAATGATGATGATGAAATTGCTTCTGTTTTATTTATAGATAAAACAAATCAAATATCATTATTTACATCAAAAGGTTGTTCTATAACGATTAATATTAATGATATTAAGCCTATTGGTAGAACTGGTATGGGTGTAAAAGGTATTAGATTAAAAGAAGATGATTATGTGGTTAGTGCTGCTATCTATGATAAAGATAAAACTTTTTTAATATCTTCTAAAAATGGAATGATAAAAAGATGTTATTTTCATGAGCTAAGAGCGCAAAATAGAGGTGGATCTGGTGTATCAGTTTGTAAATTAAATACTAACGATAATGTAGCTAGTGTTGTATCATTATTGGATAATAATGATATTTTATTGACCACTCAAGAAGGTAAAACTATTAGAATAAAATCTGATTCTGTTCCAATTCTTGGAAAACAAGCAAAAGGTGTAAAAGGAATTAAATTATCAAGTACAGATTCTGTAATAAGCATCAATTTACTTGAAAAAGATATAGGAGAAAATGTATATGAATAATAATTTAGAAAATGCATTTAGACAAGGTTTTATTCAATTTTTAGCTGGATATATAGATAAAGCAAGTTCTTCTAATGCAATAAAAGAAATGAAAGTTTTTAAACAAAAATTAGTTGCTGCTACATTAGAAGAACTTGTTAAAATATCTAATAATGATTGGTTTATTGCTAAGCCTATATTTAAATGTGCTCTTTATTTAATAGATAAAAGAATAGAATCTTTTAAAAACTTTATAAAGGTAACAAGTAATGAATCCTTAAAAGAAGAAATGGAAAAAGAACTTATTAACTATAATATAGCAAAAAAATCACTAACTAATTTAATTAATACTATACAAAAACACTAAGGAGAATAATGCAATATGATAGTAAACAAAGTAGAGACAACAAGAGTTTTTAATATTAATTTTAAAAATGATGAATTTAATAGTTTAATTGATGAAATTAATAAAATTTATACTAAAGTTCCGCCCGATCAAATTCCTACAATTCTTGCTTTAAAAGATTCATTAGTATATAGCAATAAAGAATAGAAGGAGATAATATGGCTAGTTTACTTCTTAGAGAGCAAATACCTATTACTAAAAAAATAGATATCTTAGATAAGATATCTGAAAAAATGAATAAAAAATATGGTAAAGTTATTATGGGACGTATTGGTGACGTACCAGAAATAATGGATAGATTAACCATAAAGTATATTCCTACACCTTCTTTAGAATTAAATGAAGCTACAGGTGGCGGATTTCCTAGACGTAGATGTACGATTATAGCTGGAGCTGAAGATAGTGGTAAAACTTCTTTAGCATTAGAAACTATAGCACTTAATATGAAAAAAGATCCTAATTTTATTGCTGTTTGGTTAGAATCAGAAGCTTCATTAGAAAAAAAATATATTGTTAATACATTTGGAATAGATCCAAATCGATTCTTTTATATGGATGTAGATAATAATTTAGGAGCAGAAGGAACATTAGATATTTTACATGATATTCTAAGAACAGGAACTGCTGACATGTGTGTAATAAATAGTTTAAGATGCTTAGTTCCAGAAAAAGAACAAGAATCATCACTAAAAGACATTACTATAGCTCTTCAAGCACGTATGAATGCTAGAATGACTAGAAAATTTTTAACATTAATAGCAGAATATGAAATAGCTTTTGTAATTATTCAGCATCTAGCCACAGATATTGGAAGTATGAGTAGAGATCCAATGGTTGTAGCTGGAGGACATGCTATAAAATATTGGTCGTCTTTAACATTAGATTTAAGAAAACGTTCTGTTTCTGATAGTGATCCTATTGGAAAAGAAGATGGTGTTAAGATTGGAGTAAAAATATTAAAAAATCATTGCACACCAGATAAATTTGCTTATGTTAAATTTGTATATTATGCTATTTTTGGAGAAGGTATTGAACAATATCTATCTACTTTAGATAAGGCATGCAGACAAGGGATTGCTGAGTGTAAAGGAGCATGGATATATTGGTACGATAGTGATGGTAATGTAAAAGAAAAATGGAATGGAAAAATGTCATATCGAAATTATATGATAGAAAATCCAGAAATATTTAAGTCTTTTACAGAAGCTGTCTCTCCAGAAATTAAAGCTATGTCTGGTGAAGAAATTGAAGACATTAAACAACTAGAGAAGACAGTAGAGGATAAAATGTTATATGATGATAGTATGCCTTTAAAAAATAAGAAAAAAGAATCAAAAGAAAATACGGTTGCATAATTAAATTAAATAATAAGCAGTATAATAAACAATGTTATACTGCTTATTATTTATAAAAGGTTGTGATATTATTAATGAATGTGAATATGGATATATAGATTGTGCTAATCAAAATATAAAGTGTTCTACTTGTTTTGTTAATGGTCAAAATTATAAAGCAACTAAGATTAAAACATATAAACTAAATAAAAAAAGATCTAAACAAGACAAAAGAATGGGAAGTGAATTTGAGTATAAAAATCATAAAAATAATGTTAATATTTTAAAGAACGATATTGTTTCATCTATGACATTAAATAGTGGAGCTACAGTCCTTGAAAAAGGTGATGAACAAATATCTGGCATTATAAACGTAATGGAAGAATTAAAAACACAAATGCCGGATAGAGCAAAAGGAACTAAAACTTTTACCATAAAAAGACAATGGCTAGATAAATTAAATAAGGAAGCCAAAATGGAAAATAAAGAATTTTGGTATTTAAAATTTAGTTTTAATGAAGATGAAGCTAATCATTCTAGCAGTAATATTTTTGTAATAACAGAACAAGATATTATTATGAGTATGATTAAAACTATGGTAGAAGATAGAAAAGTAGCCAAAAACGCAAATGCCAAAATTGAATTAGCAAATAAAAGAGCTGCTTTTATAGAAGCAGAAAATATAAAATTAAAAGCAGAAATAAATCTACTAAAAGCACAAATAAAATATAACAAAGAAAACAATTTTGTCTAGACTTCTAAAAATAATAATAGTAAAATAATAAGGAGGTTAAGATATACATTGTGTCGGAAGAAGTTAAGAAAAAAATATATAATTTAGTAAAAGATAATTGTCCTGATGATTATAATCCTATAGATTATGTATTAGATATAATTAAACCATTAGCTGTAAAAAAGATTAACAATTGTATAAAAGATTGTAACACTTGTGCTATTTGTGATAATAAAACTAAAACAGTTTTTAATGGTAATGGTACAGAACCTATATTGATTATTGGAGAAACAGCACTAAGTACACAACCTTTTTTATCAGCTCCATTTGATTCATCTAGAGAAGGTAATTTACTTATATACGCATTAGAACAATTAAAAGTTGATACTAGTAAAATAATGTGGACTAATACCGTTAATTGTTTTCCTTATCATAAAAATATATCTGGAACCAAGATAAAAAGACCTCCTATGTTAAAAGAAGTAGAAGAATGCTCTGTATTTTTAGATTATATAATTAGATCTTTTCAACCTAAAATGATAATTATTTTAGGAAATATAGCACTAAATACTTTTATGAAAGACACTATATTGAATGTAAGAGGTCAAAAAATAGAAATTAAAGGTATTCCTGCTTTTGCTACCTATAGTCCATCTTATTTAATAGATATAGAGTCATTGGATTTTATAGATGACTTAAAAAATACTTTTATAGATGATTTAAAAAAAGCTTTTACATGGTTTAATTTAAAATATCCAGATGATAATATTTTTAATAACTAGAAAGGAATTATATATAAATGAGTAGTTTATTAGATAAAATTAAAATGCAAACAACAGCACCAACATTAAAATTAAATACAAAAAGTTCATTGAAATTAAATACAAAAAATTCGTTTATTCTAGATAAAACAACGCTAAATTTAGATGAAAAAAATAAAACAAACTCTCCATTAAAATTAAATTCTAATAAAAAAGAAAATGATGAAAACAATAAACAAGTATGTACAAATGAAAAAGATTTAAACAAAGTAGAAGATGTATTAAATAAAGATATTACAAATACAGAAGATATTACAAATACAGAAGAAAATACAGAAGATGTTACAAATAAAAATGAAGAAGTAGTAACAACAGAAGAAGAAACAGAAGTAGAAGAAAAGCCTAAAAAAAGAAGAAAAAGAAAAAGTTCTACATCATCAGATCAAGAATCTAATTCAATTACTAAATGTAAATTTGAAGATGTTAACATTGATGTATTTGATACTAAATATTCATTTGAAGAAGCGGCTACTATTATTCAATCTAAATTTGTAAATGATGGATGGCTTGATTTCAGAAAAGAAGTGTTAAAAGATTTAGAAGAAATTAAAATAGACAGCGATTTAAATCCTGGAGCTATTAAAGTAGTAATAGAACAATTAGCAATTTTATATGACAAAATTGCTATTCCGTTACAAGAAGCAAATGATGTAATTACATGTATTTCTGATAAAGACGTTGGTATTGGAACAATTTATAAAGCATATGCAGCTTCAACTATTGAAAAATCTAATGCAGATATTAGAAGTGCAGCAGGATATAAGGTTTTAGAAAAAGTTAATTATAATGGTAATGAAGTCAATCTTTTAGTAGTTTTAATGGCTGCTAAATTAAGATATAATTTCTTAAACAGTGTTAAAAACATTATTGATTTTAAAAGAAATTTATTAATTACTATTAGTAGTTCAAACAAAATAGAAGCTAGTTTAATTTAAGGAAGTAATATTATGGCTAATTATTGTTGTACTCAATATACTATATTTGGTCCGTATGATATATGTAAAAAATGTTTAAATAAAATACAGTCATGGATATTAGATGATTCTCAAAATGATTGGAGTTTATATGGTATTTCAAAAAAAGCCAATATTAAACTTGATAACTACAAAGGAGAAATAAATTATATTTCTAAAGATGTAGAAGAAAATGATGAATATAGTAATTTCATGATAGAACTACAAACTGCATGGATTCCAAGACATGATATTATTAAATTAATTTTAAATAAATATTTCCCAGATTTAGAATATCGTTATTTGTCAGAAGAACCATACAATAAAATTTTTGAAAGTAATGATATTAATCAAGACTTTTATGATGTAGAATATTTAATTTCATCGATTAATGATGAATATAATTATTTAAATGAAAATATTTGCGGATATTATACTAAAAATGAATTAGAAGATTTATTATTTAAAGATAATATAACATCTGAAATATTCAATGATTCTTTAGATATTTTAAAAAAAATGTACAAAGTAAATATCCAATATATAAAGTATATTTCAGAAGGGAATAATAAAATTGCTAACTAATTTAGGAATTGAAGACAAAATTAAAGATTTCATAGGAGAACAAATACCTAACGATATAATCAAACAAAGAGATGGCGGTACATCTAACGGTAAAAAAATTATGTTAGATTATATTAGTGGTTCAACCTGTATAGATAAATTAAATAGTATTTTTGAATATGGATGGGATTGGGAAGTAACCGAACATTTTATTCAAAAATCTGTTGATTATCAAAACAAATATATGAAAGAAAGAGAAATGAGTCCTGAACCACAGCCACCTGTTGCTCATGTATTTGGAATTTTAACAGTTCATCTCAGAGATGATAAAACTGGTCAATTTTATGACATAAAAAAAACAGGCTGTGGTTCTAAAGTTATACTTGGTAAAGCAAATGATCAAAAAGATATTTTTAAAGCAGCTAGTACAGACGCTTTAAAAAAAGCTGCTTCATTAATAGGAGTAGGTTTAGATCTATATAGAGATGCAAATGAACAATATTATTTTGAACTTCTTTTAAGTAGAGATAAACAAAATAATTTTTTAAGAAACTATTCTGATGAAGAAAAAAAACTTTATTTTGATTCTGTTAAATATCTTCAGGAACTAACAGAATCAAATAATGATATTGATGGAGACAGTATGTTATCTTTATTGATGACTTGGTCTAATAATAAATATAATGATTTCAATACGATTCCGCCAAAAGAACTTAATAGTTTTGTAACTCATATAAAACAAGGTATAGGAGATGATAAATAGTGGCAATCTTTTTTAAAGATAAACATTTATCTTGTCCTAAATGTAATAATACTGTTTTACAGAGAATAGAACAATATAGATATTCTTATACAAAAGAAAAGAATAAACTCTTAGAAGAACCTTATGGATACGCATTATATTGTTCTAAATGTAATACATTAGTTAAAGAGCATATCATGCATGAAACTCATGCACCAACAATTATAGAATTATAAAAAGAGGTTATATATGAAAATTTATAATGCAAAATGGACTAGCACTTCCGCTGGTCCATCTCCTTACAATAATTATCGTACAGAAATTTTTTTATATGGTTGTAATAGAGCAATTATGGGAGAACCATGTAAAAACTGCTTTAATCCTGCTTTATGGGATTCTAGTAAATGCATGAAAGAATATTCGCCATTAGAAGCTGCTACTCAAATTATTAAATATTCTCCTAATAAATATGTAACATTTGTCGGTGGAGAACCATTAGATCAAGCAGAAGAATTAGGAGAAGTATGTTCAATTTTAAAGAAATTTAATTATCATATAATTGTTTTTAGCAGTTATGCATTAAA
>OGKR01002127.1_pt1 | contig 11379 bp, 7 predicted proteins | sample 1572431 | NCBI WGS metagenome assembly OGKR01 (sample SAMEA2582079, study PRJEB24529) | metagenome | biome: Human gut stool | place: China | collected 2011 | reverse complement strand
ACGCCCTCACTACTAACAATTATTGTGCAGATTCTTGTAACACTGCTAATAAATCTTGAGGTTTTAAATATCCCCCAAGCATTTCACCTGTTGAAGTCACAATACTTGGCGTACCTTTCACTCCAAGTTGTACACCTAAATCATAGTGTTTTTTCACAATGTTAGGCGTTTTCAATTCTTTCGGTAAGTTACCTTTTTCAGCTTCATTCAATGCAAATACAGGATCTTTCGCTGTCCAAATGGCTTCCATTTGGCGAGCAGTTTCATTCATTCCAGCACGCGGGAATGCAAGATAACGAACGGTAATACCTAAATCATTATATTCTTTCACTTGTTGATGAAGAATATGACAATAATGACAAGTAATATCCATGAATACGGTCACAACATATTTTTCATTTTTTGCCGGATAAATGATCATTTCATTTTTTAACGCATTCACTTTATCTGCTAAAAGTTTACCAGCCACATCAACCGGGCCTTTATTTGTTAATTCATACATTTTGCCTTGCAAAACATATTGACCATTTTCGCTCACATATAAAATGCCCTGATCTGTCACAGCTGTTTTAAGGCCTTTTACCGGTGAATCTTTCACTTCAATATTTTTCGCACCTAATGCTTGTAATTTCGATTTAATCTCAGCATCACTCGCCATTGCAGTCGCAGAAGCAGTGATTAAAAGTGCGGTCAGTAATTTTTTCATTTTTATTCCTAAATATCTAAACAACAAAGATTAGAATTATAAATGGATCGATGATTTGTGCAAGCCAAACTACCCAAAAAACTGAAAATGACTTATACTTCTGCCGCTTATAGAGGTTTATTTATTATGTTTGAAATTAATCCAATCAAAAACAAAATCGCAGACCTTTCCGAGCGCACTTCTGTGCTTCGGGGGTATCTTTGACTTCGACGCAAAAGTTGAGCGTTTAGAAGAAGTGAATGCCGAATTAGAACAACCCGATGTGTGGAACGAGCCTGAAAAAGCCCAAGCGCTCGGGAAAGAACGTGTTTCACTTGAACAAGTGGTTAATACCATCAAGAATTTAGAACAAGGTCTAGAGGATGTTGAAGGACTGCTTGAATTAGCCGTTGAAGCGGAAGATGAAGAGACCTTCAATGAGGCTGTGGCTGAATTAGATGAGCTTGAACAACAACTTGCCAAATTAGAATTCCGTCGCATGTTTAGTGGTGAGCACGATGCGTGTGATTGTTATGTCGATTTACAAGCAGGTTCCGGTGGTACAGAAGCGCAAGACTGGACGGAAATGTTACTTCGCATGTACCTCCGTTGGGCTGAAAGCAAAGGTTTTAAAACAGAATTAATGGAAGTCTCTGATGGCGATGTGGCAGGTTTAAAATCAGCGACGATTCGTGTCAGTGGTGAATATGCTTTTGGTTGGTTACGCACAGAAACCGGTATTCATCGTTTAGTGCGCAAAAGTCCATTTGACTCCAATAACCGTCGTCATACATCATTTGCTGCGGCTTTCGTTTATCCTGAAATTGATGACGATATTGATATTGAAATTAATCCGGCTGATTTACGTATTGACGTTTACCGTGCATCTGGTGCGGGTGGTCAGCACGTCAATAAAACTGAAAGTGCGGTGCGTATTACTCACATGCCAAGTGGGATTGTCGTGCAATGTCAAAACGATCGTTCTCAACACAAAAATAAAGATCAAGCCATGAAGCAGTTAAAAGCGAAATTGTATGAGCTTGAGTTACAAAAGAAAAATGCGGACAAACAAGCGATGGAAGATAATAAATCTGATATCGGTTGGGGCAGCCAAATTCGTTCTTATGTGCTAGATGATGCACGTATTAAGGATCTCCGTACAGGCGTTGAAAATCGTAATACACAAGCTGTACTGGATGGCGACCTCGATCGCTTTATTGAAGCAAGCTTAAAAGCGGGACTTTAATCACCTCTTATACAAAAAAGTGCGGTCAATTTTAACCGCACTTTTTACTTTATATTAGCGCCATGCTTTGAATTGGTTAATCAATCCATTGGTTGAGCTATCATGGCTTGTCACTTTCTCTTTGTCCGCCAATTCAGGAAGAATTCGATTTGCTAATTGTTTACCTAATTCCACGCCCCATTGGTCGAAACTAAAGATATTGAAAATCACACCTTGTGCAAAAATTTTGTGTTCATACATCGCAATTAATGCGCCAAGAACAAATGGTGTCATTTTTTGCACTAAAATAGAGTTGGTCGGTTTGTTACCTGTAAAGACTTTAAATGGCACAATGTCTTTTACCTCATCCAACGATTTACCGGCTTTCACAAACTCAGCTTCAACTTCTTCTTTGGTTTTACCGAAAGCAAGTGCTTCAGTTTGTGCAAAGAAGTTTGATAACAATTTGCTGTGATGGTCACCTAATGGGTTATGACTTTGTGCCGGCGCGATAAAATCACAAGGAATTAACATCGTACCTTGGTGAATCAATTGATAGAACGCATGCTGACCATTTGTACCCGGTTCGCCCCAAATAATTGGGCCAGTTTGATAATCACGAATAACATCGCCATTACGATCGACATATTTACCGTTTGATTCCATGTTGCCTTGTTGGAAATAAGCCGCAAAACGGTGTAAGTATTGGTCATAAGGTAAAATTGCCTCAGTTTGTGCACCGAGGAAATTGGTATTCCATAAGCCTACCAATGCTAATGTAGCCGGAATATTTTTTTCTAATGGCGCAGTACGGAAATGTTTATCCATTTCATGCGCACCACTTAATAACGCTTCAAAATTGTCAAAACCGATTGAAAGTGCAATAGAAAGACCGATTGCAGACCATAAAGAATAACGGCCACCAACCCAATCCCAGAATTCAAACATGTTGTTTGTATCAATACCAAATTCTGCTACCGCTTTACCATTGGTCGAAAGTGCAGCAAAGTGTTTTGCCACCGCGCTGTTATCTTTCGCTGCCGCCAATAACCAATCACGCGCAGAATTCGCATTGGTCATGGTTTCTTGGGTTGTGAAAGTTTTAGACGCCACTAAGAAAAGTGTGGTTTCAGGATTGACTTTTTTCAACGTTTCAGCGATATGTGTGCCATCCACGTTTGAAACAAAGTGCATATTCAAGTGATTTTTATAAGGACGAAGTGCTTCAGTCACCATGTAAGGACCTAAGTCTGAACCACCGATACCGATATTCACCACATCAGTAATTGCTTTTCCGGTATAACCTTTCCACTCACCTGAAATCACACGATCACAGAACGCGCTCATTTTTGCTAATACCGCATTCACTTCTGGCATCACATCTTTGCCATCTACATATACAGGAGTATTTGAACGGTTACGAAGTGCGGTATGTAATACGGCACGATTTTCTGTGCGATTAATCTTTTCGCCCGTAAACATGGCATTAATCGCTTCATCTAATGCGGATTCTTTGGCTAATTGATGAAGTAATTTAAGGGTTTCTTGATTAATTTTATTTTTTGAAAAATCCACTAAGATTTGATTTTCAAAAGTTAAAGAATAATCATTAAAACGATTTTGTTCTTGTTTGAACAAATCAGCAATCGTAGTATTAGCCAGTTGAGATTGGTGAGCTTCAAGTGCTTTCCAAGCTTGTGTATTGGTTGGGTTAATGTTTTTCATGAATATTTCCTTTTAAAAATTGAATTCTTTACATTTTAGCTTTCTTGCAAAAACAATTAATCGACATATTCTGTTATAACACGAGGCGTTAATTTTGTAATCAATTCGTAGCTTAAAATACCACTGTATTTAGCTACCGTTTCAATTGGTAATTCCTTACCCCATAAAATCACTTCATCACCTACTTTATCTTGGCTATCTGGACCTAAATCCACCGTCAGCATATCCATTGAAACACGACCAACAATAGGAACAATACGACCGTTTAGATAAACTGGCGTACCTTCTGGCACATCACGCGGATATCCATCACCATAACCAATAGCAACCACGCCAATTTTAGTATCTTTTGGACTCGTCCAAATACCGCCATAGCCGACAGGCTCCCCTTTTTTATGTTCACGTACAGCAAGCAAAGATGACGTTAAATTCATCACGGGAGTTAAACCAAATTCAGCACCGACAGTATCTGTTGGTGAAATGCCGTACATAATAATCCCTGGGCGAATACAATCTAAATGCGCTTCTGGCCAGAATAGAATCCCACCTGATGCGGCAATGGTTCGCTCTCCCTCTTTATTTTTTGTGGCTTGAAGGAAACGATTGAGTTGAACTTGAGTGTAATCTGAATCTAACTCATCAGCACGGCTAAAATGACTCACAAAACCTAAGTGCGGTTGAATTTGAGGGAGTTTTTTCAGCTCTTGATAAAAATAATCCACGTCATCAAGTGATACACCTAAACGGTGCATACCGGTATCAATTTTTAACCAGACTTTAATTGGGCTTGGTACTACGGCTCGTTTTAATGCTTCAAGCTGTTCTCGGTTATGTACCACCGTCTCAATGTTATTTACTGCAATAATAGGCAGATCTTTTTCATCAAAAAAGCCTTCTAGCAATAAGATCGGTTTAATAATACCGTTGGAGCGTAAAGATAGTGCTTCTTCTAAACGTGCCACGGCAAAGCAGTCCACCATGCTTTCTAAAGCTGATGAGACAAATACCACGCCGTGACCATATGCGTTTGCTTTCACCACAGCAATAATTTTACTGTGGGGCGCTTTTTCTTTAATAACTTGTAAATTATGTTTTAAGGCAAGCGAACTGATTTTCGCTGTTGCCGGTTTTACGTTCATCTTTCTAATCCGTTATCTCTTGCCTAATAATCATCTCTGTATTCACGCTGTTCGGCAAGGTTATCAAAGCGTGAGAATTGACCGTTAAATGCTAAACGTACACGACCAATCGGACCGTTACGTTGTTTACCAATAATGATTTCAGCAACCCCTTTATCTTCAGAATTATCGTTATACACTTCGTCACGATAAATGAACATAATCAAGTCAGCATCCTGCTCAATAGAGCCTGATTCACGCAAGTCTGAGTTTACCGGACGTTTATCTGCACGTTGTTCCAACGTACGATTAAGCTGGGAAAGTGCAATAACAGGGACTTCTAATTCTTTCGCTAATGCTTTTAACGAACGGGAAATCTCCGCAATTTCTAAGGTACGGTTATCTGAAAATGCAGGTGCACGCATTAATTGAAGGTAATCCACCATAATCATGCTCAAGCCCCCATTTTCGCGATACACACGACGCGCGCGAGAACGCAATTCTGTTGGAGTTAAACCAGATGAATCATCAATATAAAGATTGTTTTTTTGCTTAAACATCCCAAACACGCTGGCAATTTTGCTCCATTCCGTTTCATCCAAATTTTGACCTGTACGAATTTTGGTTTGGTCCACGCGAGCTAGAGAGGCTATCATACGCATCATGATTTGTTCCGCAGGCATCTCTAAACTGAATACCAACACAGGCTTGTCACTTGCCATGGCGGCATTTTCACAAAGGTTCATTGCAAACGTAGTTTTACCCATAGAAGGACGTGCAGCGACAATGATGAGGTCTGAAGCCTGTAAACCTGCTGTTTTCTTATCTAAGTCAACAAAGCCCGTTGTGACCCCTGTCACACCGCTATGATTTTCAAGCTTACTTAAGGTATCAATTCGAGCAATGGTACTTTCCAACACGCTGATCACATTTTGTGGTCCTTCAGTTGAAGAACTGCGTTTTTCAGCAATAGCAAACACTTCTCTCTCGGCTTCATCCAACACCATTTTGATGTCTTTGCCTTTCGGAGAATAGCTGTTTTCTGCAATACGATTTCCCACAGCAATAAGCTCACGCAAAATCGCTTTTTCACGTACGATTTCAGCATAAGCCAAAATATTAATGGCATTTGGCGTGTTATTAGAAAGATCCGCTAAATAAGCAAAACCGCCTACGGAATCGCTAATACCTTTTGCTTTAAGGGCTTGATCAAGGGTGATTAAATCAATCGGTGTTTGATTACGCATTAATTCTTCCATGGTTTGGAAGATTGCTTTATGCGCAAAAGTATAAAAATCCTCAGCGATCACTCTTTCTGCAATACCATCCCAATGTTGATTACTCAACATGATGCCGCCAAGTACGGCTTGTTCAGCTTCTGTGGAATGAGGAGGGATGCTAACTTGTTCAGTTTTCTGATCAGGTGATTGGATTTGTCTTTGTGATGCCATAAGGATTTCAATTTAAACTAAAAAACTGTGCTTATGATACCGCAAATACGAGGTGGTTTTAAGAAAAAAGTGCGGTCAATATTTTCAATATTTTAGATATAAAAAACGGTGGAAAAATCCACCGCTCTTTTTTATTCAGGAATGTTGATTATTCAACCGTTAAAGTACGACATACGTTAGTTGTACCTTCTGATTCATCACCTTGTGTTAATAAAACAAGATCACCTGAAACTAAATAACCTTTTTCTCTTAATAGGTTAATCGCAGCTTTTGCACCTGCAGAGCTACGAGATTCACCATCAAAATGAACTGGTGTGACACCGCGGTATAATGCACAACGGTTTAATGTTTCTTGAACACGAGAAAGTGCAAAGATTGGTAAACCTGAGCTGATACGTGACATTAATAATGGTGTACGACCAGAGTGGCTTAATGTAATGATTGCAGCGATACCGCTTAAGTGGTTTGCTGCGTACATTGCAGACATTGCTACAGATTCTTCAATATCTCTGAACTCACGATCTAAACGGTGATGAGAAATATTGATGCTAGGCATTTTTTCTGCACCTAAACATACACGAGCCATTGTCGCCACAGTTTCAGCTGGATATTGACCTGCTGCAGTTTCTGCTGAAAGCATTACCGCGTCAGTACCATCTAATACCGCATTTGCCACGTCCATCACTTCTGCACGAGTTGGCATTGGGTTGCTGATCATTGACTCCATCATTTGAGTTGCAGTAATAACCGCACGGTTTAATTGACGCGAACGACGAATTAATTTTTTCTGTACGCCAACTAATTCAGGGTCACCGATTTCAACACCTAAGTCACCACGTGCAACCATGATCACATCAGAAGCTAGGATGATATCATCCATTGATGCCTCATCAACTACGGTTTCAGCACGTTCAACTTTAGCAACGATTTTTGCATTTAAACCTGCTTGTTGTGCAAGTTCACGCGCATAATTTAGGTCAGCGCTTGAACGAGGGAAAGATACCGCTAAGAAATCCACACCGATACGTGCCGCAGTGATAATATCTGCTTTATCTTTTTCAGTTAATGCGTCTGCAGATAAGCCACCACCTAATTTGTTGATCCCTTTATTGTTTGATAATGGACCACCAACAGTCACTTCAGTAAATACTTTTGCACCATCAGTAGAAAGGACTTTTAATTGAACACGGCCGTCATCTAATAAAAGAATATCGCCTGGTACAACATCTTGTGGAAGTGTTTTATAGTCTAAACCAACAGCTTCTTGATTACCCTCACCTTTTGGTAATTCCGCATCAAGAATAAATTTATCACCAACATTTAAGAAAATTTTGCCGTCTTTAAAAGTAGAAACACGAATTTTAGGACCTTGTAAGTCACCTAAAATTGCCACGGTTTTACCTAATTTTTTCGCGATCGAACGAACACGCTCAGCACGCTCAATATGATCATCTGGTGTACCGTGAGAAAAGTTCATACGTACAACATTAGCGCCTGCTGCGATAATTTTTTCAAGATTGTTATCGCGGTCTGTAGCTGGACCCATTGTACATACAATCTTCGTTCTTCTTAATTTTCTAGACATTATCTAAACTCCACAAATGGTTACAATTTTACTTAAAGCTTTTTTAAATTTCGGCTCATCCGAGATAAAAAACGCTGCGCATTATACGCTTAAACCTATATAAAATCAAAATAACTACTGAGACTTTTTAAATCAAATTTTGGTTATTTTTTTAGCAGCCAAATTTAACTTAAAGTAAATCCTCTTGTTTTCATCTTTAAAACTGTTTATCATTTGCCACATCTTCTATGCGACTATAGCTCAGTTGGTTAGAGCACCACCTTGACATGGTGGGGGTCACTGGTTCGAGTCCAGCTAGTCGCACCATATTACAATCCCAAGCTTTTTAGCTTGGGATTTTTTCTTTTTATCCCCTACTTAATTTAAATGAATATTTTCTGAATAAATTGCATAAGCAAATAAAAATAATTTGCATTGATCAACGGAAACGTTTTCGCTATACTTGCGGCTCTTTTATTATCTATCGGGTTATATATCGGAAAACACTTATGAAATTTAAATTAAGCCTTATTTCAACCGCACTTTTAACCAGTTTTTCCATTTCTACGTTTGCAGAAACTGAGCAGGCCGTAGATACAAATCCCGAGAAAAAGCCGCAAATACAAACACCGAAGTGCTTGAGCAAATCAATGTTCAAGATACGGGGATTAAACAAAATGGTTATCAAACAACCGGGACATCCGTTGTATCGAAAGCTGAAGTGCCTGTATTCGACACACCAAACACAGTAAATATTCTTTCAACCAAACTATTGGAAGATCGCAAACCTGAATCACTCATTGATGCACTTTATAACGTCAGTGGTGTGAGTCAAGCGAATACGTTAGGTGGTATGTTTGACTCTATTCAAAAACGTGGTTTTGGTGGAAACCGTGATAACTCGATTATGCGTAACGGTTTACAAGCTGGCCCAGCTAAAAACTTTAGCGCGACAACTGAAACCGTTGAAGTTTTAAAAGGGCCTGCATCTGTGCTTTATGGTATTCAAGATCCAGGTGGCGTGGTCAATATCATTACTAAAAAACCACAACAAACACCTCGTTATGTCATTGGTGGGACCTTAGGTAATCATAGCCTATGGGGAACACAATTAGATTTTACTGGTGGCTTAGGAAATGGTTTTGCTTACCGCTTTATCTATGACAAACAAGAAAAAGACTACTGGCGTAATTTTGGCAAAGTGAAAAATACCACTTACGCACCATCACTTTCTTGGGAAAATGATAAAACTAAAGTGCTTCTTTCTTATGAACATAAAGATATTCTTGAGCCATTTGATCGTGGTACAAATCTTTTAACGGCAACTAATGCATTACCGGATATTCCTGTATCGCGTCGTTTAGATGAACCAAATAATGAAACCACGGCCAAAACCGATAACATTGATTTTAAAATTGAACACAAATTAAGTGACGGTTGGAAATTAAATGCGGGTTATAGCTACGCTCGTTACAAATATTTCTACGATCAAGCTCGCATCACAAATATTAACGTTAAAACTCGTACAGCCCGTCGTGCAATTGAGCAGCAACAAGGTGACCAACGTGTTCATAGCGGTACATTAAATATTGTTGGTGAATTTGGTATTGGTGATATTGCCAACCGTTTTGTAGCCGGTGTGGATGTCATGCGTAATATCCGCGATATTGGACCTATTTATAACCAAGGCAATACAAAATCAGATATCAATATTGATAATCCACTCTATACTAATCCTGTTGCAGAACATAAAAATGGTAACGGCAACGCTTACCAATACAACCATCTCAAAACTGTTGGTGTTTATATTCAAGATACCGCCTACTTTACAGATAACTTTATTATGACGGGCGGTTTACGTTATGAGTATTTTGATCAATTTGCAGGACGTCATTGCTTAAATGCGGCAAACTGTAAAAAAGGTCAAAATCTAACAAAAACCGGAAATACCGATCAGCACGATGGTAAATTATTGTATCAATTAGGTGCCGTATATAAATTTACGCCACATATTGCGACCTTTGCAAACTATTCGGAGTCTTTCCGTCCACAAATGAGTGTGGCAACACCTGTTAGCGGCGATTTAAAACCAGAACAAGGTAAATCTTTTGAAATTGGTGTAAAATACGAAAACTCTGGCTTCAACGCGACACTTGCATTATTCAATATCACCAAACGTAGTGTGGCAGAAGCCGTTGGTTCGGGTTCAAATGCACAATTAAATATCGTCGGCAAACAACGTTCTCGCGGTGTGGAATTCGATCTTAATGGTCAAATTACTGATAACCTAAGCGTAGCGGCTAACTATACCTACACCAAAGTAAAATCACTTGAAAATGAGCTTTATCCTGATGCGGTAAATCAACAACTTTCAGGTGTACCAAAACATCAAGCTTCTCTATTCTTAGCTTATAACGTTGGTGAATTTGATTTTGGTAACATCCGTGTTGGTGGTGGTGCTCGTTATTTAGGTTCTTGGCATGCTTATAACAGTGATTACACAAAAGCATACAAATTACCTCATGCCGTGGTATATGATGCCTTTATTGCTTACGATACCAAAATCTCTGGCAAGAAAGTATCCTTCCAACTTAACGGTAAAAACTTAACAGATAAAACTTACTATCCATCCACCTCTGGTAACGCAACAAACACGTTAATCCCTGTTGCATTAGGTTATGGACGTGAATTTATCTTCAACACGAAAGTTGAGTTTTAATTGAGCGCACAATACGAGGGCGAATCATTTCGCCCTTTTTTCGTTTTTTACTTTATGGATAATCAATGAATTGGCAAACTGAACTTAACTCAAGTTTAAGCTGGATTTTGACCGCACTTTTCTGGGTGATTGTATGCTTTAGCGTGACGACACTGGCACTCAAACAAACCACATTTGGTCAAAAGTTTTGGCATATTGCATCCCCTTCGATTAATCGCCGTAACAGCATCAAAATCATCGTTATGCTACTGGTGTTGTTTACCATGATTTTATTAGAAGTGCGCTTCAGCGTACTCAACTCTTTTTTCTATAATGGGCTTTATAGCTCCATGCAGGAATTAGATGCGGATAAGTTTTGGTTCTTTGCAAAACTGAATGCCCTCTTAGTATTGGTACAAGTTATCCACTCCATCGCCGATTATTTCTTGCAACAAGTATTTGAAATCCGTTGGTTGGAAAGCTTAAATAAAGTCCTTGTTAAACGATGGTTAGAAAATAAAAAATACTATCGTCTTAAATACGAAAAAGAGCTACCCGATAATATTGACCAACGTATTGAACAAGATGCTCGTGAATTCATCAGTAGCACTGTCACTATTGTACGTGGCATGATTAATTCTGTTCTGACCACCATTGAATTTACTATCATCCTTTGGTCTCTCTCAGGCGTATTAAGTCTTTTTGGATTAAATATCGAAAAAGGTGTTGTCTTCTTTATTTACGCCTTTATTATCCTGGCAACATTAATGTCTGTATGGATTGGTCACCCTTTGATCAAGTTGAACTTTAACAAAGAAAAACTTAATGGTGACTACCGTTATTCTTTGATTCGAGTACGAGATAATGCGGAAAGTATCGCTTTCTATCAAGGTGAACAACAAGAACAACATTT
>OGKR01002126.1_pt1 | contig 11381 bp, 7 predicted proteins | sample 1572431 | NCBI WGS metagenome assembly OGKR01 (sample SAMEA2582079, study PRJEB24529) | metagenome | biome: Human gut stool | place: China | collected 2011 | reverse complement strand
CCAGACACTTTCTGTTGCTATCGGTGCCTATCTTTCTTTTTTGGATTCCGATGATTTCTTTTCATTGGATATGCTTGAGAAGTCTTATGCACAGGCAAAAAAGGAAGATGCAGATCTGATCGTTTTTCGTTCCGATCAATACAGGGAAGACTTAGATAAGATCGTAAAAGTAAGCTGGACATTACGTGAAAAAGCATTGCCTCCGTATCGTCCGATGACACATAGAACCTTTACGGATAATGTGTTTAAAGTATTTGTAGGCTGGGCATGGGACAAGCTTTTCAAAAGAGAATTTGTATTAGAACATGAATTACAATTTCAAGAGCAGCGCACCTCAAATGACTTGCTGTTTGTTTTTTCAGCGATCGTATTGGCAAAAAGAATTACGATCTTAGATGAACCGCTTGCCCACCAGAGAAGAAATAATCCGAATTCTTTATCAAATACCAGAGAGAAATCATGGCAGTGTTTTTACAATGCTTTAACAGCTCTGAAAGATAATCTGGTGAAATTTGGACTTTACAAGGAGCTTGAGCAGGACTATATTAATTATGGGCTTCATTTTAGCTTATGGAATCTGGATACTCTGACAGGTGCAAAGAAAGAGGTTCTTTTTGATAAGTTGAAAAAAGAATGGTTTGCGGCATTAGGGATTGCAAACAAGCCAAAAGAGTATTTTTATAATAAAAAAGAATTTGCAAAGTTTGAAAAGATCATGAATCAGTCATTTCAGGAAGTATATCCTGATGCAAAGTGATCAGGAAGCTGTATTTTAGAAGAGTGCAATATGAATTTTAAAGATCAGAAAATATAATAGCAATATAAAGTTTGACAGAATAAGAGGGCACAAGTACAATGAGGAAGCAATTGTTTTTTTATTGTATCAGGGGTAGTGCATAATAGCATGGAGGAAAAGATGAAAGATATTAAGGTGTCGGTGATTATGCCGGTATATAATGCGGCAGAATATTTATCCCGGACATTAGATGATGTAACGAACCAGACATTGCGGGATATACAGATTATTTGTGTGGATGATGGTTCAAAAGACAATTCCCGTGAGATTGTAAAAGAATATCAGAAAAAAGATGAACGTATTCAGTTAGTAGAGCAGGAAAATAAAAATGCCGGAGCAGCCAGAAATCATGGAATGCAATATGCAAAAGGCAAGTATGTTGTTTTTTGGGATTCGGATGACCTCTTTTTGGAGAATGCATTAGAAACCATGTATCTACAGGCAGAAAAGACACAGGCAGACATCTGTATTTGTGCTGCCAGAAGATATGATAACCAGACAGGAAAATATTTCTCATCCGATGCTTATCTGCGTTTGGATTATCTGCCGGAAAAAGAAGTCTTTCAAAAGACTGATATTCCGGATCATATTTTTAATCTGGCAACTAATGTACCATGGAATAAGATGTTTCTACGAAGCTTTATTATAGAAAATCATTTGGAATTTCAGGAGATCCGTCAGGCGAATGATACATTCTTTACATTGAGTGCATTTTACTTTGCAAAACGCATTTCTTATGTGACGGATGTATTGATCTCCTATCGTGTCAATAATGAGCAGAGTTTATCGGGGAAAGCGTCTGATACTGTTTTTTGTGCGTATGATTCTTATTGCAAGACAAAGGAATTGTTAGAAAAGCAGCCGGATTATGAGTTGGTCAGGAGAAGTTTTTTAAACAGAGCGATCAGTGGTTTTTATCATGCATTAAACATTCAGACAAATTTTGCATCGTATCAGATGTTATATGAAAAACTTGTAAAAGAGGGTTTTGAGGAATTTGGTCTGACAAAATGCACGGAAGATTTTTTCTTTGACAGTTGGATGTACACGGATATGCATAATATGCTTGAGTGGGCGCCGGGAGATTTTCTGGTCCAGAAAAGTATGGTGCGTCGCTTGAACGTCGAGAAGGCAAATGCACAGAAAAAAGAGCTGAATGCCAAGCTTGCTGCCAAGACAGAGAAGATTGAATCGAAGGATCGCAGAATTGAGAAGTTGAATGCACGTATTCAGGAGCTGAAAGATAAAAATTATGAGATCATGAATACAAAGCGATATAAAGTGGCAAGTTTTTTTGCAAAACCTTTTGAATGGTTCCGCAAAAGAAAGGCAGAACCGGAAGAAAAAGAATAAGGGTAATATTTATATTCAGGCAGTACATCGGTACTGCCTGTGTTTGTGTTGTTACCGCTTTTATTTTGTCATGCTGTATAGGTAGGCACGTCCCTTTGTGCCGTTTTTTTTAATTACACCGATTTCTCTTAGGATGTTGATTCCTGTCTGGGCATAGCGAAGTTTGATCTTAGCTTTCCTGGCAAATTCTTTTGCCGTGAAAACTTCCGGCAGTCCTTCCGGGATCAGGCATAGGTAATCCTCCTTCCTTGCTAAGAGGATCTCGTCGACAAGACGGACCGGGATGCGGTCATAACGTGTCGAACCTTTCTTTTTATCAGAACTCCAGCCATTAAGCAGACGATATTCCTTTGCATCGACAAACGTTAGACAGATCTGTAGATTTGAATTTGTCAGATAGGATTTGATCTTGTACAATTCGTAAAATGCATCAAAAGGCTTTCCTGTTTTTGGGGATTTTCTTTTCTTACTGATCTCTCCGGTATTTTCATTGATCCAGTACAGCCATTTTGTATGAATGATCGGATACACGATTGTTACCGGATATTCTTCCAGAAATGTATCTAATTTTTTTCGCATTGCATTAAAACTTCCGGTCTGTATTTCAATGATTTCATTATCGCGGAAAATGTCCGCAACATATCCATTGATCCGTATTTCCTGATGAGTGTGATCCGGTTCATAAAAACGCTTGAGTACAGCATGCATTGTTTTTTCCTGTAACGTGCCAATACCGTTTTTGGCATGTTCTTTTTCTATGATATCTTCGCAGGCTGCATCAAAAAGTTTCTCATCGTATGCACTCACACTCATAATATGTTCCTCCGTAGTGTTGTTTCATGTACTTTCGGTATCTTCTCAAAACGAATCTTTTCGGCTGGATTTCCGATATAATAACTCTAAAATCCAAGCGTTGCACGCTTGTCGCACTTTGTGCTTGAAGATTATATCGTTTAAAAATCCATCTCGAAAAATTTCGTTCAAAAGATTATGAAAGTACAATATCTTTTTCTTTTAAAATACAACAAAATAATAATTATATTATAGGAGAAAATGTTATGTGTGAAAATAGTTTTTTGTGAATTAGGAAGATGCATTTATTTTTGTTATTTGGGAAAAGAAAAGTTTTACGCATTTCGTTTTTTTTTGCACTTTAAAGGGATAGAACAAGCTTTTTTGGTTAATACTTTGTAGCGAAGAAAATGACGAGTTATTGCATTGGAAAATGAGGAGCTTTTGATGCTATGGAAAAAGATATGACAGGAAAAGAATCAATACAGATGGAGCAAAAGAAGACGGATGTTTTTAGAGGGAATTATGACCAACGCAAGAAAGCAGTTGAAGAACTACTGCATTTGGATGTAAATTTTGATATTTTGCATAAAGAGCTGGTGATCGGGAATAAAAGGGCAGTATTATATTCTATTGACGGCTTTTTGAAAAGCTCGGTTATTGAGAAGATGTTAGAGTTTTTCAGTTCAATAAAAGCGGAAGACGTGCCGGAGAAATATGATGATTTTGTTAGAAAATTTGCACCTTTTGCTGATATTACAACGATTGAGACGCAAAAGGATTTTGTGAAATATGTCTTAGCGGGTTTGACTTGCTTTTTTATTGAGGGATATCAGCAGGTTCTTGCATTTGATCTGAGAGAATATCCGGGCAGAAATGTAGACGAACCGGAAAAGGACAAGGTGCTTCGTGGTTCAAGAGATGGTTTTATCGAAGCGTTGATCCCGAATGCCGGTCTGATACGACGAAGGATCCGGGATACCAATCTGATCTTTCAGATGGAAAATGTCGGGCGAAGTTCGAAGACGGATGTTGCCGTGATCTATATGAAGGATCGCGTTAAGCCGCAGGCTTTACAAAATGTGATACAAAAGATCCAAAAAATTAATGTGGATTCCCTGTCGATGAACAAAGAAAGCCTGGCTGAAGTGCTTTTTCCGAGAAGCTGGTATAATCCATTTCCGAAGTTTAAATATACAGAGCGACCGGACGCCACAGCGGCCTGTCTGTTAGAAGGCAGTATTGTGATCATGGTGGATAATTCACCGGCTGCAATGATTATTCCGACTTCTTTATTTAGCATACTTGAGGATGCAAACGATTATTATTTTCCGCCGATCACCGGCACATATCTGCGTCTGACACGTATTATAACGAGTATAGTTGCAATTTATATTACACCATTGTTTCTGCTTCTGATCGAACATCCTGAATGGGTACCACAGGTATTTGATTTTATTTTGATTGAAGATGAAGTAAATGTACCACCGGTGATCCAGTTTCTGATATTGGAATTTGCGATCGATGGTTTGAAGATGGCATCGATCAATACGCCTAATATGCTGACAACGCCGCTTAGTATCGTTGCCGGTATCGTTTTTGGCGATTATACGGTAAATTCCGGCTGGTTTAATTCGGAGATCATGCTATATATGGCATTTGTCGCAGTTGCGAATTATACACAGGCGAATATGGAATTGGGTTATGCGATCAAGTTTTTCAGAATGTTATGTCTGATCTTAACGGCAGCTTTTGGACTGGGTGGTTTTATCGTTGGAAGTTTACTGATTGTCGCTGCCTTGTTTTTAAATCCTGTTTTGAATGGCAGAGGATATCTCTTTCCGCTGTTCCCGTTTGATGGGCAGCAACTTTTGCGACGATTTTTTCGTGTGTCTCTGCCTTATGTCGAAAAAAAGACAAAAACCGGTCAAAAATAGTTACTGTCCATAAAGGAAAATTTTGTATGGTTTTTTCTTTTTTTTCGATTTATTTGCTGGATTTAATTTATAGATTTTATAGAATTGTTGCAAAAAAAGCCTGAAAGTAAGTCAGAAATGTTGTAAAAATATCTGAAAGTATGCTGAAAATGTTGTAAAATTTTCCGGTTTTTATGCACTTCAAATTGATTTTATGACTTGTATTTTAATAAGAAGTGTGATAAGATACGTTCGGCACTTGGGGAAAAGTACTTTTTCAAGTGATTTTTTGCTTTATATGTAGTCCGATAAAGCAGACGCGAAATATGCTATAGCGAGAGATAGTATACGAAAAAACGATGACGCACTCGTGCAGTAATGGATTTGATTGACTGTTTTGAGCCGCCACCGAAGGTACACCGGGAAAAAGAGACATAGGAGGCGTTATATTATGAAGAGTTGTAAGAAACTTTTATGGGCTATCGGATTGCTCCTGGGCGCATTTGTGTTAAATCCAAACGTTGCATTTGCGGCTGAAAAGGGAGCAGAGCAGAATATAGGAAGCACACTACCATTAGCTTTTTGTATTCCGTTTGCAGGTTTACTGTTATGTATTGCTGTATGCCCGCTGGTTATTGAAAGATGGTGGGATAAAAATAAGCAGTATGCTGTTATTTTGTGGTCACTTGCCTTTGTGATTCCTTTTATCTTCTATGCAGGAGCACACGAAGCGTTTAGTGAAGTATTAGAGACTGTATTTGGTGATTATATCACATTTATTGTTTTATTATTTGGTCTTTTCTGTGTAGCAGGAAATATCTGTCTGGAAGGCGATCTGGTTGGTAAACCGAAGTTAAATGTATTGCTTTTACTGATAGGTACGTTGCTTTCAAGCTGGATCGGTACAACCGGTGCAAGCATGGTTATGATCCGTCCGTTGATCCGTGCTAACAAATGGCGTCATCGTAAAGTACAGATAGTCGTATTCTTTATCTTTTTGGTATCAAATATCGGCGGTTGTCTGACACCGGTGGGTGATCCGCCATTGTTAATGGGATTTACCAGAGGCGTTGATTTCTTCTGGAGCATGCATTTACTTCCTGTTATGCTTCTAAATGTTGTATTGCTTTTAACTTTGTTCTTTATTCTTGATACAAGAGCGTATAAGAAAGATCTTGCTGATGGTGCAGCACCGGATCAGAGTGAAGATAAGAAACCTTTGAAACTGTCAGGTGCTCACAACATTATTTTCCTTGTAATGATCGTAGGTGCAGTTGTACTGAGTGGCGTTCTGCCTAAGACAGTTCCATTCTTTAGTCGCAGTATTCATATTTTCGGTGCTGCTAAATTAGAATTTTCTGCAATCTTTGAAGTGATCATTATTCTGTTGGCAGCATTTGGTTCTTATAAGACAACGAAGAATGAAGTGCGTGAAGCAAATAACTTTACATGGGGAGCGATTCAGGAAGTTGCGATCCTTTTCATTGGTATTTTCATTACTATGATTCCTGCTCTTTTGATATTAAAGGCACAGGGTGCTTCTCTTGGTATTGAAAAGCCATGGCAGTTCTTCTGGATCACAGGTGCATTATCAAGCTTCCTTGATAACACACCAACGTATCTGGTATTCTTTACCACAGCAGCTTCTTTAGGTTTCCATGAAGGAATCAAGACGGTTGTAGGATATATTCCGGAGATCATCTTAATGGCGATCTCATGCGGTGCGGTATTTATGGGTGCGATCACATATATCGGAAATGCACCAAACTTCATGGTTCGTTCGATCGCAGAGGAAAACGGAATTAAAATGCCATCATTCTTTAGTTATCTGGGATGGTCATTAACCTGTTTAATACCTGTCTTTTTGATAGACATGCTGGTCTTCTTCCTATAAGATCGTATCTTCAAAAAGCACAAGACATATCGCAATAAAAATGTTATGATAATTCAGGGGATACCCCATACGATTTTAGTATCAAAAATCACGGGTGTCTCCTGAATTTTTTGCATCTTCCAACCTATACAGCATTCTGTCCTTCTGCACGGCACTATGCCTGATAATGTATGGGATGTGTCAGCCATAGAGCCATATTTTGATACGATCTGCTTTTTATGTGTCAGTCAGTGAGGTGTAGAGTCATATTTTGATGAGATCTGTTTTCATGTGTCAGCCAGTAAGGTGTAGAGCCATATTTTGATAGGTTCTGTTTTCATGTGTCAGATGTAAGGTGTCAAGCCATGTTTTGCTATTTGCTACTTTTTTAGCACTGTATCATCCTGTAAGGATATCTATGGATTTTGGCTTTTTTGCTCTTATTGTGGGCGCTCTCATTTGATATAGGGGCAAGGCCAGTCCTGATGTACATTGCTGTTTGGGCTCTCTAAGCCCGTCGCCACTTGCGCATTAAAAAGATGATCTGTCTTTTTAATGTGCTATGTGTGCGCTACGTGGCTTTGCGAAGCGGAAGCGTGCCCTACACAGCAATGCTACTCAGGCTGAGTCGCCCCTATAATTATGACCCGCACCCAATCAGCAAAAAAGCTTAAAAATCAGATATCCTAACCATACGTCGTGTCATTCCAAAAGAAAAAACAAAATAGAAATACGAAATATATGTTCGTTTCAGGATGCATCTATAGTATTTCAAAATCGCTGTTTATTTATTGCTTATATTGTGATTAGCAATATTTTTTTAGAGGGTAGATATGATGTCTGCTACAATCTGGTCTTTGGTCAGATGATTTGCTTTGAGGACATCTTCTACGTCGTAACGGTCAAGAAATTCCTTTTTCAAGCCAAAATTTAAGACTTTGACGTCGGAATTTCCATAAAAACGTGCGATCTTTTCGCCAAAACCGCCATCTAAGATACCATCTTCTAATGTTACAACGACATCATGATCTTTCTTTAAGTCTTCTAACATAGCCTGATCAATGCCTGTGATGTAATATGGATTGATCACGGTTGCTTTTGTGCCGGTTTTTGCTTCTATTTCCGCAGCAACTTCTTTTGCAAGAGAATAAAATGTTCCGAGTCCGATCAAAGCTGCTTTGCTTCCTTTTTGTGTTATTTCATATGTGTTGATCTTAGAAAAATCTTTTGTAACTTCTTTTCCATCAGAGATCATTGCTCCACCCGGTGTTCGGATCGCAACCGGATGTTTAGTCTGTTCCATACTCCAGTCTAACATTGCAAGATACTCTTCTTTTGTCGTTGGTGCAAGATAGACGAGATTTGGAATATTTGAAAGCATTGCAATATCATATAATCCAAGATGTGTCACATCATTCATGCCATAAACTGTTCCCCAATATACAACCATTGTTGCAGCATTTCCATTGATACAAAGGTCCTGTGAGATCTGGTCATATGTTCTTTGAACAAAGCTGCTGTAGACACCCCAGATCGGCTTACCGCCATTTGCTGCAATGCCGGAAGCTAATGCAACAGCCGTTTCTTCTGCAATTCCCACATCGACAAACTGGCTTCCGGCTTCTTTGCGTTTATCTGCCGTAAAGCCAAGTACCGTTGGCGTACCCGATGTGATCGCAACAACCGTTGGATCTTTTTTCATCTTGTCAAGCAGATACTTCACTGTAACATCAGAGTAATCTTCAGACACTTCCTCTACTAAAGGTTTCCCTGTATCCATATGGAAAGGTCCGCTGTAATGCCACGTTTCTTTGTCTTTTTCTGCCGGTAGATACCCTTTTCCTTTTTGGGTACGAATATGCACGACAACTGCTTTCTTCGTATCTTTTACTTTTTCAAAACCTTCGATCAGACTTGCTACATCATTTCCTTGATCTATATAGAGATAATCTAATCCCATTGCCTTAAAAAGATTGCATTCCGCCTGTCCTTTGGTTTCTCGTAAAAGTTTCAGATTTTGGTAGAGTCCGCCATGATTTTCGGCAATTGACATGTCATTGTCATTGACAATAATAATAAGATTGCCATTTAATTCTGCTGCATAATCAAGACCTTCTAATGCTTCTCCACCGCTTAAAGATCCATCTCCTATCACGGCAATGACGTTATATTTTTCATGCTTTAAATCTCTTGCTTTTGCCAGACCACAGGCAAGACTTACCGACGTAGAAGTATGACCGATCGTAAAATGATCATGTACACTTTCATGTGGATTGCTATATCCTGATACGTCATCATAATGTTCTTCATATAAATACGCATCTTTTCTGCCTGTCAGCATTTTATGCGGATAGGTCTGGTGCGATACATCAAATACCATTTTATCTTTTGGAGAAGAAAATACATAATGCAATGCGATCGTAGCTTCAACCATACCAAAGTTTGGTCCAAAATGTCCGCCATGGATGCTTGCACGCGTTAATAATGCCGTACGCATTTCTTCTGCCAACTGTGTCATTTCTTCTACCGATAATTTTTTTACATCTTCCGGTCCGTTGATCTTTTCTATATACATCTTAATCCTCCCATGATAATTTTCCTGTTTTGACTGCAATTTCATAACGGGATATCTTATAATCCAGTTTGTCTAATGCTTTTTGCAATTTTTCTTTCTGTTCATTTAAGCTTTCTTTTTGTTCTACAAGAAGCTGTAATCTTGCAGGTATGGTTTCATCTCCCTGTTGAGAGAGTTTTACATACTCAATAATGGATTCGACTGCAAGACCGGCACTTCTCATACAAATTGCAAGTTCTACCCAGCCAAGATCATCTTCCTGATAATTTCGAATACCGCCGCTTGTCCGGGTTACTTTCGGGATCACACCGATCCGTTCATAGTATCGAAGTGTATCCTGTGAAATCTGATACTTTTCACTGACATCTTTGATCGTCACATCGCTCACCGCCTTTTTGGATTCAAAAAATAATACAATACCTTGCTTTTTTTAATTTTGTCTTAAACTACTTTCGATTTGTATTGTAGCACTTGGAGTTTGCTCTAAGTCAAGTGCTTTTTTGAAAACTTTTAAAAAATTGCTAAATTTCAATTGGGGAGTCAAAAGCCGGTTTTATAACAAATATATTTTAAAATCTGACCGGTTTTCTGATTATATAAAAAGAAGGAAATGTGTTACTCTCTGCTGTACAAACCAGCTGTTTGTGCAGCAGAGAGATACCTTTCCTTCTTTTTATGATTTAACAATATGTTATTTTGTGATTATATTTTCTTATTTATGTACTTTCCTTTACTGCTTTGATAGCAAACAGTATGCATTTTACATTTCAAACTTTCCCTAACAATCAGCTTTTTAGTCTCCTCTTTATGCTTCCGGGCAGCAGTCTAATGCATTTGAAATGTCAGCGATCAAATCTTCTTTGTCTTCGAGTCCTAAGCTGATCCGGATCAATTCTGCAGGAACGCCTGCTTCTTTTAATTGTTCATCATTCAGCTGTCTGTGTGTTGAAGTTGCAGGATTTAAGCAACAGGTTCTCGCATCCGCTACATGTGTTTCAATTGCTCCAAGCTTCAAGTTTTGCATAAATGCAGAAGCTGCTTTGCGTCCACCCTTTAATCCAAATGATACAACACCACATCCACCATTTGGAAGATATTTCTGTGCTCTTTCATAATATGGACTTGATGGAAGTCCCGGATAATTGACATAAGCAACTTTAGGATGCTTTTCTAAAAACTCTGCAACAGCCTGTCCATTTTCTACATGCTTTGGCATACGGACATGAAGAGATTCCAGCCCGAGATTCAGGATAAAAGCATGCTGTGGCGACTGAATAGAGCCAAGATCACGCATAATCTGTGCGGTACATTTTGTAATAAATGCCCCTTCTTTTCCAAACTTCTTTGCATATGTAATCCCATGATAACTTTCATCCGGTGTACAAAGTCCCGGATATTTATCCGCATGTGCCATCCAGTCAAAACGTCCGCTGTCTACGATCGCTCCACCAACAGCCGCTCCATGACCATCCATGTATTTTGTTGTAGAATGCGTTACAATATCTGCTCCCCATTCAAATGGACGGCAATTTACCGGTGTTGGAAATGTATTATCCACGATAAGTGGTACTCCATGCTCATGTGCTGCTTTCGCAAAAAGCTCGATATCAAGCACGGTTAGCGCCGGATTAGCGATCGTTTCACCAAAAACCAACTTTGTATTTGGCTGAAATGCCGCGTTTAATTCCTCTTCTGTCGCATCCGGTGACACAAACGTTGCCGTAATTCCCATTTTCTTCATCGTAACAGATATCAGATTAAATGTTCCGCCATAAATCGAAGAAGAAGCAACAATATGATCACCACATTCGCAAATGTTAAACATTGCAAAGAAATTCGCTGCCTGACCGGATGATGTCAGCATTGCTGCGCTTCCACCTTCCATGGATGCAATCTTTGCTGCTACATGATCGTTTGTCGGGTTTTGCAAACGGGTATAAAAATAGCCTTCTGCTTCCAGATCAAAAAGTCTTCCCATATCTTCACTCGTATTGTACTTAAAAGTCGTTGATTGCACGATCGGGATCTGTCTTGGTTCTCCATTTCCCGGTGTATATCCTGCCTGAACGCATTTTG
>OGKR01002107.1_pt1 | contig 11471 bp, 10 predicted proteins | sample 1572431 | NCBI WGS metagenome assembly OGKR01 (sample SAMEA2582079, study PRJEB24529) | metagenome | biome: Human gut stool | place: China | collected 2011 | reverse complement strand
TCAAGATAGCAAGCGGGGATTTGGGAATAAATTACAGATGTGTGGTAAGGGATTCCAGTGGATCAAGTGTGATAAGCGAAAGCAGAAAGCTCAGCACCGGATTAAGAATAACCGTCCAGCCAAAGGATTTTGCAGGAAAAGTAGGAGAACAGTTCAGTGCCAGCGTAACGGCAGAGGGAACAGGATTAAGCTACCAGTGGCAGTACAGTAAGGATGGAGGAAAAAGCTGGAGGAATTCCGGTGTGGCATCAGCGAAGACAGCAACATATAGTTTCAAGATAGCAAGCGGGGATTTGGGAATAAATTACAGATGTGTGGTAAGGGATTCATTTAATAATACAATTATAACTAATATAGGAACCTTAAATGAGATGAAAAATGAAGATTGGGAACTACCTATTATGTAGTATATATCTTAATCGACTTATGCTGATAATCAAGAGTTCCTGGTGATGGACAAGATAAGGAATCATAAACACCTGTTTCGTGACACAAAGTGTGACATTCAGATAATTCGAGACTATGAAGAAAAGTCTGTAAATAATAATCTTCTATGATAATGATTGAGCTGGAAGCACTAAATTGGAGCTTCCAGCTCTTGTTATATAGTAAACGTCAAACCACCCGCCTTGGATAACTAGCATTTTTGTGAGACACTCTAAAAAACACGAAAAAACTAATAGTTTTTTAGAGGAGGTAAACTATCATGGATTCACTCACCCATAATGTAAGGCGTGCTAACTGGTTAAATATTATAAATCAATGTCAGGAACGACCTGCAAACGTAACCGTCCGACAATGGCTGAAAGACAACGATATCAACGAGAAATCTTATTATCACTGGCTGCGCAAGTTTCGTAAGGAATCATACGACCAGATGCAGATTCCTGCGGTTACTGAAAACCCTACAGAACTTTCTTTTTTGAGCTCGCTGCTCCGGCATCGGAGAAAGTTGCTTCAATACATGAGTCAACGAATTCAACCACGACTGCGATTATCCGACATGGAGCTGTCACTTTGGAAATATCGAACGATATTTCAGAGGATGTGCTAAGCCTGCTCCTAAAGGAGGTAATCCATGCTTGAGAACGTTGCTAAAATCACTCGTGTCGTACTTGCATGTGGGACGGTAGATCTGCGCAAAGGCATTGATGGTCTCTCGATGATCATTGGCGATAAGTATAAGCAAAATCCGTTTGAAATTTCCTTGCTTTTATTGACAGTATACAGCCTTACATCAATAGGCATAATGACGAAGAACCAGCACATAAGAATTCGCTAATCCTACACATTTCTGCTATAATAAAAGCAGTTTGAAGGAGCAAAGCAATGGCACAGAAACATACTTTGGAAAAGATCTGCTTCGCAACAGCATTGTGACACCATCATTACTGGCATCTATACTGAATGTAAAATATGTGAATTCATCAGCATTACACCGGATTGAACAGGAATTCCAACGTAATGGTGTGAATATATCCCGACAGACAATGTCTAACTGGATTGTTAAATGCTACCGAATGTATTTCGCTCCCTTTGTTGAACGGATGAAACAGGAACTTCTGTCACTACATGTCACGCAGTCTGATGAAACACCAACGCAGGTGATAGCAGACAGCGACCACCCTAACAGCAAGTGTTATATGTGGGTGCACCGTTCCGGAGAGTTTTATACCAGGCGTCCAATCGTGATATATGAATACCAGAAAGGTCGCGATCATCAAAAACCTCTGGATTTTTACAAAGATTATAAAGGAATCCTTGTAACGGATAGTTTGCAGCAATACCATTTGGTTGACAAAAAGCTTGCAGACGTAACAAACGCAAAATGTTGGGCGCATGCAAGGCGTGATTTTGCGGATGCGGTTAAGGCTGCAGATAAAAAAGATCCATCGTCTGTAAGACAATCGGTTGCATACCAGGCCTTGCAGAAAATCTCCGAGTTTTATAATGCTGATACCGAGTTAAAAGGAATCTCATCAAAGGAACGTCTTCAAAAACGGCAGGAACTGATCAAGCCGATGGTTGAAGAATTTTTTGCGTGGGTAAAACAGCAGGCGAGTGACTGTACAGTACCTCATAAATCCAAAACAGGTCATGGACTTAATTTTGTAATTAATCAGGAAAAATACCTAAGAGTATTTCTCGAAGATGGTGATGTTCCAATTGATAATTCCGCCTCAGAGAGAACTATACGTACCTTTTGCCTTGGCAAGAAAAACTGGATGTTCCACAATACTGCAAAAGGAGTCTCTGCCAGCGCAATGGTATATAGTATTTCTGAAACCGCAAAGCTGAATAATCTGCGACCGTATTATTACTTTAAATATATCCTTACAGAGTTGCCTAAACTCTGTGATGAAAGAGGAAATATAGATCCAACAAAATTGGATTATCTCATGCCATGGTCAGATAGCCTTCCTGATGAATGCCGGAAACCACGCCGCTCATAATAGGCGGCGTTGATTTTAACGACCTGCGTATGATTTGACGTTTACTGAGTACAAGCTCAATTACAGCTTCTACTGCTGAGGTGTCAAAGTAGTTCTTTTTGCTGTCATAGTTAGTTGGAGCCGCAATAACTGAATATTCCTGCGGCGGAGCCGCCAGTCCAGTGTGGCGTGAGCCACCTGTCCAGACGGACTGAGCTACATAGGTTATAAATTATTTTTATATTATATAATAAAAGTAGTTTACTTTTTTAAAAAAAGTGGTACCATAGACTTAGGACACAAATGTTATTTAAGTAGTTTTGAGGAATGAAAAATATGGAAACATACAGACGACAAATAAAATTTTGCTATTACAAAGTAGCAAAGATAGAGATTAATGAAAATGAGCAGTCACATGTTGTAGGCAAATTTAATTTGGCTGAGTGGCTCATGAGTATGAAGAGTAAAGCTCTCGTACAGCGTAATGTGAAGCTTTCCGATTGTATTGTGAATTTAGGGGAATATAGATTTGATAGTGAAACCGAAATATATGCTATTAGAGCTTATAAGCTTAGAGATGCTAATATTCCATCTAAGCTAAAAGAAGGAGAGGATGCGACTCCGATTCCGCTGGATCCTGATGAATATATTGGCGAAGATATAAATTTTTTATATGATCGGAAAAGAAGTATTTGTATGTTACAACAAAACAGAATGTCAATAGGTGTCAGTAGACTTGCTGAATGGATAAATCAGATTTGTCCAATGGAAAATTATAAAGTTGCATTTATTCCTATATCAGACAAATTTAATGCAAATAGAATTGGTGATAGACTGGTCCGAACATTTGAGATTTCATTTGCTAATTTTGAGCCTGACAATAAAAAAGGAAGCCTGGCGGAGATGATAAAAAGTGTAAATAAGTATAATGGAACCACTGCCAAAATTACAATAAGTGTCGGACGTGAAAAAAAAGCGGAACTGGATAAAGTAGGTATTGTTGACTTGATAAACGATGTACAAGACAATCCGGGAATGATAAATAGTGCAAAAATTAAATTAAAGAGCGATACGTCATATAGTGATGATGATAAACCGAGGGTTGAAATAGTAGATTTGCTTGAGAATGCTATACATGACTATATTGCTTTTGACATAGAAAAAAAGAAACCTCTTGAATTTACTTATGCAAAATCAAGAATGCTTGAGAAATATAATGAAAGATTAGAAAAATTGGATCATTTATGTGTATGGTGATTATATGAAAAAACTAATAGAAATGTTATATCCATATGTACTATCAGTTGTTATTTTTGTGTTATTCAAATTTGTAAAGAATAGTTTATATCAAAGTAAAAATATTAATGATGCACTTGATGCGGTTATTACGGTATCATCACTTATTATAGGATTTTTAGGTGCAGTATTGCCTGTTATAATGAGTATGAAAAATGATTCAAAATTGGTCAAATATGTTTTTGAAAGAGATAAAGATAAGCTGTTTTTAAAGTATATTAAGCAGACATTGATAGTTGGGGTTTTAGTTATCATTGTTTCTGTTACAGTATATTTTCGAGATCAGTATAAAGGTACATGGTATGAAAAGTGGAATATTCCGATTTTGGCATATATGTTATCATGTTTTTTATTGTGCACTTACAGATGCTTTAGTAACATGTTAAATCTTATTTTTATGAATGATGTTGAACTTTTTTCAGACGATGATTCTTTCAGAAAAAAGACTTCAAGTGAATTGGAGTTTGAGAAAGAATGTAAGAATCGATAATAGGGAGTGAAAAGAAAGATAAAAAAATAAATATTTTCGATATGTTATATCGCTGTTTTGCTGACAAAAATTTTCATTGGAAAAAAATCATTTAGATACAGAAAATAAAGGAGATAATTTCAAATGAAGATACTAATGATTGGAAATGGATTTGATTTGGAACATTATTTACCAACTAAATATACACAGTTTCTAGAATTTGTAAAAAAGTATAGATATGCATATTTATCAGCAAATAGTGTGCCTAAAAGATTGTATGATATAAATGATACTTACTTGAAAAAGATTTTTGAAAATCCTGAATATGATGATGGGACAGCAGTGATAGATGGAAAAGTTGTTGATATGGAAAATGAAGCTGAACTTAGAATAAGGTATTTGACACCATATAATTTCATTATATGTGCGCAATTTAATCCAGTAAATGAAAAAAATGATAGTATTATGAAAATATATATGGATGGAATTTTGCAGGGAAGATACTCTATAAATGATATTGTGAAATTTGAGATGGGCTTTACAGACATAAAAGAGACGTGTAATTTGGAATACTAGGGGGAGAAAACATGGATTTAAATACTTCATCGTTAGAACACAAAATGGTTGATAAACTATTAAATGAAAAGCTTGAATTTGCAATTATAGGTTTGACAGGAAAAGTTAAAGCTGGTGTATCAGATGTTTGTAAATTATTGACTGATAAAAGCTTTTGTGATCGTGTTACAAAACCAGCTGATACTTCACAGATCGATATGTCTATGACAAGAGAACTTATTGTATGTTATAGATATCTACATCATAATTGGAGACCGTTTGTAGAGATTAATGTAACAAATATTATTTTTTCATTTATTTTGGAAACGGAAATTGAAGTTTTAAAAAATCAAAAATGTGCTGATTCAACAATATACAATATTATAGATGATATTTTGAAAAAGGAAGAGAGTCTTATAAGTAAAGCTTATGAGAATTTAAAAAGAATAGAAAAGGCTATTGGTAGAGATGATATCTTTGATTTAAGACGGGTAGACAAATTATTTAAAGAAATTTTTATAAGTGATAATAGGGTTGAAAATCTATGTTCATCATGGCTCTCTTATAAGAATAAAATAGATAATGATAATTATTTTAGACAACCAGATGTAATTGTATTCTGTTATGGTTGTCTGGTTGCCATTAGTGAGCTTTTTGAAAGAGAATTGAGAGTATATGGATGTTTTACTGCAATGTATCAGCAGTATGGAAATAATTTAAGGGGATGTGGAAAAGTTTATATTTCAAGCGAGGATGATATTTGTCCTGTTAATTTGTTTTGCATACCTGATAGAATTAACAAATTTGTCAAAATGTTAAGACACTGTGGAAGTTGGAATTTGCAGTCTGCAGAAAATAAAGATAATAAAAGGGTAAATAATCGCGTTTATGTCGTGATTAATAATTTGAAAAATTTGTTTGAAGCTTTTTATTTTAGATGCAGATATGCTTCGTTTTACTTGCTTGCAGTTACATGTGATGAGAGAGAAAGAAGCAGAAGGTTTAAAAAGGGATTTTCAAATGAAGTATATGAATTAAACGAAAATTTGTCACTTGGGAAAAAAATATATAAAAGATGGAAAAAAAATCCTGAGGGTGATTTTAGTGAAGACGAAAAAATTTTTTTGGATTTTGTTAAGGATGATGTAATTCGTACAAGATGTTACGGGAATGGATTAGCTGATTTCATTTTGCAGGATGTTGTAAAATGTATTGAAGATGCAGATTTATTTTTAAAGAGAAATTATAGAGAAACAGATTATAATAGTGATTTGGAATTGATTTGGGCATTGGGACGAATGGTTACTTTGATAATGCATCCGGGGTTGCTTACACCTACAAAAGAGGAACGATGTATGCAGATTGCAATGACTGCAAAGCTGAATTCAGGATGCCTTTCAAGAAAGGTAGGTGCTGTTATTACTGATTCAGAATATAATATTTTGTCATTAGGATGGAATGATGCACCATGTGGTGCTGAATCATGCATTAGACGTAATTTATTTGACTTGATAAGAAATTACGACCGTGATGCTTACAGTGAATATGAGTGTTACAATGATGAATTTAGAGAATACCTTAACAAAATAAATTCCAGGATTACAGAAGATAGAAAAAGTAATTTAAATGGCTTGCCATTTGCATTTTGTTTTAAAGATATGTATCAGGATATCTTAGCTCAAAAAGACCAAATATATACAAGAGCTTTACATGGAGAGGAAAGAGCAATCGTTGCATGCAAAAGTGACAAAATCAAGGGAGGATATTTATTTACTACATCCAGTCCATGTGAGTTATGTGCTAAGAAAATAAAAGAAGCGGGTATTAAAAAAATATATTATATTGAGCAATATAAGGGAATATCACAATCACATATTATAAATATTGGAAAAGAAAGAACAGATTACATACTTTTTTCAGGAGCAACTGGTATTGCATATGTACGATTATATACACCTCTAATGCCATATAAGGATGAGTTAAAAGCATATGGTTATGAACCGGCAGGTATTCACAAGGAAGAAAAAAATGATGTGAAAATTATAGATACAAAGACAATAAAAGAGAAAGTTATTATTACAGATGAAAAACTTATGGGACAGGAGTGTCAGGAAGTTCAGGAAGGGCAGGTGTAAACATGTTTTCTAGAGATGATATAAAGAAGGCAATATGCGAAGGTCATTTAAAAATATTTCCATATGATGAAAGAAATATAACTGGGGCTGGATATAACTTATCTACTATGAATTTTGCGTTTTCTATTAGAAAACATATTCTTTTAAAGATTAATGTGGAGACTTTAGAAAATGGAAATATTCATTATGTGAATATTCCTCCTAATGATACAGTACTCTTTTTTTCTAAGGAATACATAGAAACAGATAATGAAATAGCTGGTATTTTTATGTCAAAAGTTGCTAGAGTTTGTCAGGGATTGGGTAATATAAGCACAACTCTGGATCCTATGTGGAAAGGTCAGCTTATAATATCTGTTAATAATCCGACCGGCAAACACATTAGACTGGATTTGGATAGAGAACATGGAAATATATTTACATTATTGCTTTTTAGATTGGAAACTCCTGTGACAGGTGAACATGTACATGACAATAATAAAGGACGGTGTGACCTGCTAATTGATCATTTTAAACGAAATAAGGGAGTATTCTTTTTAAATAAAAAGTATCTTGATTTGAAAGAGTTTGTGATTGATGAGTTTGCCAATTCTTTAAATGGATATGATAATTTCAGAAATGAGGATATTGAGGACTGTTATACAGAAAGAATGAGAAAACTATGTTATATAGAAGATAGAATAAAGAAACATGTGGTTCTGTTTAGGGAAGGTCGTTATACAGTTGATGCAGATATAGGAAATTATAAGATTCTATATAACAGCGAAGAGGAAAAGGAAATCAAGAGCTGTAAACTATATAATATGGATAAGAATACTAATTATTGGTTAGGAAAAGAATACTCATTACAAGATATTCGAAATCAGAAAAAAGAATTGATTCAGTTGATGGAAAGTTATATTAGAATAATAGATTACGAATTAGATATAATTCGTCATGATCGACGTATCCTATGGCAAAATACTGAAATAGCTAAATATGCTAAAGAGAATAATAGAGCATATACATGCAGAAAAGTGTTGGATATCATAGTGGGCGTTATTATTGCGATTGGTGTTGCATGTTTAGCACATTGGTTTAGCTTTTTAGTTTTCAAAAAATTGTTATCATTAGGTCTTAGCAATAAAGACATATATATAAACATCTTAAGTGCGGGATGTTCGTTGATTGTAGGTATAATATCAGGAATTGTATTATTATTGATTGAAAAGAAAAGACGTTAGTTGTTTTGAACTCTCTTATTTTGAGCCACAGTGTGGTCAGGCACCAATGTGGTCAAAATAGCATCAACTTAAGGAAAAAGTCTTAAGTTGATGCAAGATAAAGTTATCAAATAGAAGTTAAAAAACAAAGTAATTCAGAAAATGACGCACTTTAACAAGGACTCCGTGAAAGTCCTATTAATTAGTATAATTTTTATTTCAATCAAAAAGAAACTTTTTGATTGTTAAAGTGTGTTCGTCCCTTTGCTTTATTCTTTTTTCGTTTGAAAGTACGGCCTGGCATTATTTGAGACCTGCTACGGACAGCTTCTGAATAAAGTCTGTTAATTTCGTCGATAGTACTGAAGGTACACAGTATTTTTGGAAGAAGTCTTTTCATGAAACCTATAATAAAAGTACGATTGCTTGATTTTTTATAAGGGATGAGAGATTTGAAAGTAGCATATTAATATAGAATTCCTGAAATACAGAGGTTGTAGTAGCACCAGAGAACTCTTCAATTGCAAGTCTGCTTTTTAATTCTTTGTATTTCAATTCTACAGGCCAGCGATAAAAGTATAGTTCTTGAAACATTGACTGGGTAATTGTCGAGTCAAACAGATTTGTTGCAAGATATTCCTTAGTTCCATTATTCGTTAGGATACTTAAACCCAGATATATACAATGAAAAGCATAATGCCGAAAAATTTAAGAGACTACTTGACATTTGTGTTAAAGAAAATAAAATGACTTTAGTTGTGCAACATCATAAGGAAAAGTATAATGGACAATTTCCAATCTGGGTGATTATTGAGTTTTTCTCCATGGGAATGCTGTCACATTTAAATCAATTGTATTTTAAAGATGAATCCGCTATACTAGATATCAGATAATATCGAAAATATGTTTGGTGTAGAGGTGAACAGTATGATTAGTGTTTTTACAAAAATTATTGATTTAATATTTTTAAATACAAGGTATTATATTCCCATACTGTTATTTATGTTAGCGGTAATGGGAACTTATAAATGCTATAAAGTGTATAAATTACCGAAGTATATTTTATATTCTATGATCTGTATATGTGTTGATGTATTTGTCACTTATGTACTTTACAATGTGATAAAAAGCAGGATAATACTCTTTGTGATGGCTATCATATTAGTTGGTATAATACTATATGCAATATGGCATTACATCAGTATTTCACATACCTTAAGGCGAGTAATAAATTTTTCTGACGAGGAGAGATTTGATGCGAACTTTGTCGAGGCATGGAATTTGACATACGATTTGAAGACATCTGTTATGACTAAAAAGCAGTTGGATAAATACAACAGGTACAGGATTTTTCTACGTGCGAAATTAGGCTGTTTTCATGCGAATGAGCAGGAATTACAAATTTACGAAAATGGGGACAGGTGTCAAAAGGCGTTTTATCATTTTATTCGTTTTATTCAATATCTGGCAATGGGAGAAGTACAGAAAGCATATGACAATATTAAAGAGGCGGAAGCATTATCAAACGGTGATATAGATAAGGTGCTTAGAAGTCAGATATTGATTAATCGTGGAGTGGCATATGTGCAACTTGGTATGTATCAGGATGCGGATGATGCATTTATTCGTGCAATTAGCTATTGTCAAAAGCATAATATAAAGAGTTCGTATTTATGGAATGTTCTTTATAGAGATTATATTTTTAACAAAACACGTCTGAATCCGGATGTTTCGATGGAAGAGATTGACGAAATTTTAGAACAATATAAAGAGTATATTAATTGTGAAAATATAGTTGAGTATATAAATTTATTCAATACAAGGCTTGAATTGCTTCGACAAATGAAAGCTGATAGGAAGAAATTGGATGATGTAGTTCACAGTGTGTTTGATTACGTACAGGACAGTAACATTCCAAAGTTAAATAGATGTGTATTTGAAGCAACGACAGCAAGGATTATTTGGGCGTCAGCGTTAAATCCGACATATATTCTTGAGGCATTATCTAGAGATGTTGATTTACTTTCTAAACTACCAATGCCTGTCAGATATGACAGCTATAAGAATATAGAGCTGTTATTTAAGGATTTACATGGTAACATTGTGGAAAGATATACCTCTCTAAAGGACAGAGCCATGGAATATATGCAAAATGAGGCTGAAAGAGATTTAGAGGGATATCGAAGGTCGTTGCCAGCAGAGGCTGTTTATCAACGATATTTTTGCTTTTACGAACTGGCTGGTATTCAAAAAAGAAACAAGCAAAATTATAAGTGGTCTGTTGTTGAAGAGTACTTAAAAAATGCAAGTGCTCTTTATCATGAGAATGGTTTACTTATAGATGAAATCATGACAAAACTTGCTTTGGTTGACGAGGCATCAGATGTTATAAATTGTGACGAGCATTTGCAATTTACCAGAAAAGACGAGATGTTTCGGACACTTGATGAGGTTGAGGCTATGTTGCCTAAGCTCGAGCAACATCCAGTAATCAATGAAATCGCCCTCAGAATCAGTTTTTATAGTGTTGCTTTGAACGATTATTTGCGCTGTAAGAATTATTATGAACTGTATAGGAAGTCATCTGATCAGGTGTCAATTGATCATTATGCTCCTTGGGTACATAAATACCATATGGATGTTATATTCTGTGTCAGAATTCTCTACATAGTTGATAGTATCAACAAAATAATTGATCATATTGATGATTTTGATTTAAGCCCTTTAGCCAGAGAGTGGTTTGAGGGATTTGGCAAAATAGGTGGCGCTGTAATTCATCTTGTGATTGGCTTACTTATTGGATTTGACAATGCTGTTCCGTTAAAAGAATGCTTACTGTTGGATGAAGCAAACAGAATTGTAGATAATTTTGAGTGGATGAATTTTCCAGAGTTTGGCCTGGAAATCGATGTTCAAAATACTGATGTTATATTTTTCCATCCGGGTCAGCACCCATTAGAAAATGAAAAGGTTAAGAAGTGCATTTTTGAGACGGTTATTGAGCTGGATAAACTTAGCGTTGAACAGCAGAGCGCATTGCAGGAGGTTTGCAAAATCATTACAGAGAATATGGTTTCGGAGTCTCCTACGATTGATGAACTGAAAGCAGCATTTAATAGTGTAATGCTTCCTAAGACTATAATTTAGGACGTTAAGATATTTGTAATAGCAAGCATATCTTTATTGTAGCAACTGCTCATTTCATTGCCCCACTGCTCATCATCTCCATAGATTGAATCATCAGATCAGGCTAGACATATTGTAGGCTATTCCGTTGAACAAATTGTGCAGACAATGCAATGATTTGAATTGTATTTTACATGGCAATCCGCTATACTAGTATTAAGTATAGCGGATTATTTTTTGGAGGCTTTTATGGCAA
>OGKR01002106.1_pt1 | contig 11475 bp, 9 predicted proteins | sample 1572431 | NCBI WGS metagenome assembly OGKR01 (sample SAMEA2582079, study PRJEB24529) | metagenome | biome: Human gut stool | place: China | collected 2011 | reverse complement strand
TCAAGCGGATTCTTCACTATATCCTTCACAAGCTCGACATTCTCAAGCACCGTGAGCGTCGGCAGTATATTATAAAACTGAAAAATGAAGCCCACTGTCGCTGCTCTGTAGCGGCTCAATTTGTCCTCATTATATTTTGAAATATCCTCGCCATCGACAATCACTTGTCCTGTTGTCGGAATATCCATTCCGCCGATTAAATTGAGGAGCGTGGATTTGCCCGCTCCCGACGGACCGAGTATGACAACGAACTTTCCCTTCTCAATACTCAAATCAACTCCGTCAAGCGCGCGAAACTCACGCTCCCCTGTCTTGTATACCTTGGTAACATCTTTAAGTTCAACTATCTTAGCCACAGTAATCTCCTCCTTCATGTTATTGCTTTACAACATGAATATAGCACCGTGGTTAGAAATATGCAACCACAATTAGTTATGACTTATTATATTTTTCTAAACTATTTTGCACTCCTTTATAACCGCCTCAACCTCCGACTCACTCACCTCAACAATCTCAGCTATCTGTGCGGCTGTATAACCATTTTTGTGCATGTTTTTAATAACTTTTTCATTTATTTCTCTCGTCGTTTTCTCTGTCGCTTTCTCTGCTGCCTTTTCCTCAATGCCATCACTGAGATTACACATAACATTCACATCCCTTCTGAAATCACTGTTAAGCGGAAGATTATATTCCTTTTCCATTATCTCAAGCTTCTCATCAAGCTCAATACTGCTTGACAGAAGTGCCCCTATCAGGCGATGAAGCTCATATCTCTCATCGTGTACGGGAAGCTCATCCGTAATTCCTATAAGGATAATGTTGAGCAGATTAATATTGCCCTTCCATTCATACGGCTCAAGCATCTCGTCCTTGGTAAGATGGATATGACTCATACTGTTGCACTTCATGTTCATACATATCCAAATGCTGTAAACCTGCTTAATATCGTCGTAATTGGAATTAACAAAATCTCTTTCCTTTTGCGATGACACGAGACGGCTCACATAAAAGATTGACCTGTTCAATATCTTATATGCGGCAGGTTCATCCTTCTGTGCCTCGACATTCACGATAATCTGTGTCAGTTTATGATTTGTCTCATTTTCTGTCAATCTGACATTATCTTTTATATGTACATTGCCAAACGGTAACCTCACATAAAAAACAATATCAAATCTTATCATTCCCTCGTTAATTTCCGAGTTCTCCGTGTTGAACCCTCTGATTCTCTGTACCGAACCGTCAGTCCTCTCAGCATTAGTACTTCCTGGCTCAATCGGCACCATTCCGATCACAGGCTCGCCCTCAATGCTATCCGCCACATCTTCGGGGCTCATTCCCTTAAACGCATCAACCGTCTTTAAAAGAATACGCGCCAAAATACTCTTCTGTGCCAGCAGCCGCTTAGCTCGAATATCATACTGTGCCTTATCCCCCGCTACCGCCATCGCATTGCTTAATTCTGTTTTCAAAAAAGCCCTCCCTTTGTATGACACAAACACACAAAGGCTCCCCCAAGCCTGATACCATTATAAACGATGGTTGTAAAAAAGACAACTTGTAATTTACATAATTAGTCCCTCACACCTGCGGCAGAAGTATCTCCGTACCGTCGTCAAGCTCATTTTGCAGGTCACCGAGCATCATTTTAAAGGTGTAATCCTGTGCGGCATGGATTGTCACATAGTTTTCCAGCATGTCCGCGTATCTTATACGGTATACAGGCACACGGATCAGCTCGCCCGCAAGTTCTATATCTATTACCTTTTCATTCTTTGATAGCTTCTCTGCCGCCCTGTCAAGCACCTCGAACAGCTTCTCCTTTTTGACAGGCTTCCAGCCATCCATGGCTGTTTACAACTCATCCGACATCCATGCCGTCTGTGGCTGTGTGATGAGCAGAGTCCTAAGAACAACTAAGCTTCTCCCAAAAGTCGTGACCTCGGTTACGGTATAATTGTCCGCATCAACAACCTTTTAAAGATTTTCTCAAAAGCCCCAGAACACTATCCCGAGCACTGCCGACAGCACAATCATAAGAATTGGCGACAACTTCTTTTTCCATATTTTTTTCAGCAAAAAAGATACTGCAAAAAGTATCATAAATATTATTATTGACCTTAAATCAGGCACTATGCTGCTTGTGTAATCCGCAAAACCAAGCAGAGTGTTAAGTCCCATGCTGATTGCCGTTGCAATAATCATGGCGACTATGCATGGCCGTACTCCGGACAGAACCGCATTCACACCTGCATATTTCAGGAGATTTTTCAGCACAGCGGCAATGATTAGTATTATGACAAATGACGGCAGCACAACTCCGAGAGTTGCGATAAACGCACCGAATATTCCTCCCTGTGAAGAACCGATAAAGGTCGCCATATTCACCGCGAGCGGTCCCGGCGTTGACTCCGATACTGCAATAAAGCTCATAAATTCGCTCTCGGTAATCCACCCCCTTGACAAAACCGTCTCCCTGACAAGCGAAATCATGCCATAACCACCGCCGAAGGAAACAGCACCGATAACAAGAAAATTCAGAAAAAGTTCAATATATATCATTTTTATACCTCCCTCAGCATACTGCAAGCATTGCTTGCAGTACTGCCATTAATAAGCAGTTTGAAAATTTTATTTTCAAATTTTATGCTTTCCTTCCGTGTCAGAACATTTTTTATCTGCATTTCCCACACGCTTTCCAATCATGTACACAGCCCAGCCTGCCACGCCGCTTATCACAATATAGAATATTGACGAGAACGATACCGCCGTTATCGAAAACACCGTCATCACGACAATCACTAATCCCAAAATCACATAGTTGAACACGTTTTTCTCAAGTCCCTTGAACATTCTCACACCGGCAGACGCGATGAGGTACACGACGCACACCTGTATCCCCTTGAACGCATACGCCACATAGGTCAGACTTAAAAACTTATCAAAGAAAAGCGATATCAGATATATTATCACAAACGAAGGTATGCTCACGGCAAGCGTTGACAGCGCAGCTCCCGCAACACCGCCCACTCTGTAGCCCAGATAGGTCGCACTGTTGACTGCCACAGGCCCCGGTGTCGACTCTGCAACCGCCACCATGTTCAAAAATTCTTCTCTGTCAATCCACTTCTTTTTTTCTATAAACTCATTTTCTAAAAGTGCAATCATCGCGTAGCCTCCGCCGAAGGTGAACGCACCTATCTTCAGAAACGTGAGAAATAATTGTATCAGCTTTTTCATTTATAATTTGTGCTCCTATTCCTCAAATATTATTCTTGATTCTTAAAAAGGCTTCACATGCACAGCTCATTGCAAGCATTATAAAGCTTCACCTGCACACAGCTAAAGGAGCGTGAATTTTCACGCTCCCCTGTCTTATTCCGATACTGCGGTGTATTGCTGTATAAATTGTTCTTTTCTGCAAGGTCTGCCAAAATAATATCCTTGTAGATAATCGACCTGCATTTCTTTCATTTTAAGGTACCAGTCTCTTTCCTCGATGCCTTCTGCACATATCCTGACATCAATGCTATGTACCAGCGGAATGATATTCCTGTACAATTCATTATCTCTGGCGTCGTTCATTGCCTTTGCAGTAAAGTCCTTATCCATTTTCACATAGCTTGGATTCATATCGCGTATACAATGAAAATTGGAATATCCCGTTCCAAAATCATCAATTACAAAATTGATATTGTTGTCATCCAGAGTCTTTCGGAACCTGCAGAACGATGGCGTCATATCCATAAAGCCGCTTTCCGTCATTTCGATGCAGATGGTCTCCGGTTTTAAAGAGTTCTTCTCGATTGCAGTTAATATATCATGCTCAACCTTGCCCTGAATAATCTGGACATACGAAACATTTACATTCATCTTGAAGCCGGGAATATACTGCTGCATTTCACTGCACATTTCTGCCGCTTCGTTCAGGACATATCTTCCGGCAGGAATAATCAATCCTGTCTCCTCGAGCAGCGGAATGAACTCCACCGGTGAAATAGATACCTGTTCATCCTCAGCCATCATGGAAAAGCGCATAAGAGCCTCCGCACCGATGAGCTTCTCCGAGCGGCAGTCCACTATCGGCTGATAATACACTTCAAAGCCCTTACAGCCGTTTACAATAGAATTACGTAGTGCCGCTATTATTCTTCCCTTTCTCTGAAAGGCTTCATAGTCATTCTCATCGAAGAAATAGAAGCCGTTTTTTCCCATGCTCTTTGCCTGCTTCAGGGCAAATTCAAATTTCCTGCGGCATTCATCGACTCCCTCATAAAAGGTCGCCGCTGCTATAACGCCCACAGAAACCGAAAATACAGCTTCATAGTTCTCAGCTACTATAAACTCATAGAGCTTATCGGTAATCCTTTTCCTCAGCTTTAACGTATCCTCCTTCGAGGCTGCTTCCAGATCCACAATCACATACTGGTCAGCCACAAGGTGGTAAATTTTCTGACTGCCGGAAAGACATTTCTTCATACAGCCGGCTACGCTTCGTAAGATATAATCACCGTAAGCTGCTCCCCTGGTGCTGTTGATTGAGCCGAAATCATCGATGCCTATATGTACTAAAAAGCCCTTAGAAAGGTTTTCCGCCTGCGAGCGCAGATAAACAATAAATTCCGGACCACCCAGCAGTCCCGTGACATTATCCGCTCTTCTCTTATTCCCTGTCTCGTTCATGCAGCCCACCAGATATCTCGCATGTCCTTCACTATCATCAATCACAATGCCGCGGCAGTTAATCCATACCGGCAGGCCGTTTTTGTCAAGCCACCTATAATGAAGATTATGAACCTTCTCTTTTCCTTCGCTTATATCCGCAAGATGCTTCTCCAGCATCCTGCGGTCATCTTCATATGTTACTTTCATGACAGCATCAGCGGCATCAGTCATGACACAGCCCGATATCATAAACCGCTCCACAGCCGACTGTGAAATCTCCATTGTATTGTCCTGCAGGTCAAATATATACAGATAATCATCCATGGATTCCGTAATTATTTCAAATAAGATTTCTGCAGCGTGCTCTCCAAGTACCTTAAACATATCATCTATCACAGCAAGGACCTTCCTTCTAATAGATTATAATATTTCCGTCTCCCTTAGAATAGCTTGAATGTATTCACGCGGTCCTGCATCTTGGCTGCCTCGTCTGCCAGGTTGACACTGATTGCCGTATTTTCCTCTGAGGAAGCCGCTGTACCCTGTACCACACCTGAAAGCTGCTCGATACCCTGTCCGATCTGTTCTAACGAATCAGCCTGGGAATTAGCCTTCTCCATTGTATTCTGCGCCATTTCCGCAAAGGACTCCATATCCGCAATAATCTGGTTGAATGCATCTGCCGTTGTTCTTGTAATGGCATTTCCCTTTCCAATCTCAACCAGAGTCTTATCAATCAGCTCTCTTGTATTTATAACCGACTTCGCACTATCTGATGCGAGCTTGCCTATCTGGTCGGCAACCACCGCAAAGCCTCTTCCGGCTTCGCCTGCCCTCGCCGCCTCAATCGAAGCATTGAGTGATAAAAGATTGGTCTGGGACGCAATATCTTCAATATCCGTGATAATATTGCCGATTTCCTTGGAAATCTCCGTGATACGCTCCATCTCTGTGAGCAGCCCGTTCATCTTTTCCCTCTCTTCGTTGGCTTTGCTTGCAGAAGCCTTCACCCTCTCGGATGCACTCTTTGTCTCCTTTGCCGTATCTGCGGCAAGGCTGACAACAGTATCTATTGTAGCGTTCAGCTCCTCAATTACTCCCGCCTGCTCTGTCGCACCATCGGACAGGGATTTAGACGCCTCCTCGACATCCTTGGCATTCGAGGATACCTTCTCCGCAATATTGGTAATCTCTGACAGTGTGCTGTTAAACCTCTTTAAAATAAACAGGAGTGAGTGCTTCAATTCTGAAAAATCACCCAGGAAATCCGTAATGTCATCGCCATTTCTTGTCAAGTTGCCCTGTGCAATATATTTAACCTCTTCCGAAATCTCACGTACATAATCCGAAAGAATATTCATGGCCTCTTTCAGATTTCTCACAGTGTCGCCGAACTCATCCTCCGACTCATATGTAAGCATATCCACGTTGGACAGCTCACCCTTTCTTAAGCTGGCTACCGCTGCATCTATCTGCGCCACAGGCTCTGTAATGGAATCCGTGATTACCCTTCCGATAATAGTTGTCGCTACGGCAATCGCAATTCCTGCCACAGATATCACTATAAAAATAATCACCGTACACACATTGGCAGCCTGCTTAGAGCTACCCAGTTCAACCTGGAATTCATCTCTCAGCGTGCTGAACACGTTTCTGAATGATGTATACTTTTCATACGCGCTTCCCGTCATAATATCTGATGCCTCAGCCTGTTTTCCGGCGGTGCTCAGCCGTATTATCTCTTCCGAGAAGGACTTATAGTCCTCCCATGCGGCGATTGCCTTATCGTAATCGGCCTGCCTTTTTCGTGCATCTGCATCCGCATTGATTATTTCACTTAATGCCTTGCAATTCTCCGTAATCTGTCCTGCTATGCTCTCAATCTCCTTCTCACAGGCAGTCATGACAGCGGCATCTGATTCGACAAGGTGCTGATACTGCTTAACTCTGTACTCCGTGGTCAGCGTCTCTAACTGCTGTATATATCCTATTGCCGGGGACCATACAGCCGTAATATTCTTTACGTTGGAGCGTATCACCAAGATTGAGATAAGTGCCACCGCCACTAAGAATACTGTCATAGTGAGCACCGTCACCCGGTATGCTTTCAACTTTCCTGCTACCTTCAAGTTAACTATAAATTTTTTGAGCTTTTCCATAATAACTTTCCCTTCCTTCGTTTTTTCCCTTCGATTTGAGTTTTAAGATTAAATGCCACAGGGCTTCAGCCTTAATAACTCAAAAAAGTCTATGGTTATTTATCTCTAAGTCAAATGATGATACCATGCTTTTATTAAAAAATCAATTAAAAATATTTTAAATTTACATCGGATATCTTTCAGTCTCATTTACATTCGGAATAAATGAAAAAATCATGACCGCAGCGTCGCTGCGTATGCTGCCGTGTTTTGGGCTGAATTGCTTCAGCGCATATTTCTCTGAGTAAAGCGAACATTCGCAATCCGCTTTCGCTGCTTGCTCATGAACGCAGTCGCATCCCCTCACCCACCACTTAGTACTCTACACACTTGAAGCGGGGGATTGCTTATTCTGCGTTCAGACTCTGTCAGCCTTCCTCAAAATATGTAAGGTAAAGTGCTATATCAGGTGAGGTGACATTGGATATAACGTAAATCACGTCGTCGCCTGACTGTGTCATAATTCCGTAGAACTCGGCATTGTCAAATACCATGTGAACCACATAATCGTCCTCTAAGAGCTCATAGGTTCCCTCTGCCTCATTTCCGTTGCTGTAAACGCTGACCACGTTGTTCTCATAGAATCTTATCTCAAAGCTTCCGCCGAGCTGCTCCTTTATCTTCTCAACAGCGGCTTCATTCATCTCAACTCCATCCGCATATCCTCCGTTAAGCTCCCAGCATGACCATGTAAGATCCTCAATCGCATACGCCTCGTAGTTGGAAAGTACAGCAGGTATGCCGCCATCTGCAGCATTCTCATCGCTGCCTGTCGTCCCAACATCCTCTACCGTGCTTGCATTTGCAGCATTAATCATATCGTTGATTGCAGCCTCTGCCTCCTTAGTCCAGCTATCAACAGAATCGAACCACTCTATCATCTCATCATACTTTGCATCATCAAGAACAGTGTCCTGACTGAGGAGCTCAGTATACTCTGACAATACGGAGGACATCTCCTGAAATGTGCTTATCATATCATCATCAATTACCGCTGCATTTTCGTTCACAAGTGTTGCAACCTTATTAAACTCGGCCGCTGTGTCATTGAAAGCATCAGTAGCCTGCTTCTTCTTGCTGTTCTCATCCGAACCGTTGCAGCCTGCCAGACTGATTACCAGTGTTGCAGCAAGCATAACCGCAGCAATTTTCTTAAGCATCTTCTTCATACATTTCACCTCTCTGGTTTGTATTTGAAAACCATATACCTAACCGTAATCGATATCGGTATGTTATTTTCATATTGCAATTATACAACGCACAGCATTGTAAATTCAATACATTTCTTCCGTCTGTGCAGGCTGTCATAATATACTTTGATTTCCAATATAATACTTGTGTCTGCAAAACTTAAAGCCTGTTTTTCCTGTACTTAAGCGGGGACACCTCGTATGTTTTCTTGAAGCTTCTGATAAAGTAGCTCACGTTCTGATACCCGCTCTGCAGTGCTACCTCCGTAATCGGAATATCCGTGTCCTGCAGCAGCTGTTTTGCATGCTCCAGTCTCAAATAGGCTACATATTGCGACAGCGTGATGTGAAAATGCTCCTTAAAATACCGCGATATGTATTTTTCCGAAAGATGGAACTGTTCCCCGAATTCCTTTAACGATATCGTACCCGTATAGTTCTGCTGTATGTACGAAACCATCTCCTTTTCCACGGTGTTCCTGCCGCTTGTATCATTTTCCACCACCAGCCCCTTATTCCACATTTCAAGAATAAATTGCAAAAGGACTATCTTTATCCTTATCTGTGCAGCTATATCCGCCCCGGCTCCTTCTTTTTTTTCCATATATATATCAGCAAGCTGCTCACACAGCCTGCCTGCCGCATCCCCTATTCTTGGACTTATCATCAGATGTCCGCTGCTTAACGGTTCAAGCAGGCTCTCATCTAACAGGTCATCCGAACGAAAGGATATATATTTCAGCGGAAACAGAAAAGTAAAATAGTCCACCGCTCCGGTCTGTGCACCCATAAGATGCAGATTACCCGGCGACACGACAAACGCATCCCCGGGTTTACCTATGTAGCTCTCTCCAGATATATTTACAGTAAGACAACCACTTTTTACATATATAATCTCAAGCTCATCATGCCAATGTACAGGTATCTGAAATGACCGGCCTGAGTTCCATATATGATATGTGCTAAATGGGTCGTCCTTTGTACCATGTGGTTTATTTTCCTTTAATTCAAAGTACATAAGCTCTCCTACAATTCTACAAGACTCTTACCCTTCCATTTTCCGCTCTTCCATCTAAGCACCATTCCGACGGCTCTCGCACACTCATCAGATGCCATGGCAATATATGCTCCTAATGACTGAAGCCCCATATGTATTCCAAACAGATATGTTCCTCCGACTGCGAACAGATACATGAATATTGCACCCATTATAACCGGGAAAACCGCATCCCCGCTGGTCTTTAATGCCTGACCGTATACAAGGTTCGTCACCCTTCCGAATTCCAGGAATATATCCACCACCAGCAGTTTCACCACAAGATTTATCATCTGCGCGTCATCAGTAAATATATGGACTATAAAACGTCCTGACAATGCAAATGTCACAGAAAAGCATGTAGCTGTTATAAGTCCGTATACCACAGCCTTTCTTGTACCTCTGTCACATTCTTCATACTCCCTTGCCCCGATCCGCCAGCCGGTCATAATAGCATTGGCCTGTGCAAGCGCGGCTCCCACACAGTTCGAAAAATTGGCAATCTGCATGGCATAGGAACGGGCAGTAACATTCATTCCGTCCGAATCCATCTGATTCATAAAACGGACTATAAGTGTCATTGCTACATTATAGAGTGCTGTCTCAAGTGCGGAAGGAAAGCCTATCCTGACAATCTGAGCCAGAATCCTTCCTGCCGGAATGCGCTCAGGATTCTGCTTTGCCTTAATAAGCACAGCCCCCATAACAGCTACAATGATAAGGTTTATAATCCTTGAAATAACCGTGGCAACGGCAACCCCCATTACTCCCCAGTTAAACACGAACAGAAATACCGAATTAAGTATTATATTAATGGCATTTCCGACAACCGTTCCTATTAAGGAGTGCTTCGTATATCCGAACACTCTCAAATAACTGGAAAAAATAGGAATAAGCGCATTTAAAAAGCATGCGCCTCCAACAATTCTAAGGTATGTCTGTGCAGGCTCAAACAGCGCAGGGGCAATGCTTACCATTCTAAGTATTCCGCCTGAAAAAAAGGCAAGGATAACAGACATCAACACGCCTATCAGCGCATTAAAAATCAATCCAAGCTGTCTTGCCTGATATGCAATTCCGGGTCTTCCCGCTCCGATATTCTGTGACATGACCGCCACCATACCCGATGATATTACCCCGAACATGATAATAAAAACACCTATATATGTGTTCGCTGTTCCCACTGCTCCCACAGCCTGATCACTTACTGATGATAGCATAAGTGTATCGACCATACCTGAAAGCATATAAAATAAAGTTTCTAAACATATCGGCACAGATAGCTGTGCCAATGATTTTCTTCCGGCTGCCATGTCATTCTCCTTAAATATTGATACATTTTGCCATCATCATACGACACATTTCTGTATATTTCTTGTAGAATATTATGTTAAAATTGCACTATTTCTACTTTTTAGTGGTATCAACCGGCCAGTCCATCGCACCGGACAGCATATATGATTATCATTTCAATGCTTATTATATCAGATAATAATCCCGGCTTCCACATGATTTTTCCCAAATCTGCGGATTTTACTTTTTACCAAATCCGTTCTTCTCAACGCGGAAGCAGATTCTTCATGCTGTTGACTCCGATAAGCAGGGTGGATGTGTTGTGACACAGTGCCGATGTGGTAGGAGGAATAACTCCCGCAACACCAAGAACAATCAAAAGCGTATTAAAACTTACAATCGTTCTATAATTATGATGTATTCTCTTCATAAGAAGATTACTTATCTGCTTAAGTGTCACCAGCTCGTTCAAATCGTCAGCTCCTATTGTGATATCCGCAATCTCCCTTGCAAGCTGTGCTCCGTCGCTTATGGCAATTCCGACATCCGCCGCTGAAAGTGCAGGTGAATCGTTGATTCCGTCACCTATCATTACCACCCTTCTGCCCGCTGCCTTTTCCTTCTCGACGAAGCAAGCCTTATCCTGCGGAAGGACCTCAGAATAATACTCGTCAACCCCGACCTTCTTTGCTATAGCTGCCGCTGTTCTCTCACTGTCTCCTGTCATCATTACAACCTTGGAAATTCCTTCAGCCTTTAACCTTCTTATAACCTCTACAGCTTCACCACGCACAGGGTCTTCGATACAGATGACTGCTGCAAGCACGCCGTCTATTGCAAGATACAGATGTGAGTATTCAAGAGGAAGCTCATCGTACAAGCGCTGCTTATCCTGCGGTATTGTTACGCCCTCATCCTCAAATACAAAATGGGAGCTTCCGATGATTGCTTTTTTGCCCTCAATGGTTGTTGAAATACCATGAGCAACAATGTATTCTACCTTAGAATGCATTTCCTCGTGATCCAGTTTTCTCTTCTTCGCTGCGTCTACAACAGCTTTCGCCATGGAATGGGGAAAATGTTCTTCCAGGCA
>OGKR01002083.1_pt1 | contig 11623 bp, 10 predicted proteins | sample 1572431 | NCBI WGS metagenome assembly OGKR01 (sample SAMEA2582079, study PRJEB24529) | metagenome | biome: Human gut stool | place: China | collected 2011 | reverse complement strand
GCAAGGGTTCCTCCTTTCCCTCTGTTCTACGTCGGATTATAGACTCGCGGTTTTTTCTGCGAGATTTCTCACAAAGCCCAAAAAGCGTCTACGCTGTTTTAAGGTTCTGATCACTTGGGCGTGATGGAGAAGCTATGAGTTCATCGTGTATAGAAGAAGTAAGTGTACCAAATGATGACTGGTACCGGATTGCAGCTGAATTATTAGGCCGTGCGGGAATTGAAATCAATGGCTCCGCGCCGTCCGACCTGCGGGTTAAAAATCCTCTCTTTTTTAAACGGGTTTTGCAGGAAGGTTCGCTGGGTTTAGGCGAAAGCTATATGGACGCCTGTTGGGAATGCGAGCGTCTGGATATATTCTTCCATAAGGTGTTACGCGCCGGGTTGGAAAAGCAGCTCCCACACCATTTCAAAGACACACTCCGCATCGCAGGCGCTCGTCTGTTTAATCTACAAAGTAAAAAACGTGCCTGGATTGTCGGTAAAGAGCACTACGACCTCGGCAACGATCTCTTCAGCCGGATGCTTGATCCCTATATGCAATATTCCTGCGGTTACTGGAAAGAGGCGCAGAGCCTCGAGGCCGCCCAGCAGGCTAAGCTGGATCTCATCTGCCGCAAACTGGAGCTGGAGCCAGGCATGCGGGTACTGGATATTGGCTGTGGGTGGGGCGGTCTTGCCGAATATATGGCGCGAAATTATCAGGTCAGCGTCGTGGGTGTAACCATTTCCGCTGAACACTAAGAGAATGGGAAGTTAATTCCTTCTTTATTAAAAGTAGTATAAACAGTCTGATTCATACTGAAAAATACGTTCCAGTAATCCGAACTATTCACCCATACGCGGATTTTTATATTTACACTGCTGGCAGCAAGTTCTCCTAATTCAATAAAAGGGGCAGGACTGGTGAGAATACGTTTATCATTGGCAATGATTTCGCGCAATACTTTTTCTACTTTATTATAGTCTTCTCCGTAGTCCACGCCAAAATTCCATTCTATACGGCGGGTGTCCAGTTTGCTGTAATTTGTAATGACCCCACTACTCATGGCTCCATTAGGTACATATATCATCTTGTTGTCTGCAGTGATAAGAATAGTATGAAAAATCTGTATTTCTTTTACTGTTCCCGAGGCACCGGTAGAAGCTTCGATAAAGTCCCCCACTTTATAAGGCCTGAACAATAAGATAATCAGTCCTCCGGCAAAATTTTGTAAGTTACCAGACAGTGCCATACCGATGGCAACACCGGCAGAAGCGAGAAGTGCGGCGAATCCTGTCAGTTCGATACCTAATTTCCCTATCACAGCAAGGATCAGCATAATGAGCAGTAGGATATTCACCATGCTCTTTAGGAATGACTGGATACTCGGGTCCACTTTTCTTTTTTCCAAAATACGTGCAAAAAGTCTGTTCAGCCAATTTACGAGGAACTTTCCGATTATAAAAATAATAAGTGCTCCTAATACTCTTTCTCCTAATTGAATGCCGGAGTCGATAAGTTTCTCTAATGCATTGGTTAATTGAATACTTGTTTCAGATGCTAATAACATGATAAATTTACTTTAATTTGACATTTCTAATATATAAAACAATTCAGATTAAAAATCGTTCAGAATACCTTTACCTTGACGTACAATTTCTGCTTCTCCGTTTGTACAGTTCACAATGGTAGAAGGTTCTATGCCTCCGATTCCTCCGTCAATAATTAGTTCTACCTCTTTGCCGAATTTTTCTTCTATCAGTTCTGGAGTGGTAATATATTCTATGTCTTCGCCATCTTTCAGAGGCAACGTAGTGGTCATGATGGGTGCTTTTAGTATATGGCATATTTCCCTGATGATGTTGTTGTCTGGTACGCGTATACCTACTTCTTTACGGTTCTTGAATATTTTGGGCAGACGGTTTCCCGTATTCAGGATAAAAGTGAACGGTCCGGGAAGATTGCGTTTCATTAGCTTGAATGTGCTGTTGTCTACTTTGGCATATTCGCTGATATTGCTTAAGTCGTAACAGATAATGGATAAATTGTTTTTACGTGGATCAATGTTTTTCAGTTTGCAGATACGTTCTATTGCACGTTCTTTCAGACCATGACATCCTATGGCATACATCGTATCGGTAGGGTAAATAATTAACCCTCCCTCTTCCAATACCCGGATTACTTCTTCCAGATCTTTGGGATTATTATTCTTATTATAAAGTCTTAAAAGCATGTTATTTTAATTTTTAGATTTTTTTTCACGCAAGCGTTCTGCAATAGCCCATTGTAGGGCGGCTTCCTCTTCTTTTCCGACTCTCATCAATGCGTCTCCGAAATATTCATGGGCCTTCGGATGTTCCGGCTTTAAAGAAACAGCCCGGTCAAAATCTCCCAAAGCTCCTTCTATATTATCTAATGCCAGTCTGTTTTTCCCTCGATTGTAAATAGCTTTGAATAAAGCGGGACTAAGGCGTACCGCTTCATTCAGACAAACTTCGGCTTCGTAGTATTCCTTGTCATTATGTAATGTGATACCTTTACGTACCCAAGCGTCCGTATAAGAAGGGTTCAATTCAATCGCTTTGTCATAATTGGCAATAGCAGCACGTGAATCATGTGCCTGGATGATACATTCATTTCCCATTAAATAATATTCGCGGGCATATTTTTCAAGATTTTTGCGTTGTACATGGAATTGGTCTTTTAGCCGTTTGTTTTCGACTTTCAAATTGTTGATGATTCCCAGCTTCTTACGTATAAATCTTTTGATCAAAGGTTTTTCGATATCATAACGTGAATGGATGGCAAGAAAGAATTGTTCTAGAAATCTTTCAAAATCACCTTTGTCGAAGTGTTGTACCGCTTCTACATATTGTACATCAGCTTGTGCCTGCTTCAATGCTTTTTCAATGGACTGGCGGTTATTGAATCGTTGCGAGAACTTTACTATTTCCGGGCGGACAAAGATATCTCCACGTGTAATTTGCTTTTTTAGTTGGATGCCGTCTAGTGAAGTACAGCGGCTCAATGCTACGTAGGCTTGTCCACCGGCAAACACCCCTCCTGTAAAATCAATAACGACCCTGCTGAAAGTCAATCCTTGGCTTTTGTGTATCGTGATGGCCCATGCCAAACGGATAGGATATTGTATAAATACTCCTAATTCTTCTTCTTCTATTTTTTTTTCTAGTTCATTATATTTATATCGTATATTGCGCCAACTGTCTTTTTTAACGTCAAATTCCTGTCCGTCTTCTGTGATAACATATAATGTATCCTCTTCGTCTATACCTGAAATGGTGCCAATCGTACCGTTCACCCAACGGTGGTCGTAATCGTTTTTTATAAAAATAATTTGTGCTCCTGGTTTTACTTCCAGTTCCATTTGGGTGGGGAGGCTGCTTTCTGGAAATTCTCCGTGTATCTCACCGGTCAGAATCGTTGATTCTCCAGGTAGTTCAGATAATTTCTTTTCATTGATAAAGTCTACGGTGTCTCTCCGGGTAGCAAGTGTGATATACATATCACTTTCATTTTCTTCTATGTGAGTGTTGTAACGGGTGTTCAGTAGTTGCAAGTCGGCTGCTCCGGCAGTATTGGTCCGGATATGATCCAATACGTTAACAAAAATTTTGTCCGACTGGCGGTATACTTTTGTCAGTTCTATGGATACCAGCTCCATTTCCTGAAAGACCCGTGCCGAAAAGAAATAAGGGGTGGGATAGAAGCGGTTGATTATCTCACGTTCGTCATTTTTAATGACTGGTTCAAGTTGAAAAACATCTCCTACCAGCAATATTTGCTTGCCTCCGAATGGTTCACGCATATTTTGTGAATATACCCGCAATATTTTGTCTATAAAGTCAATAATGTCTGCCCGAACCATGGAAATTTCATCGATGATCACTAATTCTACTTCTTTTATCAGTTTTCGATGAGCGGAAGTATATTTTAGAAAGCTATGTAACTTTCCATCTTTCAAACTGAATTTAGGATCATCCGGTAAAAGTGGATAGAATGGTAATTTAAAAAAACTATGCAGTGTGCTTCCACCGGCATTGATAGCTGCAATACCTGTGGGAGCCAGTACTATATGTTTCTTTTTGGTTACTTCGCAAACATATTTTAGAAAAGTAGATTTACCTGTACCCGCCTTTCCAGTGAGGAATACTGACTGACGTGTATATTGGATAAGGTTCAAGGCATCTTGAAACTCTTTATTATGGGTGTCTACTTGCATTTTGTCCATACGTTTGAAAATGAATGGACAAAGATAGTGGAAATCCCGTAAAAGGGCATAAAAAAGACGGTTAAATAACCGTCCTTTTTTATAGTCCTACAGGGGATTGCCCTGTATTGGTTCTAATTTACTTTGTTTCGTTCAACATAACGTAACCCCAAATCATAGGATCAGCGTTAGCAATTTTGTGAAAAATGTTTTTTACCTTTTTCATAATGTTATCCTTTCTTTTTTTAATTAATACCTAAAAACACTCATAAATAGCAGGCGCACCTCCCGGTTGGCCTTCTTTAAACAATCTTTCTTTTTACCTTAGTAGCTACTAAAAAAATATCTTTTTATGTTTTACAACACAAAGATAAGGAGTTTGTTCGTTATGATATATGTTTTACAGCATATTTTTAATCGATATCTCAATTTTATTGATTTAGGTCAAAAAAAGTAGGAGTTTCTTATTGCATTTTGGTGAATATTTTGTTTGCTTCTGTCGTATAACATAAATCAGTTTGTTTATCTCAAGAAGTATTGCTTGATTTGTGATATCATAATAATATCAAAAATAAATCATTATGGAAACAAAAGAAATGTCTTACAATGAGCTGGTAATTAATGGGTTTATGGCTTTGTTTTTTAACTTGGTTATGTTGCCTGCACTAGTATTCCTGAACTTTTTGATTTTTGGACAACTACCTTGGTTATCTATTCCTGTTTTGTTTATGCTGGTATTGTTGTTTGTGCTGATGCTTCCGGGATATTTTTCTCAAGAACCTAATGAGGCACGTGTGATGGTGTTTTTCGGTGAATATAAAGGCACTTTTAAAAACACAGGCTTCTTTTGGGTAAACCCTTTCATGAACAAGAAGAAGTTGTCTCTTCGCGCCCGTAATCTGGATGTGGAGCCGATAAAGGTGAATGATAAGATTGGCAATCCTATTCTGATAGGGCTGGTTTTGGTCTGGAAATTGAAAGATACTTATAAGGCGATGTTTGAGATTGACGCGCAGACGATGGCGGACAGTAAAGGGACAGGGACGGCAAGTGTCAGCGTGGCAGGGCGTATGAATGCCTTTGAGGATTTTGTACGTGTGCAGAGTGATGCGGCCCTCCGTCAGGTGGCCGGACAGTATGCTTACGATGACAATGAGCATGATACGAATGAGCTGACCTTGCGTGGCGGAGGTGAGGAGATTAATGACCAGCTGGAACGTCAGCTTAATGAGCGTCTGGCTATGGCAGGTATGGAAATAGTAGAGGCCAGAATCAATTATTTGGCTTATGCTCCGGAGATTGCAGCGGTGATGCTTCGTCGTCAGCAGGCAAGTGCTATTATTACAGCGCGCGAAAAAATAGTGGAGGGGGCTGTTTCTATGGTTAAAATGGCTTTGGATAAATTAGCCGAGGATGGAATTGTAGAACTGGATGAAGAAAAGAAAGCCGCTATGGTCAGTAATTTGTTGGTAGTGCTTTGTGCGGATGAGCCAGCACAGCCGGTAATTAATTCCGGAACGTTGAATCATTAGTGTAGGAGATGGCAAAGAAAGAAACGATAAAAAGTTTTGTGCTCAGAATGGATGCGGAAACCATGGAAGCTATCGAGAAATGGGCGGCGGATGAATTCCGTTCCACGAATGGACAGCTTCAATGGATTATAGCGGAAGCTTTGCGCAAGAGTGGCAGAATGAAGAAAAAGAAGACAATAATCAAAAAGGAAGAAAAAGAATGATACAGTTGTTTTGATTGTTTATACTGTTCGGGTCTATAAAAAAGGGCGTCAATATCGATAAAACAAATTATTTTTCTTATTTTCATAGGGTATTTTAATCCTGGGTGATCTTATAAGTAGAAACAGAATTAGTATTCACTTTTTTAATACCTTAATGAATATGAGAGCGCATAAAAAACAATTGATTGAATGGATACTGCTCGTTGTCTTTTGGTTGAGTGTCATTCCGGGATGGAGTCAGGAGAAGACACCGTTTGCTGAAGAGAATACTTATATTACAGTCAGCGGTGTAGTAAAGGACAAACAAAATAGAAAGACTTTAGAGTATGTCAATGTATCAGTTCCGGGCAGAAGTGTGGGGACGGTGACAAATGCGGATGGTGAATTTTCTTTGAAGATAGAAGATGCGGAGATGGTTTTTGCTTTAGAGATTTCACATATCGGTTATCATAATAATAGAGTACGTTTGGATAAAGAACATTTGTCGGATTTAAAGATTTACCTTACCCCTCATGCCAATATGTTGAATGAGATTGTGGTTTATGCCCACAATCCTCGTCTTATAGTGGAAGAGGCCATTCGCAAGATTCCTGTCAATTACAGCAATAAAAACAATATGCTTACCGGCTTTTACAGGGAAACTGTTCAGAAAGGGCGTCGTTATATCAATATTTCGGAAGCTATTATTGATGTTTACAAGACTTCTTATGAGGATATGACAACTACCCGCGACCGGGTGCAGGTTTTGAAGGGGCGCCGGTTGCTCAGTCAGAAAGTCAGTGATACGTTGGGGGTGAAACTGGCTGGTGGTCCCACTTTATCTATCTATGTGGACATTGTGAAAAATCAGGATGCGTTGTTGGATATGGAAACATTGAACTATTATGATTTCTTTATGGAAGAACCGGTCCAGATAGACAATCGTCAGCAATATGTGATCAGTTTCCGTCCCCGTGTCGTTTTGCCTTATGCCTTGTATTATGGCAAATTGTATATTGATCGTGACAAGTTGTCGTTTACCCGTGCGGAATTTAGCTTGTCTATGGATAATAAAGTCAAGGCAGTGCAGGCTATTCTAGCCAAGAAACCCTATGGCTTACGTTTTAAGCCACAGGAACTTTCTTTCCTTGTTACTTATAAAGATATGGATGGGAAAACCTATCTGAATTATATCCGTAACCGTATCCGGTTTAAGTGTGACTGGAAGCGCAAACTTTTCTCTACCGGCTATACTGTGCTTTCAGAGATGGTGGCAACGGATAGGAAGGAAAATAATGTGGCGATCATTCCCGGAAAGATGGCTTTTCATCAGAAAGATGCTTTTTATGATAAAGTGGATGAATATTGGAGCGAGGATTTTTGGGACTCCTATAATATCATTGAACCTACGGAATCATTGGAAAATGCAGTCCATAAGTTAAAGAAACAATCGCGTTAAAGTCTCGGATGAGGTTCGTATGATTGAAAAGAACTACCAAAAAAGAAGTAGATGCTGAATGATTTGTTAACACTGGCCAGAATAAGAGAGGGAGATATAAAGGCGTTTGAAGATGTGTTTCGCCGTTATTATTCTCCTCTCTGTTGGTATGCCATGAGCATCACCGGCAGTATGGAAGCTGCGGAGGAAATAGTAGAGGAGTTGTTTTATGGGTTTTGGAGAGATCGGGAGAGGCTGCCGTTGTTCCGTTCTATGAAAAGCTATCTTTATATTGCGGTGCGCAATCAGTCTTTTCAATATTGCGAGCATCAGGAGGTGAGAAACAAATATCGGGAGTTTGTCCTCTCGCGGAAGGGGCGGACACAGGATAGCAATCCTCAAGAAGAGATGGAATACCAGGAATTAAGACATTTGATAGATGCTACGCTTGCTCGGATGCCGGAACGAAGGTTGCGCATATTCCGGATGCATCGTATGGAAGGTAAAAAGTATGCGGAAATAGCCTCGCAGCTTTCTTTGTCAGTGAAGACTGTAGAGGCTGAGATGACAAAAGCTCTTAAAGCATTAAAAAAAGAAATTGAGAATTATATTATAAGGACATGAGTGAAACAAAAAGAAATAAGGAAAGAGTGGATCAGGCATGGAATAAATTGTATGACCGTTTGGATGCTGACGGACTTTTGTTATCAGACCGGCAGAATAGAAAACGTTTGTCTGCATCCATGTTGTGGAAGTGGGGGGCTGTGGCTGCTATATGGGTCGGAATAGGTGTCTTTTTGACTACTACTTATCGAAAAGTGGGCGAGCCGGTGGAAGTTCGGGCTTTAATTATGCAGGAGAACACGGAGCAATCTACTTTGGTGACCACACTCGAGGATGGATCTATTGTCTATATGGGTGGGGAAACCTCTTTGCAATATCCTGAACATTTCTCTATGGACAAGCGTGAGGTCAGTTTGCAGGGAAACGCTCTGTTTGATGTGGCCGGTAACCGGGAACGTCCTTTTCTGATTGAAACGGAGGAGGTCAGAATTGAGGTCTTGGGAACGATGTTTCATGTAAAGAGTGATGTAGGGAGTACTTTCGAACTGTCCGTACAGCGCGGCAAGGTCAAAGTGGCATTGAAAAATAAAAATCAAGAGATGTATGTCAATGCAGGTGAAGCGGTGACGCTTAAAACACATCAATTGCGTTTCACTGATTATAGGGACGATACCCGGATAGCCCATTATTGGAAAAGTATGCGTTTCAAAGATGAATCTTTGATGAATATCCTTAGGGTTATTAATATGCATTCTTCCGGTTTGCAGCTTAAGACTTCCCCCTCCTTAGGGGAGCGTCGGCTTACGGTTGCATTTTCCGGGGAATCTCCGGAGTCTATGGCAGAGCTTATCTGTCTGGCTATGAATTTAAAATATACTCGTGAAGGTGATATAGGTGTTTTATCCGAATAAAGTGGGAAAATGAATCATATTCGTACATATCATTATTATTGGCATATCTTCTTTTTCAGTTTGTTGGTTTGCATGACGGAATTTACGAAAGCGGCGGATAGAGGTGTGTTGGAGCGAGTCATTTATCTTGCTAAGAGTAAGGGTACTGTCTATACTTTACTGGGGAAGGTGTCCGAACAGTCTGGTTTCCTTTTTGTTTATGACAGCAAGGTGGTGGACAATGATCGTACGGTGAAGTTGGGGGCAGGACAGCGCACTATTCGTCAGGTTGTTTACGAAATTATCGGTCGGCAGGATATCAGTCTGCATATTGTGGAGAATCATATTTTGATCAATCAGTTGCAGGTGCAATGTCCGGTTGTTACCACTTCTAAAGATACTTTGGCCTATTTTACTTTAGAAGGCAAGTTGCAGGATAATCAGTCGGGGGCTCCCATTGCTTACGGCACGGTGGGGGTAGTCGGTACTTCTATAGGCAGTATTACCAATCAGAATGGCGAATTCCGTTTACGATTGCCCGATTCGTTGAGACAGGGGCGCATCGTGGTTTCTCATGTGGGGTATGTGGGACAGGAGATGGATATGTCTTTATTAGAGGCTCAACACGCGGTGTGGTCTCTGGAGCCTCGGGTGATTCCTATTCAAGAAGTGGTGATTCGTGCTGTCAATCCTATACGGTTGTTGCGTGAGATGTTGAAAGCTAAAAAAACAAATTATGCGTCGGTTCCTATTTATCTCACTACATTTTATAGGGAAGGGGTTCGGTATAAACAAAAATTTCGTAATCTGACAGAGGCTGTTTTTAAAATCTACAAACCTTCTCCTTTGTTGAATCATTTTCAGGATCATGTAAAACTATTAAAGATGAGTCGCATAGTCAATAGTCAGGAACGGGATACACTGATAGCCAAGATAAGTGCGGGAATTGATGCTTGTTTGCAACTGGATATTGTCAAGAACTTGCCGGATTTTCTGTTGCCTGACGATAAGGGTAATGTGTACTCTTATGCCTCCTGTGATATGACGGTGATAGACAATCGTTTGGTTAATGTGATTTCCTTTCGACAGAATAAAGGAATAAAAGAACCTCTTTATTGTGGCGAATTATATATTGATGCTGAAAACAATGCGTTGGTTCAGGCGCGTCTTGAAATCAATCCTGCCTATGTGAGGCAAGCTACGGATATGTTTATAGAACGAAAGACACGGAAGTGGAAAATAACCGCGCAAGAGGTGGTTTATACCATTTCTTACAGGCAGTGGAATGGCATTTATTACATGAATCATATTCGTGGCGATCTTTATTTTAAAGTGAAACTTAAACGGCAATGGTTTAGTTCTTCTTCCTTGCATACATGGTTTGAAATGGTTACCTGTAAGGTGGATACAGATAATGTGACCCGTTTCCAACGTAAAGAACGGATGCCTACACGCACTATATTTTCGGATACACATTTTAAATATGATGCTGACTTTTGGGGGGAGTTTAATGTTATCCCGTGGGAGGAAGAACTGGGTACTGTCATTGAAAAGTTGTCTTCTAAAATAGAACAGATAGAATACTAAAATAAAAGTTGGATACGGAGCATTGTACTTGGTATCTTTTATCATGATATATGATAGAATATGTTAGCCTGAAGTATGTAAGTTTGTATATTCATCAGCCTTTAGCTTAAAATCGATTCGGTTGTCCGGTCAATTTTTTACCCGTGTCAGAAAGCATGCTTTTACACGTATATCTGCATAGGATTACACATATGTATGTGCGGACTTATGCGGATGTATGTGGAATCTCCTATATAATAACTACATTAGGTTTAAAAACAACTATGCAAATCTGATATAGTAATAACAATAGAAGTTGTTAACTAAATCCTAGTACACGTCTGTGAAATCATTCACCTCCAAAAGATAAGGACATTTTCAAAAAAGATCAAGAGCTTTTCAAAAAAGAACAAGAACTTTTTTAAAAAGATAACGAGCTTTTTTAAAAGTGTCTTGGTCTTTTTACCGCTACCGGGGGTGCTATTATATTCCGTGGAGATATGCACACTGTTTGCGAGCAAAAAACAAGAACGCCCTATTTTACGTCAAGTTGGAATAGTCTAAAAAAGAAGTTTATATAACTGAAAGTAAGCATGTTATACAGAAATAAGCTTCAAAACGTAGTGAGGGCATAGGGTATAAGTGAGGGCAATAATTTTTACTATAACTACATAAGTAGCTTATAATGAGTTTGTTTTGCACAAAGTGAGGGCATGAGGGCATAATTGCATCTAACTTTGCAATGATGATGCGTCAAGAAGACTTTCGGAAATTGTTCGAAGAAGAAAATGATCCTTTAAGAGCGAATGCCCTTTCCTATGATTTTGCAGGTGAGCCGATGTTTACCCAATATTCATTTTAGTCTGTCGCGCGCGATAATATAATATGGTATATACTTTTTGATATTGTAAAATGGATTATCGAAATAACCATTTTGTATAATCTGTAAATCAGATGTTTATAAGTATAATCACAAAAAAAATAGAAAAAATAGTAGATATATTTGGATAAAGAAATGAAATCAACTACTTTTGCATCCGCTTAGCAAGAGAGGTAAGTTTAAAACTGACAAGATGATTTGAAGAACATAGATGAAACAAAAAAGTTTTAAAAAAGTTCGATAATTTTTTGGTAGTTTGAAATAAACGCTTTATCTTTGCAAAACATTTCCGGAAAAAACGGAAATAAACATAAATGAGAGTTCTTTGAAAGATTTAAGATAAACAAACAAGTAGTACAAG
>OGKR01002079.1_pt1 | contig 11642 bp, 13 predicted proteins | sample 1572431 | NCBI WGS metagenome assembly OGKR01 (sample SAMEA2582079, study PRJEB24529) | metagenome | biome: Human gut stool | place: China | collected 2011 | reverse complement strand
TAGATTTCACATCTTCGGTCATGTCAGGCCGATTCATATTCATAGGCAGACCTCCAATTCCTTGTAACCGAACGCCTGTAACCTGGCAGGAAAACTCTCTTTTTCTGTACGCAGGACATTCGATGGGCTTTATACTTTTTCTTATTCTTTTAAGGTTACATGGTTACAGAGAGAGGAAAACGCAGCAGTCATGCGGTTTTTGCGCTGTAACTGCTGCGTAACCAAACCTGTAACTGACCGTGTAACCGCTGTCCATCAGAAGGGAAATCCCAGTTGTTGGGCTTCCGCATCCGTCATTTCGGAGAAATTTTCAGCCCCGGTTTCGGGGCTGGTTACGCGCTCCCAGCCTTTCTGAACACCGTACTTCGGGTAACGCTTGGCGGTCTTGTGAGCCTGCCAGCCTTGGATATCGCCGCGCGAAATTCCGGTGTTCATGATCTCGCAGATAGCACGGGTCTCCCACTCTGCCAGGATATTGGTGTTGCCCAGTGCTTCCGCGTAAAGCTGCTTGGAACACACCCGGTCACCTGCGTAGTCCTCCAGAAAGGCGTAGATCATGCCAGCCTGTGCATCCTCCTGCATGAAGTCCTGTTGATGGGCTTGCAACGTTTCCTGCATGGCGTGGCTGAACGCCAACCTGTAGTCGCCGCTGTTGTAAATCGTCATGGCTTCTGCCCAGAGCTGATCGATATAGGCGCGAGATTTCTCCTCGTTGTCCAAAATGTGGGTCTCAGCCAGTTCCGCATCCACCGGGATGGGGAGATAAAGCGGCGGTTGCCCGTGCGGTCACGGGGCAAAAAATCCTGCCGATTGGTCGTGCCAGCAAAGATGCACTGGCGCAGACGGTCGGCAGGATGGGTCTCGTAGGGGACTTTATAGGTTTCCTTCTGTTTACTAAGAAAACTTTTGATCTCCTCGATACTCTTGGCATTGGCGGTGGCGATCATCTCCGACATTTCAATGATCCAGTGGCCCTGTAGCTTGCGATATACGTTGTCATCGTCCAGCCGCCGCAGGTCGTCCGAGAACCATTCGTCCTTGACCGCCAGCAGTCGGAAAAAGCTGGACTTCCCCGGTCTCGCCTGTCGGCTCGGTCGGTGCTTCAAAATGCTTACAGCATTTTGAGGTCGCCACTGGCGACCCGCACCCTTGCCCGCCCACCAGACAAAGCATCGTTTCAAATTTGCATCCCGGCTGGAACACGCGCTTGATGGCTCCCAGCAGAAATATCTTCATGGCTTCGCAAGTGTACTCGTCCTCCACAGCACCGAGAAAGTGGTGCAGGGTGTGGGCTATCCGCTCTATTCCGTCCCATTGCAGGCTGTTCAGATAGTCCCGGATGGGATGATATCGGTTCTCGTTGGCAACAATGCGGATGGCAGATTCGATTTTCTTTTCGCTGGAAATGCCGTATTTCTCCATTCTCCGCAAGATATACTTCATGTCAGTGTCGTTCAGCGTCTTGCCGGAGCGGGGCCAACCCACCGGCTTTACAATGTCGATGCGTTCGCTCAACAGGTTCAGCCGGATGGCATCGGCAAGCACATGGTCGTTCTGCAGAATCGTGATGCAGTTTTGGATCGTCCGCTGGATCTCGCCGTTGGAGTGCTTGGTCAACATTTCCTTCACATCGGCAACGGTTCGGGGAGTGCGTTCTTCGTGGACTTCTTTGCTCAATAAACATCACCTCGTACTGTTATTGAAAACGATTTTCTGACTTTTCCGCAGTTGAAAGTGCAGATGGATTCCGCTGCGCCTGTTCTGCCTGCAAACGGCTCAGCAGTTGCAGAACGGAATCCCGTGCTTTCTCTTTGACCTGCTCCTTGCCTTTCTGCCGGACTTCCGGCTTCAGGAGCTTTTCCTGCAAGCGGGCAGCGGTGGTTTGCATGGTCTTGAGAAACTTGTCCAGTACAGTGTCCAGATGTTTGGCAGTGTACTCCCGTGTAACCTTGGAAGCCTTTCTCTCTGGCGCCAGCACCCACTTTTTCGCGTCCTCGATCATCCGCATATCTTCCTTCCGGGTCTCGGTGCGGACGGTCTCTGTCACCACTTCTACCGCCTTGTCGTAGGCTGCTGCTGAAACATCTTCCAGCAGGGTCTCCATATCCGATACTTTCAGGGTCAGCTCATCCAGTCTGTTCTGCTGGGCGGAAAGCAGCTCCTTCTGCTTGGCAAGGATATAGTCCTGCTTTTCGAGATACTGTCGGTTGCCGTACTCCGCTTCTTTCTCCAATTCCAGCCCGTGCCGCTTGGCGATTTCAAACAGCATCTTCCGGCAGGCGGCATCAAAGGTGATCTTGCGGTTATTCCTGCGGCTGAGGGGCTTGTCCGGGTCTGGCAAGTCGAAGCCCAGCGCTTCCAGTGCCTTTTCCTGCTGGGGCGCAATTTCGCCGTACTTGTTCTCGCAGTCGAACACATGACGCTCGTGGATATGAGGTGTGCTTTCGTCCAGATGCAGCGCCCAGTCCAGCACATGAACGTGGTCGCCAAACTTGGTCTTGAACTCGTCAATGAACTCCGTGACGATGTTCAGCAAGTCCTCTGCCGAAGCGTGTTCGTCCAGCGTCCCAAGCTGGTAGATGGTCTCCTCCGGGCAGGTCTTGCGGCTGGACAGCAGGTCAGGAATGGAGCGATTACGCTCCGTGTGCCGAATCTTGGCGTTACGCTCGTTCTGGTTTTCGATGAAGGCCGTGTAGTGGGTCTCGTAGAATTGCTGTTCCACATCTGAGAAGGTCGCTGCCAGATCGTCCGGGTCGGGTGGAGCGAGAGCCGAACGGAAACCGTGAAAGCAGTCCCAGTAGATGTTGCCCTTGGCTCGTTCCGGGTCGATGTGTTCACGGTTGGAAAGATTGAAACTCCGGTCATTGTGCTTGGGGTTATAGGTGCCGTAGGTTCCGGCTCGTCCGTTGTGTCGTGTTAATTTCAGATGTGCTCAGTTTGAACACATTGACTTAGGCTGCGACAGTTTACCTCATGTAGACAAATTGTCCACATGAGGTGAGCCGTAACGCATAAGGTTTTTCTGGTGAATGACGCTTTGTGTCATTCACCACATCAACTGGCCATTTTGACCAGTTGATATTGGGTGCGCCGTTCTCCCTGCATGGCTTTCCTGCCCCCTTCCGGCGGCGTTTTCCGGCTCTCCTTCTCAGGGTCATCGCCGGGTATTCCATGCAGACGGTCATACGGTTTTCAAGGTTCAACGAGCAAAACGGCAACAAAAAAGCCGTCACAAAACAGACCAGCTCTGCCTTCGCTTTTTCTGGAAGGTCATGCTAGTCGGTTATGTAACGGCTGAAAGCCAAGATGTTCAGCCCCGCAGGGCCTGAACGAATATGTAAAAATATGTTATATTCAATTGTTGGGATAGATTACCACAAAAATCGAGCCGTGTCAACAAAAACTTTTGAAAACGCGTTGTTTTCGGCAACTTGCAAGAAAAGACAAGGGAAACTTTGGCAAAAAGAGAAAGGGCTGGACGGCACCAGCCCTCTTGACAAAAAGTAATTTGGCTATCCGGTTTTTAAGAATCGTCCATTCTTTAAAGAATTGTCCATAGACAAATCTGTAAGCAGCCTGTAAAATACTTTTCGGGTAGTCAAAACTAACCTCTGACCACTTGAGAGGGTGATTTCTATATGAAAAAGACACGACTGACGATCATTCTATTGATGATTCTAACGCTTGTTTCTGCAATCATTACGCTTTGCATGGGAGCAGTCCGCATTCCGGTACAAGATACACTATCGATCCTGCTTCGGCACCTGTTCGGGACAGACACAGGCACCTCGGTATCTGTGGCATTTGAACAGATCGTCTGGCAGATCCGAATGCCCCGAATTATTCTGGGCTTTCTGGCAGGAAGCGGGCTGGCGCTCTGTGGCTGCGTGATGCAGGCAGTTGTCCAAAACCCAATGGCAGACCCATATATTCTTGGTGTGTCGGCAGGCGCAACGCTGGGAGCCACCGGTTCACTCTTTTTAGGGCTGGGCGTGATCTCCGGCTTTTGGGCCTTTGTAGGAGCAGGCGGTGCCTGCTTCCTCGTATTGGCTCTCTCATCGGCGGATGGCAAGACCACCTCAGTCAAGCTGATTCTCTCCGGCATGATTGTCAATGCACTGCTGACAGCATTTTCCAACTTTATCATTGCGGTAGCAGGCGATTCGGACGGTATGATGTCCATCAAGTTCTGGACGATGGGCTCCCTGACCCGCACCGGATGGAAGAACATCGGCCTTGTCACACTGATTGTGCTGGCGGCAGCAGTCTTTTTCCGGACGCAGGCGCAGACGCTGGACGGCCTGATGTTGGGCGAGGAAGCAGCTTCCACCATCGGCATCAACACCTTCCGGTGTCGGTTGGTTTACCTGCTGGTACTCTCGGTGCTGACCGGTGCACTTGTATCGGTTTGCGGCACTATTGGATTTGTGGGGCTCATCATCCCGCATGTTTCCCGCGCCATTGCCGGCACAGCCCACCGAAAACTACTGCCGATTGCGGCATTATCCGGCGGACTGTTCATGCTCTGGGTGGATGCCATCGCCCGCAGTCTGATTCCCAACACCGAGCTGCCTGTGGGCATCTTCACCGCCTTGGTGGGTGCGCCGTTCTTCGTCTATGTGATGGTGCGTAAAAAATATGGATTTGGAGGCAATTGAATGAGACTGGAAGCGAAAGATGTAAACATTTCGATTTCCGGCAAACCAATTGTACAGCATCTCTCCATTGAGGTGCCGGACCGGAAATTCTCGGCCTTGCTGGGTGCCAACGGCAGCGGCAAGACCACTCTACTCCGCTCCATCTACCGCACACAAAAGATGGACAGCGGCATCGTTCGTCTGGATGACGAGGACATCACACACTTTTCCGGCAAAAAGCTGGCGCGGAACATGGCGGTGATGGGACAATTCAACCAGATCAACTTTGACTATACCGTGCTGGACATCGCCCTGATGGGACGGTATCCGTTTCACTCCCTGCTGGAGCAGGAAAAAGAGCGGGATTATGAGATGGCTTTGGAGGCACTGGACAAGGTAGGCATGAAAAGCTACCGAGACCGGAACTTCCAGTCCCTCTCGGGCGGTGAAAAGTAGCGGGTGGTTCTGGCCCGCGCGCTGACCCAGTCGCCCAAGATCCTGATCCTCGACGAGCCGACAAATCATCTGGATATCCGTTATCGGTTAGAAATCCTTTCAATCATCAAAGATTTGCAGATCACGGTCCTGGCAGCGCTGCACGACCTGAGCCTTGCGGCGCAGTTCTGCGACTATCTCTACCTGATGAAACAAGGGGAGATAGTTACGCAGGGGATGCCCGAAGCCGTAATGACCTCTGAAAACCTGCACCGCATCTTTGATGTCGAAGCCTGTGTCTACCCCAGCCCGATCAACGGAAAACTGATGATTCAATATCTATAACAAAAACGCGGGAGTATCCCGCAGAAAGAGGAACCTTTATGAAAAAGAAAACCCTGAGTGTTGCTGCCGCGGCACTGGCAGCCGTCATGCTGGCCACTGGCTGCAGTCAGACTACATCTTCTGTGGCATCGTCTGCTGCCGCCTCCTCTGAGGTGGCTTCATCGGTGGCCGAGAGCACCGTTTCTTCCGCTGAGGAGACTGCCTACCCCCTGACCCTGCAGATTTATGACGCTGATGGCAATGCTGTAGATATGACCTACGACCATGCACCGGAGAAGGTGCTGTCCACACAGCTGTCCATGACTGAGTTGCTCATCAAGCTGGGGCTCAAGGATAAAATCGTCGGCGTGTTCGATAATGACAATGCCCTGAAGGGTGACATTGCTGATGAAATTGCATCTCTAAACAGCCTTGGCGATAAGAAGTCTGTTTCCAAGGAGACCATCCTTGCCACGGAGCCGGATCTGATCCTTGGCAAGGGTCCCCTGATGTTCACTGAGAGTAGCATCGGCACCGTCCAATCCTATCAGGAGCTGGGCATTCCCGTCTACACTGAGCTGGCTAGCGCTTCCATTGATCAGTCGCTGGATAACATTGTAGAGGATGTGCGGAACATCGGCGAGATCTTCAACGTGCAGGAGACTGCAAACGCTTACGCTGACGAGCTGCAGGAGAGAATCGACGCGCTGATGGACAAGGTCAGCAGCCAGAGTGGCGAACCCCTGAAGGTTCTGTTCATGGCTGGCTACGCCGATGGCACCTTCGTGGCCTTCAATTCCAAGATGAGCAGTTGTATGCTGAATGCCCTGAACGCTGAGAATGTTCTGGACAAGGGCGGCAACGGCCTGACGCTGGAGAATCTGGTCTCCATGAACCCGGATATCATCGTCTACGTCCACGCAGACCGCTTTGGTTCCACCGATGCCGACGCGGTGGAGCAGCTGACCTCCAACGCCGTCGTGCAGGAGGTTCCCGCCATCGCCAACCAGAAGGTCATCGAGATGGATTATGATGACGTAATGGACTACGGTGCACGGGTCATCGATTCTGCTGAGACCCTGTACAACTTCATGTACAGTGCATCTTAACGGAACCTGAAATCAAAAATTTCGGTTATGGCAGAAAACGGGTGGGCGGAAAGCCCATCCGTTTTTTGTAAATGCGGCTGAAATAACAGGCATCTCGGTAGCCGACCTCATGAGCGGCCTGTGTCACAGTGTAGTCGCCGGAACGCAAAAGCTCAGTGGCTATTCGGACACGATAATTGATGAGGTAATCGATGGGGCGGATGTTTTTGTACTTATAAAAGAGATAGCTGACATGTCCAGCTTTCTCATTGACCTGTTCGGCCAGTGCGTCCAGCGTCAGCGGCTCTGCATAGTGCTCTGCGATGAAATCCAGCAGGATGCTCATGATTTGGCTTTCATTGTAAGTTTCCTCTGGCTGAAAATCTGCGAAAATCTGGGCGAAGAATTCTTCCGTCAGCTTTTCTTGCTGGTACTGGCTGCGGATGTCAGCGTCTGGGTGGAGCTTTAGGATCTGCTCCAGAATGGAAAAGGTCTGTTCCGGATTTTTGAGCTTGTGGGAGAACAGCAAAGGCCGGTCGTTTTCGTAGTACATATTGATGTAGTGGAAATCCTGCTCGCCCAAAGCCGAAATGGTCAGGGTCTTGTCGGGACATCCGTGCAGGAATAGTCCTCGCTTGGCAATGAAAGGTTCGTGCTCAAATGAGAAGATGGCCCGACCCGACACCGGAACAATCAGTGCACTTTTCAGGGTTCGGTAGCTATTACTCTCACCAACGTGCAGGGTAAAGCTGCGGAAGCCGACAGACTCGATTCGGCCCTGATTGTATTCCTGAAATAAAATTTCCAGCGGATTAGGAAGCGTGGATATTTGATTCATTGGGAGCTCCTTTGTGCAAAAGTGGTTAGTTGTTGCTAATATAGCACAAAATGCTACCGTTTGTCTATGTGGGGAGCAACCCACACTGCGTAAAAACTGACAAAAAGGATGGTTATGGATGGAAATTTTGAATCTCGGTTCACATCGAATTGGAGTCCGGTTCCCGGAAAAGGGACTGCGCAAAGGCAAAAATCCTGCAATCCTACTCAACGATGGGGAACTGATTGAGCAGTTGAATCTGCGCACGGAACGAGCAGTGTTGGTGGGGGTATACCCCAATAACAGACTTTCAGAGTATACCCCGTGGCCGGAACCGGCTATTCGACCGGGCACACCGGATTTTGGTGGGCAGCTAGGACAATATCATCAAGAACTGAACAACGAAATTCTCCCGGCGCTTATAGACGAATACGCCCTTGACACGGAAAAGCTGGCGTATGGCGGCTATTCGCTGGGCGGTCTGGCTGCAACCATGAGTCTCTGGGAAACAGATGCCTTTGCTGCAGTATTTTCCCTCTGTGGGTCGTTCTGGTATCCGGGTGTTGCCGATTTCATAGAGGAACATGTCCCCAAAAACCACTCCGCACAGGTTTATCTGCAAAATGGTATCCGGGAGGGCAAAGGCCACAACAACCGCCTGTGTGATGCCTATAGCTATGCCCAACGAGTCCACACTGCCCTGCAAGCGACATGTGGAGCCAAAACTGTGCTGGATGACTACGGCCATCATGACCGGCAAAGTGATCGTCTTAACGCTGCACTGCGTTGGGTGGAACGTGTGCTATGAATCATTGGCGTAAATTTTGGCGTATGCTGAATCAAGGTGCATTTTATAATCACCAGCGACAAGCTGATTTAACCGCATGGAACGCCGATTGGTAGCATAAAATCCTTATATGAAACAAAAAGCGGCAGCTACGTTGTTTTTCGCAACATAGCTGCCGTATCTTCGTTTTGGGAGTTCGGTGTGCCTACTACACCAATCCGCCTATTCGATTCTTACACCACACCGCTTTGTAAGGCTCCTTTTCAGGAAAACGTCCCCAAATTGGTGTAGTTGTGGTGTAGTACCGCAGATGCCGTCTGAAACCTATTCTAAATTTCATCGTATCTGCGTTTCAATTTTGCGTTTTACTGCTCAATCGGCTTCATCGTGGGGATACTTTCCGGAACCGGCTTACAATGCTTCGTGATGCTTCACAATCGCATTTTCACTTGCGTTCCCGGTATTCATAATCCTTCGTGATTCGCCGTCATTCTTGTAGTTTTGCTGTCAATTTGCTGTCCTTGGAAGAATTTTGCTGTCAGACAAAACGCTCAGTAAGAGCCCTTCTTTGTTGCTTCAAAAAATGTCCAGTGTAGCAGCCAAACGCTCAAATGATTCCTGTTTTTTCTCCTCAGTCGCTTCGGCATAAATGTCCATCGTGGTCTGAATATCCTTATGCCCCATGACGGATTGGATGACCTTCAGGTTGGTCTCTTTCTCGCAAAGCCTCGTGCAGAACGTGTGCCGCAGGTGATGTGCCGAAAAGTCCGGCAGCAGAACGGCTTCCCGGTGCTGCTTCTTTGCTTCCACTTCTTCACCCGCATTGTAGTCTGCAAGAATGCGCTTGATGGCACGGTTCACAGACTGCGGATTCGGAACATTACCAAAGCGGTTGCAGAAGATGAAGCCCGTCATACCATCAATCTCCACATCGTTCCAGCCGGATTCTTTCTGCTCCTCATGCAGCATTTCAAAGGCATCCTTCACGGTATCAAACATAGGGATTGTCCGAACGCCTGCTTCCGTTTTAGGCTTTGAGATGTGCAGAACCGAATTGCGGCTTTCGCCCACCGGGTAATAGACCAGACTGTGATTGATGCTGATAGTACGCCGCTCATAGTCCAGATCATCCCAGCGCAAGCCCAACGCTTCACCAATGCGGCAGCCTGTTCCCAGCAGCACCGTAAACAGCGGCCACCAGTGGCAGTAGACCGGATGATTGGCGATATGCTCCATGAACGCCCGCTGCTGCGGAATCGTCAGGGCATGACGCACACCAGTGGTCTGCTCGGAACTTTTCTTGATTTCTGCCATCACACCATCTGTGGGATTCTTGCGGACGATCTCATCCCGAACCGCCAGCTGAAAGGTGGGATGTAGCAGCGTATGAACACTTTCCAATGTGTTTGCCTGCAAGCCCTGCTTATCCAGCAGATAATTGTAGAACTGCAGCACATCCGAATACCGAATCTCTGCAATTTTCTTCTTGCCGAAGGTATCGCGGATGAAGCGATCATACATATAAAGATAGTTGCTCCGGGTGGTCTGGCGTAGATTCGTTTTCAGGCTCATATAACGGTCAAATACAAAGTTGACCGTTGCTTTGCCTGCAACGTAAATATCCAGACCGTCCATCTGGTCTTTAGTTAGCTGCGCTTCCTTCTCCCGAAGGGTCACAAGATCATTTGCGTAGATGTATTTGCGCCGTCCCAGCGGGTCCGTGTAAGAATACGCATACCGCTTATCGGAGCTGCGCTGCATCTCGCCTTTTCGCAGGGTACGCCCCCGCAGGTCTTTTCGTGTCGTTGCCATATCAATTCTCCTTCCCGAAAGAAGAAGGGCTTGATACTATTTAAGGTCGGACAAAACTTTGTCCAGCCCCTGCAAGACAACTTCTGTTACAGTCAGTTGATGTTGTTCGGCATAATTGCAGATACGCTCATACAGGGCATCCTCCACCCGAATGCTCAAGGTTTTCTTTTTTGCATTTTCGGATTTTGGTCGTCCCATCTTTGCCATAGCTGCTCTCATGCCTCCACAGCACCAGTATACTTTCCGTGTGACAGGAAGTCAAGCTGCAAAAAGCCCTTCTTGAAAATTTTTACGAAAAATCGAAAGTTCACACTCTGCTCATTGACATTTCGTCCTTGATTTGCTATTATAATGGTAACAACTCCCCCAGGCCTCTGCGCATAGCGTATGCACACTTGGGGGCGTTTTGCTTATAAAGGAGATTTTTCATGGCAGACAAGGACTTCAAAACGATAGATGAACAAATCGAGATTCTTCGTTCTCGCGGCCTTACCATCGAAGATGAGGCCGAAGCAAAGGATTTTCTGCTGCGGAACAATTATTACCGTGTCAGCGGCTATTCTCTGACGCTCCGCAAGAACGATGTTTTTGCGAAGTCTGCCACGTTCCAAAATATCGAGGACATTTACAATTTCGACCACGAGTTCCGTCATATCATCCTGCACCATATCGAAACCATTGAGGTGCAGATGAAGTCCATCTATGCCTATGAATTTACAAAGGTATATGGGCCGCTGGGCTATCTGGATACCGCAAATTTCTCCAATCAGGCAAAACATGAAGAAATCATCGACAAAGCCAACCAGCAGAAGCGTCAGCGACTGGCCCACGAAGCCTACTTAAAGCACTTCATCAACGATCTGCACCAAGAGATTCCTCTCTGGGCATACGTTGATTTGCTGACGATCTCCGATATCTCTTTCCTGTATTCCATTTCCGAACGTCCGCTCAAAGAAACAATTGCCCATCGGTTCGGGCTTACTATGAATCGCGGCCCAGAAATTCTGGGGCAGTATATGCACAGCATGACGATCATCCGCAATCTTTGCGCACACGGGAGCCGCATTTACAATCGTCTCTTTGAGCAAAAGCCTTCCCTCAACAAAAAAGAACAGGCGTTGCTGATCCGCCGGGAAGATGGCACAATGGATAATTCCCATTTCTTTGGGTTCTTCCTCATCATGAGAAGGCTTCTGCCTGCTGAGAACTTTGCGGAAATGAAGGAAGCCGTCATTGCTCTGACGGAAAAATATCCGTTTGTGCGAATGGATTATTACGGCTTCCGGGATGACTGGAAAGAAAAGCTCTGATTTTGCATAGAATAAAGGTGACTTTTCCCACGAGCTGCTCTGCAGCGCAACACTGTGGGCGGTCTGGGGTCGGGGGATTCTCCTCCGGCCTATTTTTATGCAATGCGGAAGGTTTCCAGATACCGCTCGAAAATCTCGCAGTTGACCAACGCCACCTTGTCGATTTTATAAACGGCTTTGGCTTCCTTCGCTAACTCCTGAAATTTTGTCAGACCAAGGCTGTATTTTTCAGCCCCTTCCTGATAGCGGACAAACTTTTTCGCGTTCATTTTTGTTCTTTCAACGTCCTTTCGGGCGTAACCCATAAGCAAAACCTCCATGTTTTATTTTTGATGTAAATTCAAAATCGCCTGCTCACTCTGCTCATCCTGCACCTTTTGCACACTGTGAGCAGGCTGAGCAGGGCTTTTTCAAGTTGATTCTATTTTTTAA
>OGKR01002073.1_pt1 | contig 11659 bp, 8 predicted proteins | sample 1572431 | NCBI WGS metagenome assembly OGKR01 (sample SAMEA2582079, study PRJEB24529) | metagenome | biome: Human gut stool | place: China | collected 2011 | reverse complement strand
AAGTCGGCAATGTAGAAGATTTCATATCACTGACCCGGGTTTATTTCCAGTCAGTCATCGCTACTAACTTAGGTATTACCAACATCCGCTTTTTACCGGATGTGGCTAACTTCAAACGTTTGTTCAAGATTCCTACGCAGGGAGGTAAGCTGGGACTGGCAGAAAAGTCGGCTTCACGCAAAATGCTGATGCAGGACTACGGACTGAATGAAAGTTTCTTTAAGGAGATCGACAGTTCCGTGAAGCGTAATTGCCGTACGCAGAATGATATCCAGTCGTATCTGTTTATGTATCAGGGGTTCTCCAACGACTTGATGATGCTGATGGGAAATCTGATGCAATGGAAGTTCCGTATGCCGTCTATATTCAAGAAGGCGCTTTACGGGATGACTCAGAAGACGGTACACGATGTTTGTACGAAGACGGTGTGGAAGGCTGATGATGTGCACAAGACTGCGACGACTGTCCGCCAGTACAAGGAACGTCTGGGCTATTCGGAACAGTGGATGACGGACTATGTATATAATATAGTGCTCCTTGCCAAAAAGGAACCGAAAAGGAAGAACGACGACACGGAAACGAAAAAATAAGGTCGCGTAAATGTTAGAAAATCGTAAAGAATAGCATAGCAGGAAAAGCGGGAGTGGCATACTTCCGCTTTTTTTATTATCTTTATGTACTTTTTCTTTTGCCTTGATGCAAAAGAAAAAGTACCAAAAAGAAAAAATCAAGGCTGCGCCTGCCCGGCTACTCCGGTCTCATTTCCGGCTAAAGGGCAGAAACTCGCTTCGCTCAAACAGTCTGCCCTTTTTAACGCCGTAAATAAGACCTGCGCTTGACGCCGGGCAGTCGAGGCCGGGGGAACCTTGCGGAGGGATAGGTCGTTACTAATCAATAAATAATATAATAATATAGAGGATGCTTATGAAACAAAAGAAAATGCTTGTACTTACTTTTTCGCAGTTGAAACAAATCTACACGCAGGAGATGCCGGAGTTGGTGGAGATGGCGGCGGTGAGTCCGACAGTGGAGGACTTTAAGGCTGGTCTGCTAAAACATCTGGATAGTTGCGGGATGGTTAATGAGGTTGCGGAAAAGGCAAGGGAGCAAATTCGACTCTTACTCCAGTATGATGGACAGGATGTTCATGAACTGTCTACGGGACAGGATATTTCGGTACAGACGATACGGTTGCTTTATCAGTTTCTGACGGAGAAGTTGGAGAATATAGAGATGCCGACGGATTTGTTTGTAGAATTGTTCCAGTTGTTCAAACGTTTGCAGGGGGAAAGTGTTCCTTTGCCGTCTCCGCAGCGCATCAAGAGCCGGAATGACCGGTGGGATACCGGATTGGATGAGGAAGTGCGGGAGATGCGTGATGAGAATAAGGAACGGATGCTGCATCTGCTGATTCAGAAGATTGAGAACCGGAAGTCGAAGCCTTCGGTACGGTTCCATTTTGAGGAAGGGATGAGTTATGAGGAGAAGTATCAGTTGGTAAGCAAATGGTGGGGAGATTTCCGCTTTCATTTGTCGATGGCTGTGAAAAGTCCGGCTGAGTTGAATCGCTTTTTAGGAAATTCACTTTCGTCGGAGACGATGTATTTGCTGAATCGGGCACGTAAAAAGGGAATGCCGTTCTTTGCTACGCCTTATTATTTGTCGTTGCTGAATGTGACGGGGTATGGGTATAATGATGAAGCGATTCGGAGTTATATACTTTATTCGCCACGATTAGTGGAGACGTATGGCAATATTCGTGCATGGGAGAAGGAAGATATTGTGGAGGCAGGAAAGCCGAATGCTGCCGGATGGCTCTTGCCGGACGGACATAATATTCACCGACGGTATCCGGAGGTGGCTATCCTTATTCCTGATACGATGGGACGGGCTTGTGGAGGGCTTTGTGCATCTTGCCAGCGTATGTATGACTTTCAGAGTGAACGGCTGAATTTTGAGTTTGAGATGTTACGGCCGAAGGAGTCGTGGGACAGTAAGTTGCGACGATTGATGACCTATTTTGAACAGGATACGCAGTTACGCGATATTCTGATTACGGGAGGCGATGCGCTGATGAGTCAGAATAAGACGTTGAGAAATATATTAGAAGCAGTGTATCGTATGGCGGTACGCAAGCAAAGAGCGAATCTTGAACGTCCGGAAGGTGAGAAATATGCGGAATTGCAACGGGTGAGACTGGGTTCTCGTTTATTGGCTTATTTGCCGATGCGTATTAATGACGAGTTGGTTGACATATTGCGGGAGTTTAAGGAAAAGGCTTCAGCTGTTGGCGTCAAGCAGTTTATCATTCAGACCCATTTTCAGACACCGCTGGAGGTGACGCCCGAAGCAAAAGAGGCGATTCGGAAAATTCTTTCTGCCGGATGGATTATTACGAACCAGTTGGTATATACGGTGGCTGCTTCACGCAGAGGACATACTACGCGGCTTCGCCAGGTACTCAATTCACTGGGAGTGGTATGTTATTATACGTTCTCGGTGAAGGGATTTAATGAGAATTATGCGGTGTTTGCACCCAACAGTCGCTCAATGCAGGAACAGCAGGAAGAAAAGATTTACGGACAGATGACTCCGGAACAGGCGGAAGAACTGTATAAAATACTGGAAACCAAAGTCAGTGCAGGTATAAATGAAGAAAAACCGAAAGAAGATGCTGACACCGCCAAACAAATAAGACGGTTCATGAGAAAGCATCATCTGCCTTTCCTAGCTACCGACCGCAGTGTACTGAATCTGCCTGCTATCGGCAAGAGTATGACTTTCCAATTGGTAGGATTGACTGAGGAAGGCAAACGGATTCTTCGCTTCGAACATGACGGTACCCGTCACCATAGTCCTATTATCGATCAGATGGGACAAATCTATATCGTAGAGAATAAATCACTGGCAGCTTATCTACGCCAACTCAGCAAGATGGGGGAAGACCTGGAAGACTACGCTTCTATCTGGAGCTATACGAAAGGGGAAACCGAACCTCGTTTCAGCCTCTACGAGTATCCAGATTTCCCCTTTCGGATTACAGATAAAATGAGTAATTTAGAAATAAGTAATAGGTATTAGGTAATAGGTAATAACCGTAGCTACTGGTTAGTTTATCCGCATGGCTTAATACCTATTACTTATTACCTATTACTTATTACTTCACTCTAATTACCATATTAGCAACAATTGCAGTTAAACCTCCGGTGGTGATTCCTGAAGAGAAAATACTTCGAATCGCCTCTGGAGCTTGTTTTAATACGTCCGGCATTAGTTCCACACCCAAACCTAAAGATAGGCTGACTGCTAAGACTAGGGTTTCTTTGCGGCCTATTTCCTGTGAGGAAACGATGCGGATACCTGCTGCCGCTACTGTACCGAACATTAATAAGGTGGCGCCTCCCAATACCGGATCGGGCATCAGAGAGAATATAGCTCCTACAATGGGGAATAATCCCAGCAGAACGAGCATAGCGGCAATATAATAGCCTACATAGCGGCTGGCAACTCCTGTTAATTGGATGATACCGTTATTCTGTGCGAAGATGGAGTTCGGGAAGGAGTTGAATATACCTGCTAAAAGAGAGTTGAAGCCATCTGCCATCACACCGCCGGAAACACGTTTCAGATAAGAATCACCTTCAATCGGAAGTCCGGAAATCATGGAGTTGGCTGTCACATCACCTGTGGCTTCAATGGCAGTGATCAGATAGACCAGGCCAATGGCGATAAATGAAGAGATATTAAAATCAATACCGTATTTAAAAGGTTGCGGGATGTTGAAACTCATCAGCATCTCGACATTTAGTGCGCTCATATTTACTTTTCCCAGAGCGAAAGCCAGTCCATAACCCAGGCAAAGGCCGAACACGATGGAACTCATGCGCAGGTATTTGTTTTTGCAGCGATTGAAAAACAAGACGCTCAACAATACGAGTGCAGCAATGGACAGATTTTCCCACGAACCGAAGGAGCCGTCGTCCATCGCGCCATATCCGCCGCCACAGGAAACGATACCGACTTTGATCAGACTCAATCCGATCAGTAGTACGACAATGCCGGACACTAGCGGGGTGATGATATTGCGAAGATACTTGAAGGTACGGCTGACGACCATTTCAACAGGTGCGGCAGCTATACAGGAGCCGAATATCAACGGAAGTCCGCCTACTAATCCGGTCGCTATGATAGGACCGATAAAGGAGAAACTGGTACCTTGGATACAGAGCAGCTTCGCTCCTATCGGGCCGATACGACGGCATTGTATAAACGTAGATACCCCCGAAGCAAAAAGGGACATAGACACCAGAAAGCTTGTTTTTTCAACATCCAGCTTCAGTGCGCTCGCAATGATAAGAGGAGGTGTAATGATGGCTACAAAGATAGCCAGCAGATGTTGCAAGGCAGCAAACAGGGCATCTTTAAATGGGGGGCGGTCTTCTACGCCATAGATCAAATCTGTTTTCATTCGATATTTTTATTCAATAATTGATGTATATCCGTTGGGGAATTTTGTACTTCGAAGTTTAGTTCAGCGTCCACTTCAAAGCCAGTGTCGGAATTACATAGAAGCCGTCACGACCACCGAAGTTATTGCTCAGTTCCACTTCGGAACCGACACTCAGGTTAAAGTTTTTATTCACTCCCTTGATGCGGTTCAGGTTTACCCAGAATTGTGGTTCGGAGAGGAAGATGGTTTTTCCATACTTGGTCTCTTCACGCCACCAGTCGGCAAAACCGGAGAAGGTGAGCAAATCCTTGCAAAAGTTCATGTACCATGTTCCTGTCAACTGGAAGTTATTCGGGGATGGGTGCTTTTGTATATATTTGTACATGGCTGTCAATGTGAAGCCTCTGGAGAAAGAAGCGTTATTATAGGTATAGGTGGCTCCCGCCAGGTAAGCGTTGTTGTAGGAGAATCCTTTCGCCAGTCCGCCATTGTATTCGAGATGGGCGGAGAAAGGACCTTTCCAGAATTTCAGTTCACGTGCTATCTCCCAGTAAGCGGAAGCGACCCCTTCGGACGTATAGTCCATATCGATAAAGAAGTAGGTACTTCCCCAGTTGTCGGGATGGAACTTCTCGACAGTGGAGGTCAACAGCGGGCGTCCTTTCAAGTCTTTATCATACAGGGAACGTCCGAAATCATAATGTAACTGAATGTTTTGTGCCTGCAATTCCGGTACGGCAGAAAGCAGCATACATAGGAAAAGAGCAGAAATGATCTTTTTCATGACAAATGTGTTTAAATGAAGGTGCAAAAATAGTTAAACCTATACATATATTCACATTCCGACACTAAAATTTTAATCCAGACTATTATTTCCTGTATCCCACCACAATCGGGTACCTCCATGATCGGGCCCGCCCAGAGCCTCCACAAGAGCCAGGTATTGCTCTCTGTCTTCGGTTTGCAGCGTACCGGGAAAGTTGAGACGACGTACCATTGTCTCTGTGTCAATACATCCGTTCTTGCTATGGTTGAAGCGTACCGGAAACAGGCGGGGATATCCCGTGCGGCGCTGTTCCGCCCATGCCTCGCAACCTTCCGGGAATAAGGCAATCCATTTCTGCGTAATGATCTTTTCCAGCTTTATTTCCTTGTCGTCTGCGGGATTCCATTTAGGAGAAACCCGGCAACGGGCAGGAATGTTATTTTCGGAGTCTTGTGTGTCGATGAAATCGGCAGCCGTCCGCTCACTGTTCAGATAATCGTCCATCTGATAAATGCCGTGTTGATGAAGAGACGCCTTTATTCCGTTCAGATAACATTCTTCTTCATCTTCCGGAATCCATCCGCGCAAAGCAGCTTCGGCACGGAGAAACCAGACTTCGGCGGAGCTCATCAAAGGGGCATCCGTACTCTGATCGACGGACAATTTGGATAAGCCTGCATAATGATTATGCGCAAAGCAGGTTCCCTGACGGATGCCGCGGTACTCTCCTGCATACGCCTTGTCGGTACAGGTTTCAAAGTAAACTTTCAATCGGGGATCATCGTAGCCTGTCAGAATAGATTCCATTGCAGCGCTCATATAAGTTTCATTCCATACCCGGTTGAGCTCTCCCAACGGGTTCGTGAATCCGGATTTCGTAGAGACTGCTACCCGTTCAGCTTCCGCTTCAAAGACACCAAATTCATTTTCCAGTCCCTTCCGGAACTCGGCGCGTGCCTTATCCGGATCAACCGCAGAAATACGCATTGCCAGACGCATACGCAACGAATTGGCAAACTTGATCCAGGAGGAATATTGACCATCCAGCAAGATATCAAAGCGGGTGAATCCATTGGAGTCGGGCTTCTTGTCTATATAATCGGTAAGAGAGACAACAGCCGAATCGAGTTCATTAAAGAACTCATAGTAGACTTCTTTCTGCGTATCAGGGCGATATTGATTCTGGGCATTCGCGAAATTCTTATAAATAACAGGGCCGTAATAATCTGTCACACGGTGCATGACTTCCACTTTCAGCACTTTGGTAATGCCGAACAAGGCAGGTTCCGTATCACGGGTGGCATTCTCCGACTGGTAGATTTGTGGAAAGATATACGAATACATATGTGTCCACATGGCGCTGTTCCAGCCATCCTGCATATTATAATCCGAGTTATGCGTACCTCCGTTCAAGGGTTTGCCGTCGTGCATATAACCGGAGAACATATCCGCGTTCAGATTCTGTATCAACTGGAAAGGCCAGTTCTTGCCTTTACCGAAATCGTAGTTAAAGTAGATGCCTTGCTGGATAATCCCCAGACGAATACCGAAGCCATTGTCGTCAATCAGCAAATCATCGTCCGTAATTCCCGACTGGTCGGTATTAAATTCACGGAATTTTCCTGTACAACCAACAGAAAACAGCAGCATCCCCAGCAAGTATATATAAATATGTTTTTTCTTCATCATCTTCCCTCCTGCTCTTAAAATTCACATGTCAAAGTAAAGCCCAGACTGCGGGTAGTAGGCATACCGAACACTTCAATTCCCTGATTGTCATTGCCTGTAGAAAGTACCAGATCGGGATCGAAAGGCGCTTTCTTGTACAGAAAACAAAGGTTGCGGGCTACAAAAGAAAGTTGCAGGTCTTTCAGACAATTCGTTTTCTGTACCCATTTTCGGGGGAAGCTATAACTCAGCGATACTTCCCGCAGACGGAGGTTGGTAGCGTCATACATATAGTATTCCGTCACACCGGCGCGTCCGCCCACTACATTTTTATAGAATCCTTTGACATCGCTTATCTGCTGACCTTCCAGCGAAACATATCCTTTATCACGGGCTTGTGCCGTCGCTTTCGATACTCCATAGAGGTCCATCTCCGCTTGGGTCTGTGAAAGGATTTCACCTCCATAGCGCCAGTCAAGCAGGAAGTAAAGGCTGAAACCTTTGTAGGAGAAGGAATGATTCCACCCCAACATAAAGACCGGATTGGCATTGCCCACCTTTACGGTATTTCCATCGCCTTCTACCAACGGAAGTCCTTTATAGTCTCCGTCCGTTCCATAAACGATGTGCCCTTCTTCATCACGTATAAAGGCTTTACCGTAAATATCGCCGATAGAGCCGCCTTTCACCAGTTTCATCGCATAACTGGACGAGAAGCTGGTAGGTCCGTAAACAAATTCTTTCAGTTCTTCATGGAGTTCTACAATCTTATTCTTATTGGCAGAGAAGTTGAGAGAGGTTTTCCACGTAAAGTCGGGGGTCAGTACCGGAGTGGCATCCAGCGTTATCTCCCATCCCTGATTCCGGATATCTCCGGCGTTGACGTATCGATAGGCATACTTATCGCCCGCAAGCGCAGGCAGTTTGAAAAACTGCTCATACGTGTCGGTACGGTAATAGGTCAGATTTAATCCGAGGCGGTGCTGCAAGAACTTCCATTCCATACCCAATTCGACAGAATGCGTCATTTCCGGTTTCATCTCGGCGAAAGGAGCCGCATCGCTTGCCAGTATCTCTCCACCGGCAGTCACATACGAAACAGGATAGGTGATAAAGGGAGGCACCCCATTGCCAACGATACTATAAGCACCGCGCAACTTCGAGAACGAAACCCATTCGGGCATCTTTACCCACTTATCCGGAAGGAAAGAGACACCGACGGAAGGATAAAAGAATCCTTTCTTCTCGTACTTCGTGTAAGCCAGCGTAGACGACCAGTCGTTACGTGCGGTCAGGTCAAGGAAGACTCCTTCTTTATAGCCAATCTGTGCCGTCGCAAAGACCGATTGCAGTTGGTAATGGGCATCTATTTTCTGATCGATACTGGCAGAACTGCTCATCACGATATTGGCAAGATTAAACACATTGGCATATTTCAACGAAGCATTCTTCGAATCAATGCGAGTAGAGTTAGTGATTCTGTCATTGATACTGCCACCAATGGCTACATCCAATGTGAAGTCATTCAGTTGCTTCTTGACCATCGCCATCACATCTCCGTACATCTGCGTTTCCTGATAATCCATTTCAATATAGCGCCCGTTCATCCCACAGAGTGCCGTAGCGGTGGAGGCATAAAATTTATGACGCAGTTTATCGGCTGAGTAATCCAGATTGCCACGAGCCTGAAGTGTCAGCCAATCAGTGACTTTCAAATTGGCAGAAAGGGAAAGGAGCAGGCGGATACGTGCATCCTTACTCTGTATGCGGTTTTGTATCCAATACGGATTCTGTTCAAAGTCTTCGGTAAAAGTATGCCAGTTTTGTGTATTCAGCTTTCTGTCCTCGTCATAACGCTCATAGTTATCTTTATAATAAGCCAAGTCCTCGCCACGAGGAAAGCGGTATAGACCTACCAGCGGATTCATATAAAAGCCTCCCGATACGGGTTTATTCTTCACTGTCTGCTTCATGACATTCACGTTACCGTCCAATTTCAGCCTGCTGTTGAAGAGGACGGCGGTCTCTCTCAGATTGATATTGTGTTTGGAGAGTTTATTTTCATTCAGAATGCCGCGACCGGTGGTGTTGGCATAGGAGAAATATGTTTGTAGCTTGTCATTTCCGGAGTTGACGGATACAGAAGTGATCGACGTTAGTCCGGTACGGAAAAAGTCACCCAAATTATCGTAAACCGTCAGATTTTCTTTTTCTCCCCAACTGTCTGTTACATCACTTACTCCGTAGCTGTTCTGCATTTCGGGCAGAGAGAAAGCCTTTTCAAAAGTCAGTCCGGTAGAGAAATGAATATCCCTCCGTCCTACGGTATTTCCTTTCTTTGTAGTAATAAGAATGACTCCGTTGGCCGCCTGGCTACCATACAAGGCTGCGGCAGGAGCTCCTTTCAGGATGCTGATACTTTCCACATCCTCCGGATTCAGATTCGAGATTCCGTCTCCCCCATCCCGGTTACCGGCATTTGCCGTACCGCCGATAGCCGAATAAGCCTGTTCCGAAGTAGAATTTAACATGGGAACACCATCTATCACGTACAGAGGCTGATTATCACCGGCCACCGATCGTACCCCACGGATACTGACTTTCGCCGATCCGCCCATGCCGGAAGAGTTCTTGCTGACCTGCACACCGGCTGCCTTTCCTGCCAAAGCCGTGATCATATTCACTTCTTTCACACGATTCAGTTCTTCTCCCCTCACCTTTTGCACGGCATAAGCCAAAGAGGATTCTTTCTTTTCAAGTCCCAAAGCAGTTACAATCACGTGGTCAAGCAGCAGAATATTTTCTTTCAGACATATTTCAAGCATTGACCTACCCTTTACACTGACTTCCTGAGACTCGTAACCTACGAAAGAAATTTGCAGAACAGCACTATCCGGAACGGATAAAAAGAAATTCCCCTCCACATCTGTCACTGTTCCATTCGCTCCGCCTTTCTCTCTGATTGTCGCTCCGATAAGTGGTTCACCATAGGTATCGATGACCCGCCCCCTTACCGTAAAACTGGCAGAGGAAACTTTCACACATTCTTTCGACCCCGGCCGTGAAGCATAACAATCTTCTTCAAAGAAAGCTAACAAGCTTATAAAACAGCAACTTATAATTATTCTTGTTTTCAACAGCATTTCAATAAGTTGTTTTTCACCATCTCCGTGCAAAAATAGCCAAATATTTTTAAATTTGTTTTTTTCCGTAACTATTTTGAGGGAAAAGAATAGATTCGTTATTTTTGTAGGAAATTACATCAATATGGAGATTGAAATCGAAAAACATCCTTTAGAACCCTTTCTCCCGCCAAAAGCAAAGCTGCTGATGCTGGGAAGTTTTCCGCCACAAAGAAAACGGTGGTCGATGGATTTTTATTATCCGAACCTGAACAATGATATGTGGCGCATTGTCGGACTCTTGTTTTTCGGAGATAAAGATCACTTTCTGAACGATACGCGGAAAGCATTCTGCCGGGAACAGATTATTGACTTCCTGAATGAAAAAGGAATCGCCCTGTTCGATACAGCCTCATCTATCCGGCGTCTGCAGGATAACGCTTCGGACAAATTTCTGGAAGTGGTGCAGCCGACGGACATTGCCGCATTACTCCGCCAACTTCCCGAATGCAGAGCAATCGTCACCACCGGACAGAAGGCAACGGATACGCTCCGTGCACAACTGGAAGTGGAAGAACCGAAAGTAGGAGACTATGCCGAATTTGTGTTTGAAGGACGGGCGATGAGACTCTACCGGATGCCTTCTTCCTCACGGGCGTACCCGCTTGCATTAGATAAAAAAGCCGCCGCCTATCGGATTATGTATCAGGATTTGCAGATGGTTATTTAGGTAATAGGTAATAGGTATTAAGTAATAAGTATTAGGTATTAATCGATAAATAGTATATAGTATGACACCTTTATTTTTGCAATATCCGGCGTGCAGTACATGCCAGAAAGCTAAGAAATGGCTAATCGAAAATAACATTGAGTATACTAACCGGTTCATTGTGGAAGATAACCCTACAGTGGAAGAGTTGAAAGCGTGGATTCCACGAAGCGGATTGCCAAAAAAGAAATTCTTGTGGGCATTCCCATGGGACTGCAGTATTCCATCACTGCGATCGGAACCATGATGGTACAGTCTGCACTGAATATTCTTGGTTCCTATGCAGTAGCGGCATTTACGGCAGGAAATAAGATTGAGAATATTTTTACCCAGGCATATGTTGCAATCGGAACAACAATGGCAACATATAATGCACAGAATATAGGAGCGCGTAAACTGGACAGAGTCAGACAGGGATTTAACAGTGCGCATATTATAGGAATTACCTATGCCATTGTTACAGGTGTGATCATTTTCTTCTTTGGCAAATATCTGTCTTATCTGTTTATTTCAGATAATGCCGCAGAAGTCATTCCTATGGTTGATACTTATGTGAAATGCGTGGCAGTATTTTTCATACCACTTCACTTTGTCAATGCACTCAGGAATGGTATCCAGGGCATGGGATACGGACTGCTTCCCATGCTTGCCGGTGTTGCAGAACTGGCAGGACGTGGAATCACTGCTATGGTCGCGGCAGCTCATAAGAGTTACTTTGGAGCATGTATGGCCAGTCCGATGGCATGGGTGCTTGCCGGAGGACTTTTGATCGTCATGTATTTCTATGTGATGAAGGATATGAAACGCAGACTTGGCCTGTAAAAATAAGAAAAATCACAAGGGATTTGCCAAAGAAAACATTTTTCGGGGATATTACCTGCAAA
>OGKR01002039.1_pt1 | contig 11873 bp, 7 predicted proteins | sample 1572431 | NCBI WGS metagenome assembly OGKR01 (sample SAMEA2582079, study PRJEB24529) | metagenome | biome: Human gut stool | place: China | collected 2011 | reverse complement strand
TGCCGGGGCTTGGCATTCAGAAAAGGCTCCATACCTACCTGTCGGAGATACCGGATCGCACTCTCCCGGGCCTCCTCCGGCCTCTTCTTCGCCACCTTCACCTGGCCGACGATACAGTTCTCCAGCACCGTCATATTATTAAACAGGTTGAAATTCTGGAACACCAGGCCGAAATTTTTCCGGATTTCCTTTAATTGCTTCTTATTTGCATAGACGCATTTTCCGTTTTCTTCCCATGCCCCTGTTTCTTATAGCCATCCATAGACGTAATGGTATTATAGACATTTCTTGCCGGCTTAGCCTGCTTCACATCATCTACTGCCGAGTGATAAAGTATATGTCTTGGTATTGTCAATATCAGAAAAACTCCTAAGGCTATGTAATGGAAGGGCTCATCAAAATCCCCCACATTGACAACAAACATTGCAAGGAAACACAGCTCAACCACATCAAATATCATATACCCGAAATAATTTCTTCCCTGCTGCCTTGTCATATTGTCAAATGCGTTCATTGCATAAAGTGCAGCAATATTGAACAACAGCGAATATCCCATCATAAGTATCATAAGAGATAGCTTATACCACAATCTTCCATTGTACCCCGATATAGTAACCACCATCGCATAGACAAGTCCGCACAACAGCAGCAGCATATTGACCGCCATGGTAATCTTACGCATATCCAAGCTCTTATCGTTCTGTTTCTCTGCCATGTCATATCTCCTTATAAAAAAGCAATCATTGTCTATTGTAACACATTTTCCGGTGGTGTACAACCTAGTTCATGCGCCTATACCGTTCCGTCAAATTTTGCCAAATCCTGCCCCTTTAACGCCATCTCAAGAAGCTGCGGCAGCTTCTGCGGACTGCATGCAAAGCATGGAATCCCAAGTGCTGCCACCTTCCCTGCCATCATCGGGTCGTAGTATGGCTTACCGCCGTCAGAGATCGCAAGCAGTGAAATAACAGTGACTCCCGAAGTTTTCAGCTCCTCAAGCCTTCTTATGAGTGCCGCCCTGTTTCCACCCTCCTCCAAATCGGAGACTATGAAAAACAGTGTCCTTGAGGGATTGGTTATAAACTGCTCACAATATGCAACCGAACGATCAATATCCGTTCCGCCGCCAAGCTGAAAGCCAAAAAGCAGGTCAACCGGGTCATCTGATTTTTCAGTGAGATCCACTATATTCGTATCAAATGCGACAATCCTTGTGGTAAGGCTTGTCATAGATGCCAGTATGCAGGCTATTATTGACGAATATATCACCGACTCGCCCATCGAACCGCTCTGGTCTACATCGAGTATTACATTCCACTTGTTAGCCGCCGATGTGCTCGTCCTGTCAAAAAAATAAAAATGCTCCGGCACAATAGTTTTAAGCTCTTTATTATAATGCTTAAGGTTTCTCGATATCGTGAGCTTGTAGTCCATCGCTGATGCTGATGGAATAGGTGAATGCTTTCTTTTATTGACCGCCGCTGTCACCGCACGCTTAATATCCTGTTCAAGCATACTGTTTATCTGCTCGACAAGCTTTCTTATAAATTCTCTGACACTGTCCTTAGAACGCTTGGGTATCTGTTCCTTCAACATCAGGATTGTTGAGGCAAGACCTACATCCGGCTCTAGATTTTCAAGAAGCTCCGGCTCAAACATAAGCTGCTTCAATCCGCAGCGGTTGACTGCATCTGTCTGTATTATAGTCACTATGTCCTTGTCAAAAAGTGATCTTACATCTCCAAGCCAGCGGCTTATAAGAGGATTTGACGGCCCTCTTCCGGCACCGCCTCCATTTACGAAGCCTCCCTGCTCCTGCCTGTTATATATGGCTGCCAGCGCCATATCCATAATCTGCTGCTCCTCATCAAGTCCTTCAGCTCCCATACCTGCAAACCGCTCCTCGCTGTCCTGCCCAAGTATGAGCCTCCACCTTTTCAGCTTTTCCTTATCTTCCATTATACCAATCTCCCATTCTAAGAGCCTCTTATAAGTCAAAATCAAAGTCTCCGAGACTATCCACCAGCTCCTTCTCATCTGCCTGCAGCTGCGAATTAACTGTCTCGCTGACCTGCCGGCTGTTAAGTCCCCATACTTCGCCAAGATTTTCCGCTATCTCATCCTTCTCTCTCGATGTAAAGTCCGAGAAGGCGCGGCGGAGAAACACAAGTGCACGCTTAAACTGTTCATCGTCTAAAGTGTCAAGGTACTCATCAAGACTCTGCCACACAGACACACGCGCTATCAGTGCATATCTGTTCTTTAATGACAGACCTTCAAACCAGCCCGCTCCAAGCTCAGCAGGAATCCCCTTTGACAATCTTCTCTTAATCTGGCGTTTTAACTCCTCCTCGCTCATAAGTCCACGCTCTAAAAGAATTGCCGCCGCACAGCCTGAAAGCCTTGAATTTAAGTCATCTCTCTCTGCAATCTCACTAAGCGCCGCACACCACGCCTCACTGTCCAAGAATTCATGCTCTGCTTCCGCACGATTCAACTGTCCAATAGCATCTGCCATAGTCTTTCCCGCAGCATCATCGCAGACACATTCCCCAGGAAGCATAAGACATGCCCTGTAAAAAAGCTGCTCCATGACAGGTAAAAGCGGCTTCGTATCTATCCTTCTTAAACTGTTGTACTGTACTATAAATGACAGACGGCTCACAGCCCCGGCAAGCTCTCTCACCGCAGCCACATCCACCGCCATAGCCTGCAATGCCTTTATCGTGTAGCTGATTGTCTCCTCCATGCCACAGGTAAATGCATCCTCTATCACACCCGCAAGCTCATCTATTCCGCCGGAATTCTCCGTTCTCTCCTTAAACACAAATGATACTGCCTGCTTTATTGTGTCACCCTTTAAAGCCGCCTCAACAAGTTCAATCTCTGCCTCCGGTGTCCATGAAAGCATCCACCTCTCAGCCCATGTCGCATCATCCTGTCTTACCGGTACCTGCTTTACGAAACTGACATTTAACACTCTTAGCCTATGCAGGAAAAATGAACGGTTGAGGTCTAAAAATGCTGTCCGAACCGTTGCCGCATTTCTGTTCTCACGAAGGTCAAGACTTAACTCCATAGCTGTCAAGCTGCGGTATTTTTCAAGCTTTAACTCACCAAGCTTCCCATAAAAGTCATCCTGTATGCATGTCCTGCTGACACCATCAGGCAGACTTCCTATTTTTGTTCCAATCTCTGCATCTGCCACGGCAAGGCTAATCGTGCCAAGCTCACCTTTGCCAAGGCATGTCACAGCCGCATCGCGGATATCCCTGAGTGCCGGAACCAGTCCGCCGCGAAGCCTTGCAAGCGCATTTGCAAGCCTTACTGCCTCAATAACTTCAGCCGATGATACCAAAAAACCGTGTTCTCTCTGAAACTTTGCAATCTCTGCCAGATAGTGCTGTGCAGCATATTGCAGATTACTCTCCTTAAGTCCATGCCATAAAAGCTCATAATAGCCCGGAGCCTGATTTCCCGCTCCATACCCGGAACGCGTAGACAGTCTGTAATATGAATATGGCATGAGAGTGTGCTTAGCCTCCGTTCTCGGAAGAAGCTTATACTCATCATCAGTCATGCCTTCATCAACCTCTTTAAGTCCTGCAACATGATATGAACCTGTGACAATCACAATCTCATCAGGCTTGTAACCGTCCATTAAAGCTTCATTTATTTTGCGGCGCATATATGCTTCCCTGACAAGGCTTAACACATTCTGCCACTCTGTCTTTACGCTCTGCTGCCTTAAGCTCTCTCCGAAAAGATTGCTTCCTCTGTGGTATGCCTGCGTATCGAGCGTGTGCTCAACGGTGCGCTCCCAGAACATATCATGCCCGTCCTCTCCAGCCTGTCTTTCAAGTTTTTCATATATGCTCTCCGTCCTGTCACCGTCATAATCTTCCTTTTCCGGCATGGCAAGAAAAATCTCGGACGGCAAATCGATAAAATGGCACTCCGTCTTATTGTCATGGCACCATTTTATTGCCTGATATTCCGGTGAGTATTCCGCTAACGGATACAAAACAGTCCTCACCGATGTATCCACAGTATACGCAAGCACCGCTATCGGCGGCTTCGACTCACTGCGTACCATGTCAGCCATCATATCGTCAAAGTCATCCGGGCCTTCAACAAGTACCAGCCTCGGCTTTTTCTCATCTAAAAAACGGCAAAGATGCAGTGCCCCTGCCGGCGACAGATGTCTTATACCAAAAATATATGGATATTTCATATACTCCTCATTCTGCCGCCATACAGCGGCACAAATATTGATGAAATTTCTGCTCTTCTCATTTCAGTAGTCAGGATACTTTTAAAGCAGCTCCCTGCATGCATTATATAATCCACTCCACTTAGAGCCTCGCTTCTTCATGACATTTTCAAGATACTCCTTCCATGCAGTTACGTCCTTATCCTCTTCCTTTATAACCGCACCTGCAAGTCCTGCCGCTAAATCCTCGTCACTTACCTTTCCATTTCCAAAGCTCCCGGCAAGTGCCATGCTTCCGCACAGAAGCGATATCGCCTCAGCCGTTGAGAGCACTCCGGTTGTGGTCTTAAGCTTCTGCGACTTATCACAGGTCTCACCGTTTCGAAGTTCCCTGAATATCGTGCATACCTTCTCAACAACATCACTCTCAGGAAGCGATGCGTTAAGCTCCATTCCGCCTGAGAGCTGCTCAACTCTGGTCTTTACTATGTCTATCTCTGTCTCTAGGCTGGCAGGTGTCGGCAGTACTACAATGTTAAATCTTCTCTTTAACGCCGCCGACATCTCATTTACACCCTTGTCCCTTGTATTCGCAGTGGCAATGACTGAAAAGCCCTTCTTGGCAGGTATCTCCATATTAAGCTCAGGAACAGAAATTCTTTTCTCCGACAAAATCGAGATGAGTGCATCCTGAACCTCCGAAGCACATCTTGATATCTCCTCAACTCTCGCAATACTTCCATTCTCCATCGCATTGAACACCGGACTCTTTAACATCGCCTCAGGTGATGGTCCATTTGCTATAAGCATTGCATAATTCCACGAATAGCGTATCTGCTCCTCCGTAGTTCCCGCTGTTCCTTGAATAACATTTGTCGAACAGCCGTTTATCGCTGCGGTGAGATGCTCTGATAGCCAGCTCTTCGCTGTTCCGGGCTCACCTATAAGCAGCAGTGCGCGGTCTGTAACAAGTGTTGCAATAGCTATCTCAACAAGCCTCTCATGCCCTATATATTTCGGTGTAATTACCGTATTTCCGGCTTTTCCGCCGCATATATATGTTCGCACCGAGCGCGGTGACATCTTCCATCCTGTCGGTATCGGGTCTGTCTCATTTGCAATCAGCGCTTCAAGTTCCTTTTTATATAATTCCTCTGCCGGAAGTCTCAATGTATCGTTGCTCATCATGTTCTCCTTTTCTTTCACAATAAAATTCAGGTAATTAATTGCACAATTATTAAGTAAAAATTTGAATTTTGCAATTACATATACAGATTTTTGGGTAAAACATGCTTATAGTCTGTGAGTGTATAACAAGTTATATTTATGCATATCGCTCCGTTGTCCGAAGCAAGGTGTTCTAAGGACTCTGATAAACATCTTCTATACGCTCGCCACCGAATCAAAGCATACATCCTTGTATGCATTGATTCTAAAGCAGCATCCATGCTGCTTTTGGCTTAGAACCAAGCAGAGTCCTAAGAACAACTAAGCTTCTCCCAAAAGTCGAGATATGCATAAATATAACTTGTTATACACATTTAACTTCACAGAGCATGTTTTGACAACCTGATTTTTATGATGTCGGGGCATATAAGATTTTTTATTAAATTGTTTTAATTGTTTTTAAATTGTTTGATATGACTATATTAAATCAATTAATTAATTTACTTTATACAGATATTTCTCATATTTAATTATCACACACTTTGCAAACAATTAATTCAATTCGTAAATGTATATTTATTTAACCCCAACATCAGCTTTGCAGTAAAATTAGACGTTTACAAATTTATATCATAATTTTCCCATACGGAGTTCGTCAACCAGCCCAAGGTACATATTCTCATTACCCTCTGATTTGAAGCCTCCGCCGATTTTTCCGCTCTTTATCAATGGGTATGCACGCATGAGTTCATCTATCTTGTCCTGACTGCTTCCCGGAAGCTGCTCAACGATATATCTAAATGCCCATATGTCAAGTGAAAAGACTTTCAGATAATGGACAGCAAGTCCGTCACAGTGCGTACAGCCACATTTTTTCAGAGCTGTGAAATATTTCACCGGCTTCCCCTTTGAAGTGTATGTGAGCACTCTCTTGTACAGATACTCCTCCACTTTTTCACACAACTCCTTATTTTCCTCACATACCATTCCTATAATGATATCATCAAAGTAACCTGCGCCATCTATAAGCATATCGGTGAAATTTCCTTCAAGCCTCTGCGGTATAGACTGGATATATTTAATCTCTCTGCCGATAATCACATTGTAAAACACGCTCTCCGTACTCCAGCCTTCTGCCGTACATTTTATCCCGGTAGCTGCCTGTAGAAGCTGTATCATTCTGCCTGAGCCTTCCGTGTTCTTTGCCCCGGTAAAGCTCTGTATAATCTGTCCCACAATGCCTGAACGCCGTCCGCTTCCGAATGCTGCATGTGCTTTTATCCACTCTGTGCAGTCACCGCTCCCATACAGCTTTGCAAGCACCGCAGCACCAAAATAGGTATTCCTCTCATCGTTCTCACCGTTCATATCAAACAGCTTAAGTGCAAGACGGCAAAGTCCCGCATCAGGATTTACCCTGAGCATAAGCTGTAAGGTACGCGAAAGCTCATTCCCGAACTTCTCCCCTTTTCCTATAACTGCACCTCTGCCGTACATCGCACTGACAATATTTCGCTGTGCGTTGTCCTCATCGAACACAACATTAGTATAGAGTCCCCATCTGTCTGCGAACACTGCTGCCTCCATAATGACGTCCTCAATCTGTGCTCCCGACTTTCCTATAAGAGCAGGCAGAAGATTCTCCCAGTATTTTATATCTTCATCTTCAAAGATAGGCTGCCCTGCATCAGCTGCTTTCTGCTCAAGCTGTGCAAGCTTATCTTTCATGCACTCAGCTATAAGCTGCGATGCCCATCCTGTCCTTGAAAGATAAAGTAACTCAAATGCATGCACCGGCTTCTTTTTCAGGAGTTTTCTAAACGGCTCCGCAGCCGCCTCATTATCATTGCACGCTAACGTATACAGCACTTTATCCTTCATTCCTCTGCTCTCTGTCTGCGCAAGCTCAAGCAGAAGGTCGATATTTGACGGCTCATGTCCGAGTGCAAGTATAAGCTCCTCTCGCACCTCCTTCTCAGCCTGCAAAAGCATGCTCACATAGAAATCGTTCTCCTTCGCACCGCATATTGCTTCAATCACATGCACGCGGCGTACCATTTCCTTCTTCCCCTTAGGGTCAAAGTCCTTTTTTAACAGCCACACAACATCACTGCCGCCATCCTTAAGCCACCGCTCGGCAGAATCGGCAAGCTCACTATACGCTGCTCCGAGTGCCTGCACCATAGCCGCCCTGACACGGTAGTCCAAAAATATCTCCGGATGTTTATTATGCTGCTCTAAAACGTACGCATAATGACCTGCACCGCTTGTAGTGAGTGCCTCAATGAGTGGGCAAAGCTGTGAATACGGTATATTTTTCACGCTGTATGTACCGCCATGCTGTGGAAGTCTTTTTACAGGCTTGCCTGCATCGGCATCCGTTGTGCTGCCTGCCGTCGCCGGTTCGTCCGCTCTAACCATCGCCTGCGTACACAGCAGTGCATCTAAAAGAGTGATGGAATCTAAAAGAAGCTCCTCCCTATCATCCCTGTCAGGCTCTAAAAGCTGTCCGGTAAGCTCGGCAAGCTTTGCAAACACAGGAGCTGCCTTGGCATATGGCTTTATATCCTCAACCGCACGTCTCAGCCTGAAATCCTCCATTACAAGGTTAGTTCCCGCTATCATACAATTTCTTAATCTGCTACTAAGTTCATATAATGGTGTAATGTTCATTATCTATCCTCTTTCTGCTCTAATATGCGATGCGTACAATCTCATTGTCTGTCAGAATACTAAGAACCATAAGCTTTATTCTGTTCTCTGTACGATCATAGAAAAATCCGCCAGATAAAACCTTGTCTTCAAGCAATGAAGTGTCAGGAAGAAGTCTTATCATGTCTGTCGTCTTTTCCTTTCCCGGTGCATCACCTAACATGATGCTTGCGCCTGTCTTGTCAAGAAGTGCCAGTCTTTCACCGCATTCTCCTATTCGCTCATAACGTATAAGTGTATAATAAATTTCAGGAGCAAGTGCATTTTTTAAGATATTCTTTGCCTTTTTCACCTCATCCGACAAATAGTCAGCGGCAAATGAGCGTACCTTATCAATATCCTCCTTTGTGACTGCCCTTGTAGTGCTTCCATTCCAGCGCACTCTCTTATTTCCCTGTCCGGGATACATCGCCAGCTCCCCAACCTGTGTCACATGAAAAACAGAATCATCCTGCCTGATATATTTTAAAGCTTTCACAGGACGATAATTGTATGTACAGACTAACTCGCCCGAACCTAAATCAATATAACAGCCCTCATCAATGTACTGCTTTCCTGCATCATCATAGCTCACGTCAAATGAGAGCTGCAAAAGCTCTGCATTGCTGCGGCAAAGCCCCAGTGCCCGAAGCTCTTCAAGCTTCCACACACCGCCTATCTGCTCGTAAAGCTGTGTATCATCAAGCTGTGTGTCATCGCTCTCAAGCTTGGCTGTAAGATACTCTCTCGACTTTTTTATGAGAGTCCAAAGTCTCTCAAGCTTGACCGCAGCCGCATCATAATGCTCATCCTTTCCATCCACGTCAAATGCCTTCATCTCTATTATAAGTTCATTTACAAGATGCTGCATCCCTGAAAGGTAGTAGTCTCCAAGCTGCTTTGAGAGCTGCTCATAGGTCTTAACTCCACCGGCTCCCATGGTTGCAAGACCTGACTTTAGTATATTTTTTACCATCTGAGCTGCAAGCTCTATGCCTTCAAGCTGCTTTTTTATCTTCTTGCTCTTAGCTGCTTTCGATGCCTTTGATGCCGTTTTTGCCTTTTTCGGCTCATCGGCACTGTCTGCATCAGCTTCACCTGCCGATGATGCGATGTCTGCTTCTTTCTTATCCCTGCTCTGCTTCTTCTCACGCTTCTTTATGATGTCATCAGGAATCGCACATGTTCCGAACTCCTTTTTTGCAGCTATCTCATACAAAAGGGCAAGCCCATGCTTACACGGAAACTGTCTGCTCGGACACGAACAGCGGCACACCGGCGCATCCGGCTCAATAAAATCCACCGATGTGATATAGTTGCTCTTTCCGCTTCCCTTGCACTCTCCCATGTAAAAAGTATCGTCAGCAGAGCACCAAAGACGCACAAAGTCTCCTCCCCTTGAAATCTTCTTTCCGTTGGCTGCCGCCGCCTGATTAGGTGCCATAGCCGCAATCTTTTCCTCTGTTATCTCCTGCACAGTATAACTCCTCCTTTAAATATATTGTCTTGCCAATCATATAAACAATATTTTATTCCTTATTGCCCTATTTTACAATATCTTATGCCTATAATATAAACATACATCTTGTATTTTAATGACGAAGAAAGTACAATAGATGAGGTGGATATTTTAAAAGGAGGCTTATCATGTACACACTTCCAAAAGACCCTGTAATGCTTTTAAGCTTTGTAAATATGAAGCTCCGTGACGAATTCTCAAATCTTGACGAGCTCGCCGCAGCCTGCTCTACTACAGCGCAGGAAATTAAGGATGCTTTAGGAAAAATCAATTATGAATATAATGAAGTGCAGAACCAGTTCAAATAATGCCTGCTTTGCTTCATTTAATACATTTGAATATGATTTCACAGATTTTTCTAATTATGATTCGGGTGTAAAAATATGCTATATAAACTTAATTGACATGTTTTACACCCGAATCAGAGCTATGCAAAAAGACTGCTGTCACGACCTATATAATCATCGTGACAGCAGTCTTTTATTCTAAATCAATATTCGAGGTAGGCACCCTTCATAGGACTTGCGGCATGTTCGCTGAATAATCTCAAAACACCTTTTTTGTATTTAGGCTCTCTAGGCTTCCAGTTCTTTCTTCGCTCCTTTAGTATCTCGTCTATCTCTTCCATGGATTTTCTCTCTCCATTAATGCCTACAATGTTAAGCTTTCTCTCCATAACATCAATTTCAATCAAATCCCCTTCCTCAACAAGTGCTATAGGACCTCCGTCAACTGCCTCCGGGCTGCAATGTCCTATAACCGGGCCTGTGGATGCTCCCGAAAATCTTCCGTCCGTGATAAGCGCTATGCTCTTTCCAAGCTCTGCATCACTGCTGATTGCCTCAGATGTATAGAACATCTCCGGCATACCGCTTCCCTTAGGGCCTTCATAGCGTATGAAAACAGCGTCTCCTTTCTGCACCTTATGCTTTAAAACAGCATCTAAGCACTCTTCCTCACTGTCGAACGGTCTTGCCCTTAAAATCGACTTAAACATCTCCTTCGGACATGCCGTATGCTTTATCACCGCTCCCTCCGGTGCAAGATTTCCTCTTAGAATTGCAATGCTTCCATCAGTTCCTATTGCCTTATCGTAAGGATGTATTATATCCTGCCTTGTAAGCTCTATTCCATATCTCTTATTAAACTCATGAAGCCACTTCTCACATTTCTCATAAAAGCCGTTGTTTTTAAGTTCGTCAAGATTTTCACCAAGTGTCCTGCCTGTGACAGTCATTACGTCAAGATGCAGGTGCTCCTTAATTTCCTCCATGATAGCAGGTACACCGCCCGCATAGTAAAAGCACTCAGCAGGCCACTTCCCGGCCGGACGCACATCAAGAAGATATCTTGCATTTCTATGCAGTTTGTCAAAAGTATCACCTGTGATTTCAATTCCGAATTCATGTGCGAGTGCCGGAATGTGTAAAAGACAGTTGGTGCTTCCTGATATAGCGGCATGGACAAGAATTGCATTCTCAAAGCTCTCATAGGTAACTATGTCGCTTGGACGCATATTCTCTGTCCCTGCAAGCTTTACGGCAAGCCTTCCTGCCTCCCTCGCATACTCAAGAAGGTCAGGACTTGTCGCAGGCATAAGAGCGCTGCCCGGAAGTGCAAGACCCAGCGCCTCTGCCATAATCTGCATAGTTGACGCAGTTCCTATAAATGAACATGCACCGCAGCCAGGACAGGCATTACATTTTGCCCAGTCCAACTTTTCCTTGTCAATCTCGCCTCTCTCATATTTTGCACTATACATGCCAAGCTGTTCCAATGTAAGCAGCTCAGGCCCTGCATTCATTGTTCCACCCGGAACAACGACAGCCGGAATATCAACTCTTGCAAGTCCCATAAGATTTCCCGGAAGTCCCTGTTCACCATCGGGACTCAGCCTTGAAAAAGTAATGCTGTCTCCATTTTCTACTGAATCTGTCTCCACATCATACATCATGCGATTGTATCTTGTATTTCCACCATGAAGACAATTTGTATTATCGTTCATATCGAGTTTATATTCTTTACCATTCAAAGAAAAAGATGCATTTGAGACTCTGTTTGCATATCTTCCTATAGGTGCGCCAAAACTTGGCATATTCACCTCATAATCTGAAACTTTATCATAGCCCAGGACAATATCATCAACATTGCCATCCTTATCCGGCATCATAATATTTGTGATAACTCCGCCCAAATCAATAAACGACACCTCTAAACCATTTGTATTCTTTAATGTATATTTCGTAACTTCCTTACCTTCTTTTGTAACTCCGAATTTAGACT
>OGKR01002033.1_pt1 | contig 11946 bp, 9 predicted proteins | sample 1572431 | NCBI WGS metagenome assembly OGKR01 (sample SAMEA2582079, study PRJEB24529) | metagenome | biome: Human gut stool | place: China | collected 2011 | reverse complement strand
TACTTAAAAGAGGTCAAATAAAAAGTAAGAATGTTAAGATGAAGAAAAATCAAGAAAAATTTGAGAAAGTTCTTAAAATTATAATATGATCGTATTTATTTAATAAATGTGCTTGTGTTTGTTTGTAAAAATAATGATAAGCCTCATCTATAATTAATAAAGCACCTACAGATTTCGTTTTATCTGCAATTTTTATAAATTCATTATTATTATATGGCCTACCAATTGGATTATTTGGATTTAGTAAAGATACTATACTAGTATTAGTATCAATACTATCTAAAAGTGAATCAAAATCTATTTCAAAATTTTTATCTATATCAATTTTTACATGATTTAAACCATACATTTTTGCATATACACTATACATTTCAAAGGTAGGCGAAATACTAATAAAATTAGAGTTTGGTTTACCAAATGCTTCAAAAATATATTTCAAAGCCATTTCTGATCCATCTGTAATTGCTATATTATCCATAGATAAATTATGATATTTTGACAAAGACTCAATTAATGGAATTTTATTAGGATAAGTAGCTAGAAATTCTGGTGTAATTCTGGATTTAATTACTTCAACAATATCAGCTGGTAAGCCTCCAGGATTTTCATTCATATCTAATCTAACTATATTTTTTCTATTGTTATTAGGATATTTACGTTCTAAATTTTTTATTAATGGGTTTATATACATATTTCTTATCCTCCTACTATTAAAATAATAAATTAATAGGCCCCTTTCGATTTAACGACAGCCAACACAGTTTTCAAAAGATATACAATATCAATCCAGACGGACCAATTATGAACATACCAAGAGTCCATTAAAACACGTTCTTCATAGGTAGTATCGCTACGACCACTCACTTGCCATACGCCGGTAATTCCTGGTGGCACAAGGTAAAAGTCGTTGATGTAGTCACCGTATTTTACGATTTCATCACGCACGATAGGACGTGGCCCTACAAGGCTCATATCCCCAACGAGAACATTCCACAATTGTGGCAATTCATCGAGGCTTGTTTTGCGAAGGAATTTACCAATTCTTGTAACACGCGGATCATCTTTCAATTTGAAATCTCGTTCCCATTCCTCACGAGCTGCAGGGTTTTCTTTTAAATACACCTCTAATGCCTCTTGTGCATTCGGCACCATGGAGCGGAATTTATAGCATGGGAACTCTTTTCCACCTTGGCCAACGCGCTTATGACCAAATACGATGGGCCCTGGAGAATCTAGATAAATCAATAGAACTACGATAGCAAGGATTGGTAAAATCAAGATGCCCCCACATACGGTAGCTACAATATCAAAGATGCGTTTCATAATACGATTAGACTTACGAGCCAAGTTATTTTGTACACGCAATACAACGGCTTGCTCTTCCATCATGCCACGAGCCGTAATATTACTAGCTGGTAAACCAAATAATTCTGGCACAAAGGCTACTCGTTTTACTAATAGCTGTAATTGATTAATTAAAGAAACTAACTTTTTAGACTCAAGACCTGGTGCACAGATGAGTACAGTTTGAACACCAGTGTCTTTAATAACCCTCTCTACGTCAGAAAAAGCACCAAGACAAGGATATTCCTTAGCAATGGTAGAGGATTTAGGATTATCATCTACATAACCAATAATTTTATACGTAGCAATTGGCATACGATCTAAGGATTTCTTTACAAGCTCTGCTGTTTTACCTGCACCAACTAAGAGGACTGGTATAGTTAAGTATCCTGCCTTAGAAAGAATCTTGCCTACAATAAAACGACCACTAAATATAAAGAACAACATAAATATATAAGCAAAGGCTACAAATAGACGGGATACATCATTAATTACATGTCCTGTGTACATAAGCACAATGGATACAACTACGCCAATAGTAATACTGCGGAATAAATTTTTCATTGTATCCCAATATGGTGCTACGATTGAATACGCATTATTAAGTAGCAATATTGATAAAAATACAAATGGAACAATACCATAGACGTAAATTTCATCGACTTTGAAGTGGGAACTCACCGGTAAAATTGATAAATTTACTCGCAGATAATAAGCTGCTAATGTCCCCAAAACAATAGCAACATAATCAGTTATAAGTACTATGATCTTGCTAATAAGTAACTTATTGTGATTATTACATTCAGAACGATTCATACCAATACCCCAATTTTTAAAAAAGAGGTTGTTTTCTCAATTAACTTTAAAGAAAACAACCTCTCTTGCATACGAATACAATGTACCAATAATTACTTATATTGTATCATATTCAATTATTTAAAACTATGAAAAAACATAGATTTTAACTACTTTTATTTAGTTTTATATTTTTACTAATTTTACTTAAACGAGGAATAAATTTCTCATAAAAAGTAATTAAACGCATCCTTAAATACCAATTTATTACTCATATAATTCTCAATTATCCCTCAATTGAAGCATGGTGGCTAACATAAAATACATAATGCGCATACCAGAGGAATTATCCAATGTATATTCAACCTGTCCAAAAACAAATACATAGGAAACTACAGCAATCATGGCACACAGACTATAGGGATCTCTCTTTTTAAACCAGGTCACGAAATTATCTATGATAATGGTGCCATAAAAAATAAGAACGCCAAGTAAACCTAGTATACCTACTTCACTTATAAGCTGAATAAAGTTGTTATGTGCATGATATAGATGTTGATTTTCCGATGGTAAACGATAGGATTCTTCATATTTAGTACGCCATTGACCTATACCGACGCCTGTCAAAGGATGATCCTTAAACATATTGATAGACGATATCCATACTTCAAAGCGCCCTAAATTAGAACCATCTGTTGTGGTATTTGTAATAGACTCAAATCTAGCTACATATTGTGGTTGTGTACTGAATCCCCAAATGACACCACCTAATGCAGCAAGAACTGCTAATACATAGATAAAGCGTTTTATTAAATACGGTAAAGATACGATAGGTATTAAAATCATATTAAATAGCCATGATCCACGACTTTGGTTGCCATACATGCCAAATCCTACACAGCCGAGAGCCCAAAGAGCTGAAACTTTCACATAGGTTGGAAATGCCTTATCTAATAATATTACACAGAATATAGGCACTAACATAACCATAATACCTGCAATGGTTAATACACTACTGCCAAAACCCCAGCCCCGTATAGCCATACCTGAATAATATTGATAAAAAGCCACTAAATTATCGATACCAAAGTCTACAAAAAATACGGCTAGCATAGTAAATAATGTTTTCTTATTCCGTATACAAAGGGCAATAATGAAAAATACAGGGATTCTCCATAGCCATACATTAATAAACTCTGGCAATCCAACAGATATATTATTTGTTAAAACCGCTGATGGCAATAACAATAACAACATGACTATCAATGATTTACTATATTTTTTTACATAAGATGGAACATATAAATCATGTTTATTTTTCCAAATATAGATGATACTTAATAGAATAGCAAGGACATAAAAAGCCTGACCTGCAGCCATAGATAGCCTAGTAAGGCAAACCATTAAGGTAATCATAATGGCTATCCATGATTCTAATGGTAACTTTGATAAAATCCCCAAGGAAATCCCCCTCAAACAGTAAGTCGCACTGCTTACCTAACAATATTTATACGTTTATAATAGATTGAATCAATGCACGATGGCTGTAATCCTCGTTCGCATTCATTAATCCCTGATCATATTGTTCCTTATTATGTTGTAAATTCTCTACGAACCTTTGAATCCCCTGCCCAATAGAATTTACACTATCTAAATTTAATACTTCTCCAATGGAATATTGTTCTAATACCTCTGGATTAATTTCTGGAGATATGAGAACAGGCTTGTGAAAGCCTATAGCAGTAAATAGCATAGCCGCCCAGTGATAGCGATAACGTTCCGCCCCATAAGGCAATAATAAAGCATCTACACTCAATAATGCTCTATCCCAATCTTTCCCAATCAGACTGGCATGGATAAACTGAATATTACTATATTTGCTGTATTGCTTAATGATGGACTCGAATAATTCTCCATCTTCTGGCTTTACCGTAGCCCCTTGCACGACGAGCTGTACCGAATCATCATAATTGAGCGATACAAAGGCATCGATGAAACGCTCAATATTTTTTTCTTTTCTAAATTGACCAAAGAAACCTAGTTTAATCGGCTTATCTACAGATATAGTGCGTTCTTCATTTGCACCTATACCATCAGTTGAATTCAAATGATCAAGTCCTTGTTGATTAGCAGCACCTTGTGTAGTCCCATTCCCTTGTTTGCCACTTAATTCACTAGATGGCAAGAATACAGGCGGCAAGATTTTGCGAACTCTCGGCAAATCAGGTCGCAACATATCATCTCGTAAGGAGATCACATCGAGATAGACATTTTTATAAGCATTAGCACGATGGGCTTGCTTGATAAATCGATCCATTTCGCCCTTGCCAATACCGTGGAATATAACGTGCACTGCAGCCTGACTATCCTTTAACGGCGTATCGAGCAACGCTTTAATATAGCGATATGTCCCTGTCGGAATGATTAAAGCATCTATATTATGTTCTTTGATTTTTTGCGCTGCTGAAGTAAACCAACTACGACGCCGGCGTTCTCGTAAAATGGATAAAAATGGCTTCTTCCATTTAGATGCGCCTGCGTAGGTCACAACCTCTCCGCCCTCTAAGTGCACTATATCTACGCCATAGTCTACTTTAAAAGGAAAGTTTTCCGGTACAAATAGTACAGGCTCATGACCTTGTTGTTTTAGTTCGTTAATGAGGATGCGATCAAATTCTACCTCATGACCAGCAGGCATGACGATACTTTCTAAAATTGCTACGCGCATACCACACCTCTAGGCCTTTATATATGGCTTAATATGTTCTTGTATCATAGCCTCGTACTCATCTAATAAAGCATAGCGATTACGATATTGGCTACGTTTTTGTGATTTAATCTCTTCAATCGGTTTTCGTTCTTCTTCAAGAGGAATTGTAAAGTAGTTTGGATCGGACTCCAATACTGTACCGCCAATATCCTCCCACAAGGTATCTAAGATAGCTACCTTTGCTTTATTGCCCCGTACCATATGAGAATTAGCATAGAATCCTTCATCAGATACGGCAAGAATAGACTCTACTTGCGCAGCACGCCCTATTTCGCGAATCAAGAAGGTAATGAAGTTCTTCGGACGGTATCCATACATTTTCTTCGTAATCTTCTTAGCTCGTTCTAGACCGTCTTTATAGCCTTGAATAGTACCGATAACGAGGGTGCGTTCCCCCTTAGGGCCCTTTGCAAAACGAATATTCGCGTGGTACACGCCCTTATCTTCGAGCAAGAGCATAACCGTTAGGAACCCTTCCTTCCGTTGACCTGGCTCGTAGTATAAATGAGCAGACATATCGAGCTCGTCAGAACTCCAAAGGGTAATACCCCGTTTTTTATCGTAATAATCAAACTCTGCTTCGTCTACATACATGAGCTGAATGGCTTCATCCGTAAACACCTCTTGCAAGATGGTGAAATGCTGACGAAGTGCCTCTAAACGCCACTGAGGTGTAGAGTTTTTTATCAAAAACATACGGCTCATCAATTCATAGAGACTGGGATGTTTTTCCAACAGCTTTGGATCTGCCGTATAGGCTTTAAAAAAGTTTTCAAATTCAGTAACCGTTGAGTCATGACGGCAAGAGCGCATGGTATGTAAGAAGGTACGTCTCGTCTCACGCCATGTGCGCTTACCATATATAGTACGGCCTATGTGCCAATGTTTTCCAAAATTGCCTAACATAATGCTCCCCGATCTATTACAATTTTCCCTTAGATTTTAGTAAATAGTAAAACTTCACATATTTAGTCATCGTGTAAAAGTAGTGATTTACAGATAAAATAAATCCCATCTTTCCATCAAGAATGCCACCTTGTAAGAAGTATACCTTGATGAAAGCCCACGTAGGACGGAAGATAATATCTTTAATGAAAGAACAGCTTTTACCATTATCGCGATATTTTTCAGCAGATAAGGTCGTATAGTTGTTGAATTTATTGAAGTATTGATGCCAATTATCGTACGTATAATGGTACATCGGATGTTGTAACTTTTCTGTTGGATACGGCGTAATTATGGCAGGATGCACGTAGCCTTCTACGTAACTGCCCTCTTTTGGCATGAGGCGAAGTACATAATCTGGACGCAATACGCCGTGAGTAGCCTTATTATGATGGAATTTATTGCGACGCTGAATCCAGTACGCTTTATTTGGTTCGTTTACAACAATAGCTTGGATTTCTTTCGCTAAAGGCTCAGAAATGCGCTCATCCGCATCAAGGAATAAAATCCAATCAGATTTTGCTTGTTCAATGCCAAAGGTTTGTTGTGCCCCCCAGTCGCCATTCATAGCATGCTGAACAACGCGAGCACCCATTTCTTCGGCGATCTTTACTGTATCATCCGTACTGAAATCATCGATAACAAGTACTTCATCGGCAAACTGCACAGACTCAATGCAGTCATGAATATTATGTTCTTCATTTCTCGCTAGAATTATTACAGATACAGTTGCCATAGTTTCACCTTTCACTAACTAACGTACTTGTTTAGCAAAGTACGATAAACGAGCCCCTATTTTATGGATACAATCGGCGCGACCAAAGGACCATAAAAAGAGCTTATATTTAGAGTTTAATTCCTTGTAAGATGCGTCATTACGATAGGTTTCAATCATTCTTTTACAATGATCGTAATACACTTCGTTACCTGCAGGCTTTGCATAATAAGCCGTTAAGCAGGACAAGACAGCTTTCATCAATAAACTATTACAATCATCCACATATGGTAATTGATGATCGATAGCATATTGCAAGCGTTCCTCGTATCCCAATACAAAATCCCATCGTGATTTAGCATCAAAGGATGTTTGGGTAATGGAATTTGGATTGAGTCGATAGTAATAATAACAACGATTGATATGTCCTACTCTATTGGCATTTGCCACGTATAGATAGGATGTAGCAGTGTCCTCAAATTTGCGACCTACAGGAAACCGTACATCACCGATGGCACTGCGCTTGTATAATTTGCTCCAAGCAGCCACAAAACAGTCGTGCATCGCTAGTCTCAATGCATCTTCTTTATCAAATATTTCTATTTGACCATCATTACACCCTTCAATAACGGTGCCACTTTTATCTCTGAAAGCAGTAAATTCTATGATATCTAAATCATGCTCTTTCATGAGGTTTAGCATATCTTCGTACACTGTAGTCCCAATGTAGTCATCGGAGTCCACAAAGGCAATATAATCCCCCTTAGCAACCTCTATGCCTGCATTACGAGCTGCACTAAGGCCACCATTTTCTTGATGAATAACTACGATTCGCTCGTCATAAGCCGCGTATTGGTCACAAATATCACCACTCTCATCTTTAGACCCATCATCTACTAAGATGATTTCTAAATTCATATGGGTTTGATTTTGAATGGACTCTATGCATTTTGCAATATAAGGTTCCACATTATACACGGGTACAATGACCGAAATTAACTCCATTCCATACTCCTCTTAAACATGCACTAGCCATACTAGTTTTCATATACTTTAGGATCAAGTACATATTACATGACAATATGCACCTGATGCCCTAATGTCCCTTATTTAATATCATTTCCTTACTTAATATTATCTCCATGCTTTATACGCCATGCCGCTAGTTCCCGCATGTTTTTAATCATATCCCCATAGGATTGAGGCATAGACGCACTTTGTTCTAGGACTTTTCCGTTTTTATCTAGATATAATCTATGGTTAAAGACAAATTCCTCTTGTGTAAATAAGCTTGGCACCATGGCTTCATAGGTTTGACCAGGTCGGCCCGCTAGTTCTGCCAAAGTAGGAATGATTTGAATGCTCATGCCAAAAGCGTTTGGAGCGAGCCAGTCTTTATGAATACCGCGACCGTAGAAGATAATTGGAATCGTAGACGCCACATTAGGACCTACTTCACGAGCAAAGGTAAAGCGTTCGCTATGGTCACCAGTAATGACGAAGAGTGCAGACGGATCTGCTTTTTCTTCGTTAGCTATAAAGTTCCCCATCACGTGGTCTGCATACCAAATATGGCCCATTTCGTTCAATTGCTTTTCATCATCGGAAATGGAATCAGGTACATGACCTTTTACCTTGCTCGCATCAAAGCCTTCCTTGGCTACATTGATGCTATACGGCGGATGATTAGAGGTGGTCATGATGACATTGAGGATTTTTTCCCCTCTATGTTGATCCATATACGCAGAAATCGCTTTAAACAAGTCTTTATCACCTACACCCCAAGCATTGCCGTCTTCGCTTGGCATTTCGGAGGCATCGTGGAATTCATCAAAGCCTTGAGATAGAGCAAAATTCTTAACATTTTGCCATGTACTAAAGCCACCGTACCAGAATACAGTTTTGTAGCCTAGTTTTTTCATAACAGGGCCAATACCTAAACCGTACGGTTGCTTGAAGCTTTCACCTTCGTAGTTAGGATATAGGCCTGTGTCAGGCATACCAGTGAGTAAACCATTGATAGCTGGCATCGTCCCCGTACCTTGAGCGAGGGCTAGCTGCGTGCTCATCGCTTGTGGGCTAGCGGCGTATTTACGACCTTGTTCAACGAGGTACGCACCGGGCTCGTTATATTCAGTCAGGAATGGCCATAAGCCATAGGATTCACCGAGCACGATATTAATAGACTGTGGTTGCTCCGGTAGGCGCTGAGTCGTAATAGTTCTCGTGAAAGAACCATCAAAATTAGTGCCATTAAACTTACCGCCAACAGCAGTGATTTTTTCGTTTAATTCTTGAGGCGTTAAGTTAATAACCTCGAGCTCAGCCGTCCGTTTCGCAATACTTTTAACGCGATACAAGGCCTGTACATCATCGAGGATATTTTCGTTCAACAAATTGGAACTGAGGCGCGCCGCACTTTCCCAGTTAATGGAATTCGTATAGCTGAAAGCACCGCCAAATCTAAAGAATAGACCTAGTACGGCGATACCAATGGTGAGTCCAATGCCCGTCATCCACTGCGTTTTCTTCGTCTTAGGATACCAAGTAGGACAACTAATTTGTTCACTACCGCTCAGTTGATCACTAACATTTAGTTGATTACTACTACTCAAGTCGTTACCAACATAGTCACTATATTTCTTTGTGCCCCACGCCAAAAATTTAACGAGGAAATAGCAAAGAGCTGCGCTCAATACTACGGCCCCAACGATGTACATGAGTGCGTTATATTCGTTAATCGCCGTATTTACAATGGCGCTGATATCATCGTTTTTACCATTGATGAGCATCGCATTGTAGGAGGAGTTGAATATTTTATAAAACGGTATGCGGCCTAAGAATAGGAAGGTCAACAGTACAGTCGCTATGGAATAGAGGACTTGTTTAATGCGCAACGATGGCCATTTTGGTACAAAGGTATATACCAACGTACCTCCTAAAAAGCCTAGTAAACACAAAAAACCGACGGTCTTGAGACTCAATCTAAAACCTAGCCATAAGGACGTGAGAATATTCTCCATCGTCACAGAAGCTAGTTGTGATTGAAATACTGCAAGAAACACGATTCTAAATGCAGTCAACAAAGCAGAGAAAAAGATAAACACCTTAATCTCTGTTCGTATACCTTCAAATAATCGCTGCCATCGGTTCATCATTAACCCCTAACTGTCAAATCTCATAACCTAGTTGTTGTATCACATGATTCAACTATATTGTCACAAATGTAACAAATCTACATAACTATACTTCCTAAATGATTATCAAAACGTCATAAATCAAGTGTATAAGCTACGTAATATGCTAGTAATTACATAACTATCAACTATCTTGGATATTTCTTACATTTAGGCCCCTTACATCGTTTGCATTTACCGCATCCGCGGTCGATAGTCCCAGCACCTGCCGATTTCTTAGCACTAGCACTCTCCTTGGCCCATGTATCGGCCTTACTATTCCATACGGAAACTATCGTTTCTGCTTTTTTTCGGATGTATCCTTTTCGGACTTTTTATCCTTTTTCTTGTCTTTCTTCTTATCTTTTTTCTTGAAAGTATCCGCCAAAAATACTGTTTTTAACTTATCGTTCAAGACTTTAAGCTTCTTTTCAGCCTTATCTTTCTTTTTCTTTAACTTTTCTTCGTCCTTAGCCTGTTTTTCTTCTTTGGACTTCTTATGTTTTTTCTCTTTTTTATCTTCCTTGGACTTTTTATCCTCTTTAGATTTCTTATCTAATTTAGATTTCTTATCCTCTTTAGATTTTTTTTCGTCCTTGGATTTCTTTAGGTCAGAGCCATTGATCCGCGCCCATTCATCATCAACGCGTTTCAATTGCTTTTTAAGAAGCTTTTCCATCTTCTTATTTGCTTTATCAGGCTCTAAACCAGCTTTACCAAATAACAATGCATTTACCGCTGTATAAGGATCGATAGATGATATATCATCATCTAATACATCTTCTTCCTCTAATTTCTTATCTTTTTTATGAGATTTGCCTTCTTTTTTAGAATCTTTATCTTTGTTCTTAGATGCTAAAATTGCTTCTAAATCATTATCAAAAGGATTTTCCTCGTCTAAATGATGAACTTCTAAGCTTTCAACGCCTTCTAGTGGATTTACATCAAGGTGCTCTATAGTAGCATCATCAAATGCTACGTTTTCCTTAACGGAGCTTTCACCAGAACCTGTGAAAAGACCGCCCATAGATTCTAATTCGTTCAATTTAATGTGATTCATGCCCACTGTGGAATCATGTTGCACCGGCACATCGGACAATTGCACCTGTTCCATAGCGTACACGCCGTCGTTATGACTAGCGCCCTTGCCAATACCATAAGACGCATCAGAAAGAATGATATCCTCCTTGTCATCGCCCAATATATCGCCAAACAAATCTTGCTCAAGAGATTCGTAGGTATGCAATAAGGAGATCCGTTTTTGAACCTCTTCAATTTGGTTCCACAAATCAACGAGAGTAGATGTATAGTATACCCGTTCCTTTACCTCTAAATAGGCTTGGTAAACGATAGCCAATTCGGACTCATTAAGGCCCTCTTCGGCGCCGATTTCTTCAATCATTTGTTGAATTTGTTGATCTCGGTCGTAACGTTTCATTAAGGCCTTACGAACGCGTTCAATCAATGCTGTATCGATGAGTTCCATGCGTACCTCCAGTCTTCAATACACTCAGCCCTATCCGCTAAACTAGCGCATACGAATCAATGTATAGAATTATAAAAAAAGAATTGATTTTATAATCTCTAATATATTATTATAGCAGAATTTATAGGCTTTTTCCTTAATAATATAGGTGAAAGTTCCACAAAATTAGAATAAAAATCTAATTCCTTATTTCCAAATTAAACCAAAGTCCTATTGTAAAATTGTAGCCAAATTATATGACTGTACTATACCTAACATCTGTGATAGACATAAACATAAAACCTCGATTCAATTAAATCCTTAATACTGTAAATTAGCACTATTAAAGATTATTCAAATCGAGGTTTACTAAAGGATCATTAACATCGAAGTTTTCTAAAGGATCATTAACATCGAAGTTTTCTAAAGAATCATTCAAATCAAAGTTTTCTAAAGAATCATTCAAATCGAAGTTTAGTTAATTAAAATAAATTAACCGAATAGACGAGAATTCGTTCCTTTGCATCCTTTTCTTCAAAGAGATCGCTGCAATCGATAGGTTCTTCCTGCTCAAGTCGCACGTGGTTATTTAAGAAGTTTTCTACCTCTTCGTTTACGTAGTAGAAAAAGAGCTTAATCTCCCGAGGATGATGGTACAAGGAATCAAAGATATTCCCTAAGACGCGCTTAATCGTATGGAGTGCAAAGGGATTAAAGAAAAAGCATCGATCTGCTT
>OGKR01002027.1_pt1 | contig 12024 bp, 8 predicted proteins | sample 1572431 | NCBI WGS metagenome assembly OGKR01 (sample SAMEA2582079, study PRJEB24529) | metagenome | biome: Human gut stool | place: China | collected 2011 | reverse complement strand
ACCTACGATGGGGGAGTCAAAGTCCCCTGCCTTACCGCTTGGCGATGGCGCATCATGCAAAATAGTATAGCATATTTTCCGCTGTTCCACAAGAGGTGCGCCGCATTTTTGCAGCTTTTTCTGTGCGCTTTCTGCCGCACTTGCGGCGGTTTGGGTCGGTTTTTGGGCTTTGCGGCCGGGCCCCTGCGTTTTCCATATTCTTCCATGTTTTTACGAAAGGCAAGTTTTGCGGGACGCGTTTTTCAAAAAACACAGTCCGCAGGGGGCACAAGATTCATATTGCAAAGGTGAAATTTATTTTTTTCCTGATTTTTCTTATTATTTTCTCAAAAGACTGTATTTTTTGTTGCGGTTCTGGTACACTGGATGTGATAAAAATAAGTTGAAGAAACTACGCCGATGTCCGGGCTGTCCCCGGGCGGGGCAGTGTCTCCATCTTTGTGAAGGAAAGCGAGGGATCTCATGAAAAAATTCCTGAAAACGCTGGTGGTCGGGCTTTGCCTGTTCACGCTGCTGTGCTGCGCACTGCCGGCTGCATTTGCCGCCGACAAAACTTCAGGGAGCAAAAAGGAAGAGAACGTGTACGCCATTGGTATGGATGCCCAAGGCGGCATCTGCTCCACCGTGGTAACCTACACGAACCTGTCCGGCAAACTGGAGAGCACGCCCGAGCAGCCTACCATGACGGGCTACACCTTTGACGGCTGGTACACCGAGCCGGTGGGCGGCAGCAAGGTGACCACCTCCACCGTGTTCACCTCCGACGCCACCATCTACGCCCACTGGACTGCCAAGGTCGGTACTTCTACCGTGCCGCAGCCCACCACCCAGCCTGCCGCCCAGTGGCAGAAGTATGTAGGGCCTGCCCTTGTGGCCGGTGCCCTGCTTACTACCCTGCTGGTCGCCACCATGTTCTGAACACTGCTGTAAACGCAATGACACCATTGAAGAAAGGGATTTTACCATGACTACTTCTACCATGAAAATGCCCGCCAGCTATTCCGCTATCGAAGCCGAGGAGATGACCTATCTGGACGGCGGCGCCAGCAACGCTTATCAGTCCTTCCTGGACATCGGCAAGGTGTTCAACTACATTGCCCGCATCTTCTCCGGTGCAAGCTCCATCATCAACAACGTTAACGTCATCTACCAGTCCTTTGTATCGCTGAACAGCCTGCTGGGCAGCTTCGGCAAGTAAAAGCATCACCCCAAAGTTCAGATCCGGGAGCCGCGCTTTTTTCGAAAAGTGCGGCTCCCGTTTTTCGTACACGCTGTAATTCAGTGCATTACTGCGCAGCACTTCACGTTCCAGAATTGTGAACAAACTTTTTAAGCTTTTGGGGGGGTCAGTGGTCGTTTTTTGGGCTTTTTCTATATAAAAAGCAAAAAAATGCGATATTTTTTGGGCTTTATCTCTTGATTTTGTGTCTGATTTGTTATATTGTTGTTACATGGAATGTGCTAAAATAAGATAGTTTATAAAAGGTCTCTCCAGCTGCGCAAATTGCGTGGCAACAAGTGAATTATCAGGCATTTCCTTTAAGTTGTTTCGGTTTTTTCGAAAAAATTTTCGTTATCTTTACATTCGGGAGTTTGTACACAAATGGCAGATCGTGAACTGCGGCGGATGCACCGCGCTGAACTGATAGAGATCATCTATGCGCTGAAGCAGAGCGAGGACCAGCTCAAGGCGCAGAACGCCGCGCTTACCGCGCAGCTGCAGGACCGGCAGCTGCGGCTGGAAAGCGCCGGTTCCATCGCGCAGGCCGCGCTGGAGCTGAACAACGTGTTCGCCGCCGCGCAGGCCGCCGCCGATGACTATCTGCACTCGGTGCAGGCCAGTCTTGCGGACACCAACGCCACCGCCGCCAATACCCTTTCGCAGGCGCGCAGCGAGGCCAAACGCATTCTGGAGCAGGCACAGGCAGACGCCGACAGCCTGAAAGCGCAGGCGCAGCAGGAATGCGACGCCATGACCGCCGCCGCCGCGCAAAAACGCACCCAGACCGAGGCCGACTGCAAGGCCATGGTAGAGCGCGCCGAGCAGGAGGTGCAGCAGCGCTGGCAGGCATTTGACCACAAGGCCAACGAGCTGCTGGATCAATACCGCAGCACTGACGGTCTGCCTTCGGAGGAAACATGAAAAAACGCGATATCCGGTTCGCTTCCATCCCTTCCACCGAGGAAGTGGCCGCAGAACGTGAGCGTCTTGCGTACCAGAGCCGCTACCAGCGGGTGCTGCGCAGTACGATCTATATTTTGGTGGTGGTGGCCGCAGCAGCCGTGCTGCTGGCTACGCTGTTTCTGCCGGTGCTTCAGGTCTCCGGCGACAGCATGTACCCTACATTAAATGATAAAGACATTATCCTGCTGGTAAAATCCAACCACATTGAAAACGGTGAGTTATGCGGGTTTTACTGGCAGAACAAGCTGCTGCTCAAGCGCATCATCGGGCAGCCCGGTGATGTGATCGATATGGACGTGAACGGCGTAGTCTCGGTAAACGGCGTGGCGCTGGACGAACCCTATGTGGACGCGCTGACCGTGGGCGAATGCGACATCCGGTTCCCCTATCAGGTGCCGGAAAACCGCTACTTCGTGCTGGGCGACCACCGTGCCACCTCTATCGACAGCCGCAGCAGCGTGATAGGCTGCGTTGAAAAAAGCCAGATCGTGGGCAGGGTTTTCCTGCGGATATGGCCCTTGTCCAGTTTCTCGTTGATCCATTGACCCCGGGAGGAGGTATTTCGTTATGAACGACATTCTTAAAACGTACATGGAGCGGTTCCGTGAGAACCGGCACACCCTGCGGCGCTACACCGCATTTGTGCTGGCACTTGCCATGATCACCACCCTGTTCGTCAACTGGCAGCTGCATGGCGTGGGCATCTCGATGACCGCGCAGTACCAGTGCGGCGAGGAGGAGCACACCCACACCGCGGATTGCTACACCAAGGTGCTCACCTGCGGTTACGAGGAAGGCGAGCTTGAAAATGCGGACGAGGTGGCCGCCGCTGCTGCCACCAGCCAGCCCACCGTTGAGGCTGAGCCCGCGCCGCTGTCGCTGGAGCCGCAGATCGAGTTTGTGCCCCACGAGCACACCGAGGACTGCTACACCGAGGTGCAGACCCTGACCTGCATGGAGGAAGAGCACGTCCACGGTGACGACTGCTTCGACCCCGAGGACGGCACCCTGATCTGCGAGAAATTTGAGCATACCCACGATGAAAACTGCTATACCACCGAGTACGAGCTGACCTGTGGACTGGAAGAGGGCGAGCTTGTGGAGCAGGTGGTGGAGCCCACCCAGAGCGCCGAGCTGGCGGCTATGGCTGTGGCCGAGCCTGTGGCACTGGAGCCGACGGTGGACACCGTGGAGCCCATCTACCACCACCACACTGACGCCTGCTACGAGGAAGTGCTTACCTGCCCCCTGCCGGAGCATCACCACACCGTAGCCTGCCTGAGCGACACCTCCGCCGACGTTGAGACCCCCGAGGAGTGGCAGGCCGCCAACGCCGAGGCCGTGATGACCGGCAACTGGGACGAGGACCTGCTCAGCGTGGCAAAGACCCAGCTGGGCTACGAGCAGAGCGAGAAAAACTTCGAGATCGACCCCGCAGACGGCGTGACCCTGCACTACTACTCCCGCTACGGCCAGTCTTACGGCAACCCCTACGGCGAGTGGGACGTGATGTTCCTCTCCTACTGCCTGAAGTACGCCGGTATCCCCCAGAGCGCCATCCCGCAGGAGGCCAGCGTGCTTGCCCTGCGCAGCTCCATGAGCGACATGGATTGGCTGCTGGACGGCGAGGACGGCAGCGCCGCCAATGTGGGCGACATCGTTATTTATAATAAGTACGTCACCCGCACCGTGGCTGTGGACAGCAGCGCCGATGGTGCAGCGGACGATCTGGACGACCAGTTCAGCATGGACACCGATTTCGAGAACGGCGCAGAGCTTGAAACTTCCGGCGCTGCTGCGCTGGATACCGCCCCCGCCGCCGAGGACGCCCCCGCTGCCGACAGCGTGATCACTCCCGATCTCCCCGACACCGCCAACCCGGAGCAGCCCGCCGCAAAGCCGGTGGACAGCACCGGCACCTCTGCATCCGGCGCGGACACCCTTATCCCCAGCGTGGATTCCCCCGCTGCCGAGCCGCAGACCACTACCGTGACTGACGCTCTGCCCGTGGAGACCATGGGCATCGTGAGCGAGGCGGACGATGACACCCTGACCGTCATCTCCGGCGACGTGGACGGCAAGGTGGCTGAGGTCACCCTTTCCAACGCCGAGGTTCTGGCCGTGGTGGATGTTTCCGCCGCCCAGTACGCCGACACCTACGGCGGCCAGCTGCCTACCATCTCCGCCAGCCGTCCGAACCGCGCGCCCACACTGATGACGACGGGGGAAACGACCTATTTTGACTACTTTGTGGAAACGCCTGAGGGCACGAACAAGGGCGGCATTACCGGTATCACCGTAAAGAAGGGTAGCCAGATCCTCGAGCCGGGAACTTCTTCTATTGAGTTGATGGATGGCGATAAGCTTAGTCTGAGCTACACCTTTAATATCCCTGAAAATGCCCTTAAGGATCATTCTACGCCAAAAACCCTGACCTATAAGCTTCCTGACGGCATTGAATTGACCGAAAATAAAGACTTCAAGCTGATCAACCAAAGTGACGGGAATCAAGAAGTTGGTACTGGCGTAGTTGATACGGATGGTGTTGTCCATCTTACTTTCTATAACAATTTTGATACTTCAAAGCCTTTTACCGGACACTTTGATTTCGATGTAGAAGCTTCCACAGTCGGCTTTGAGGAAAGCTCTGAGATTCACTTCCCGACCGGTCTGGATCTTCTTGTCAAGCTGCCGCGCGATCTTGCTATTGAAAAGAAGGGCGCTACCCCCGTTGTGGATAATGACGGCACTACCTATATTGATTACACCGTCATCGTTTCCTCTAAGGATGGCTGGTCTCAGCCCATTGAGATTCTGGACGAACTCCAAAACAACGACACGATTGCGGGCGAATATGTAACCGGCAGCTTTAAGCTGTTCAAGATCGATAAAGACAACACCAAGACTGAGATCGAGGATTACCAAAATCATGTTACTGCCAACAGCTTCCATATCGAAAATCTGGCCAAGCTTAACTCCGGCGAAAGTTATCGGCTGACCTATCGCGTCAAGATAATCAAAAACACTGCCGCAGGTGCTGGTTCCGTTGAATTCAAGAATAAAGCACGCTCCAACAAAACGGATGATTGGAAGTGGTGGACGACTAGTTTTGAAGACCGCATCTGGAAAAACGGTTCTTACAATCCCGACACCAACACAATAACATGGACTGTGGGCGTTAAGAACCCTTACGCGCAGAACCTGAAGGGTTCTACGGTCGTAGACACGATCACTACCGAGGGTGCTCTGATCAACGGCAGCATCAAGCTGGAACAAGTCCGCGACAAAGACGGCAACTGGATCACCGCGAGTATTGGCGAGCCATTTGCGCCCAACGCCGATAAAAAAAGCTTTACCTACACCTTTAATGAGGATGCCTGCGGCATAGAGTATAAATTCACCTATGAAACGACTGTGCCGACAGATTCAACGACTGGCAAGCCTGTGATGGTGCATAATGATTCCACCTTCAAGGTAGACGGTAAGGATTACACAGTCGGAAAGGATGTTACGCCGTCCGACCGCAGCTGGGGCTTTAGTAAAAGCCCCACCGGCAACTTTACCTCTACCGGTGAAAAAAATCAGTACACCGCAGGATGGAGGCTTTATTCCGATGTGCCTAATTCTTGGACGACGTATGATTTTGTTGACCATATCAAAGTTTCTGAGAATGTTAAGCACTACGGTATCGCTTCGGAGCTGGAGAGTGAGATCCGTAAGAATCTGACTTTTACAACCGCAGACAACAAAACGCTTACTGCTGCAGATGCTGCAGCAGCCGGTATTAAAGTCACAATCGACTACTATACCGATTCCTTCGATAACGCAAGCGATGCTGACAACCACACCAAAACTTCTGCTACGAATAGCACCGACAAGGTGCACACCTTTATCATCCATCTGGAGAAAGGCAAGTACACCGGTTCCCCTGTCAAGAGCATGAACATCAGTAGCTATTATACGCACGTAGACACCACGGCTGTTCCGGCAGGTGCAAAGATCAACATCTATAATAATACCGCCAGTTATTTCTATAACAAGAATGCAGATGAAACCGGTCTTACTAAGGGTGTATCCACATCCAACTACTCTGATCATTACTACAATAAAGCCCCCAATCCCTACAAGCCTACTGCAAACGAGAACTATAAGTCCGGCATGGAAGTATACTACGAGCTTGTTCTGGATGTCTCCAGCTTGAAGGAGTTTTCCAAGGACAAGGACGGAAACTACACCATTACGGTAACCGATACTCTCCCCAACGGACTTACTTTTAAGGAAGGCAGTGCCACAGGTCTCTTTGGCTGGACTGATTGGTGCCAGCAGAATGGACATGGCAATTTCACCTTCGATGATCCGAACAATTTTAAAGTCACCTGCACTGGTCAGAACGTTACTTTTAAGTTCAAAAACCTCGACGACTGGCGCGTCAAATATGAACTTGCCAAAGTGGAAGGCAAGCGATTGACGCACCTCCTTGTCCGCTACGCGGCAACTGTTACGGACCCCAAGTGGGAGAGCCCGAAAACCGTAACCGGAACCTACACCAATACGGCAAAGTGGGACGGCAAGGACGCCGATGCAACCATTACCTTAAACCGTGACCTTGAATACCTGACCAAGAGTGCAACGTATGAAGCGCTTGAAAATGAAAAAGGCGCCAAAACCGGTCAGCTTGCGGTGCATTACAGTCTGGATATCAATCCCGCTTGCGCCGACCTGCTGAAGGACGGCGACACGGTGACCCTGACCGATACGATGGCTGTGCAGGACAAGAATGTTACGGCACATCTGGATATGGACAGCGTAAAGCTGTACGATTATCCCTATGTAAAGGATGTTAGCCAGCCACTGCCTACTACAAGCTATGGTATGGTCTACGAGCGTACAGCAGACAGCAGCGGTAAGGACACCCACACCATGAAGTTCACGCTGGACGATTCTCGCGGTTATGTATTAAAGTACGATTACGTGCTGGATTCCAACGATAACGTGACGCTTTCGAATGTTGCAGAGCTTACAGGAAATCACCGCAAGCAAGCGGATACGCTCGTCACAAAGCTGGATGCCAGTGGTTCCGTTTCTCGCAGTCAGTTCACACTGTATAAGGTTGATAGTCTGAATCCGTTGACGCGTTTGCAGGGTGCGGAGTTTACGCTCTCCTCCTACAACGGAACTGAATTCATCGCCCATGACGGACAGTCCAAGCATACAACGGATGTGAATGGCGAGATCGTTCTCTACCTTGGTGATAACGAGAAAGACGGTGACACCCGCGGGCACTTCCGCATCGAGCCCGATACGCTCTACAGACTCGTTGAGACCAAAGCACCTGCTGGCTACAAAATCGGCACGGATGATCCTGTGTATTTCATCTTTGCAGACGCAGACAGTAATGAAACTGCTGCTCATGCATGGGAAAAAACTAATAAACCTAATGGTTGGGATCAAAGCAAGGTTGTGATTGTAACCGGCGGTCAGCAAAAGAACTACACCGTGCAGAATACGCGTACCTGGCTGACCATCCAGAAGTTCTGGCAGGATAAGGACGGTAAGGCGATCCCTGATGCCGACACTCCGAATACTGATGTCACAGTGTATCTGTATCGTTATCCTAACGGTAGCAACAAGCAAAGCCGCGACACAACCTTCAAAAAAACCATTACCCTTAAGAAAAAGGACAACTGGATCTATGTTTTCGATGGCACGGACGGCAAGTTGGATGCTGGTTACCACTACTATATCGAGGAAGCTTCTACCGGCGACAAGTACGATGTGACCTACAGCGAAAGCAACACGAACGGTGTGGAAAACGGCGGTCTGCTTACGCTGACCAACAAGGAGATCGTTGGCTACGAGCTCCCCTCTACCGGCGGCACCGGTACACTCCCGTATACAGCCGTGGGCGGCACAATGATGCTGTCTGCGCTGGCATATAGCTTTATCCACCGCAAGCGCAGACGCGAAGGGAGGACAGATGACTAAACTGCACTTCCCTGCCGGACGCCCGGGGCTGAGCCCCCGCCCGCCCAGCGCAAAGTTTACGCGATAGACCAAACAAAACTACACCCCCACCCCCCTGTGCAAAACGCAGGGGGCGGCAAGGGGCAAAAAAAAGAAAGGGGCTTTTTCCATGAAAAAAGCAATGAAGAAACTCATAGCTGCGCTGCTGGCAGTTGCTATGGTTTGCGCCATGGCGATTCCGGCGTGGGCGGCTGGTGGTACTACTGCCGGTACTGGTAGCATTACCATTGACAAAGCTGTTAGCGGTGAAACTTATACCATTTATAAGATGTTCGACCTGAACAGCTATGATCCCACCGCTGGCACCTACTCCTACACTGTAGTCTCCGCTTGGGAAGATTTCTTCAAGGACGGCGCAGCTGGTAACAGCTACATTACGCTTGAGAATGGCCACCCCACTTGGGTAAAAGGTGCACAAGCTGCTGATTTTGCCAAGGCAGCACTTGCTTATGCAACCGAAAAAAACATTACCGCTACGAAAAAAGAGACTGCTACCAGCAATACTGTTAGCTTTACCGGTCTCGACCTTGGCTACTATCTGGTAGATACTTCTCTGGGTGCTCTCTGCGGTCTGGATACCACCAAACCCGATGCTACCATCAACGAGAAGAACGAAGTGCCCGACATTGATAAAAAGGTAGCGGACTCCGAGGGCAACTGGGTTACCGAAAACACCGCTAAGATCGGCGATACTGTCAACTATAAGGTCACCATTACCGTGCAGACTGCAAACAACCGCTACGTCCTGCACGATACCATGAGCGAGGGCTTGACCTTTAACAAAGATTCCGTCAAGGTTACCGTTGGCACTGAAGAAGTTGCTACTACCAACTATGATGTGGTTACTACTGGCATTGGCACCGAGACCTTTAATGTCAAGTTTAAGGACGAATACATTGCTACTCTGGCCGCAGGCACTAAGATCGAAGTTACCTACAGCGCAGTTGTGAACGCGAAGGCTAAGGTCGATTCTGACAAGAATACGAACGAAGCACATCTGGTTTACGGCAACAAGCACGAAACTGAGAAGCACGAAACCAAGACTTATCTGTACGAGTTCGACCTGATCAAGTTCAGCGGTTCTACTAAAAAACTGCTGGGCGGCGCTCAGTTCAAGCTGTACGATGCAGAAACTGGCGGCAACGAGATCAAGCTTGTAAAGAATGAAGATGACACTTACCGCGTGGCAACCGCAACTGAAACCCCTGTTGCCTATATTGAAACGGTTGCAGGTAAGACTGTTAAGATCTCCGGTCTGGACAAAAAGGTCTACTATCTGGAAGAGACTGTTCCCCCTGCCGGTTACAACGGCCTGACCCAGCGTGTTAAGGTTGATCTGAGCACCGGTTCTAAGAAGGTAACTACCAGTTATCTCAACGATGGCACATATGACGAGTCACTCGCCAGTTCCATCGGCGGTGTCGCAGTTGTGAACAACGCCGGCACTACCCTGCCCGGCACCGGCGGCATCGGCACCACCATCTTCTATGTGATCGGCGGCGGCCTGATGGTTGCAGCAGCCATCCTGCTCATTACCAAAAAGCGCATGGAGAACCGCTAAGCTCTCCTTTTCCCCTGCACAGAGCGGGGCCGCAAGGCCCCCTGCTCTGATCCTGAAACTATAACGTTAGGGAGTAGCCCATGAAAAAGAACAAAAGCACCATTATATTGATCCTCGTCTTTTTCGTGGGTCTATCCGTGATGTTATACCCCACCATCAGCGATTACGTCAACCAGCGCAACCAGTCCCGCGCGGTGGCAAACTACGCGCAGGACGTGGACAACATGACCGATGCGGATTACAGCGCCTACTTTGACGCCGCCGATGCCTTTAACGCACAGGTGGCCGCCAACGAAAACGCCCTCTTCCGCCCGGATCAGCTTTCCGGCTACAACGAAACGCTGGATATTACCGGCACCGGCATTATGGGTTACATCACCATCTCCAAAATCGGCGTGGAGCTGCCCATCTACCACGGCACCAGCGACAGCGTGCTGCAGATCGCCGCAGGCCACTTGGAGGGCACCAGCCTGCCGGTAGGCGGCGCGTCCACCCACGCGGTCATCTCGGCGCACCGCGGCCTGCCCAGCGCAAAGCTGTTTACCAACCTCGACCAGCTGGAAGTGGGCGATACCTTTACCATCACCGTGCTGGACCGGGTGCTCACCTACGAGGTGGACAAAATCTCCATCGTGCTGCCCACCGAGACCGATGAGTTGAAGATCGCCGAAGGCAAGGACTACGTCACCCTGATGACCTGCACCCCCTACGGCATCAACACCCACCGCCTGCTGGTGCGCGGCCGCCGCGTAGAGACCCCGGATCAGTACAAGCACCTCCGCGTTACCGCCGAAGCGCTTAAAATTGAACCCATTATTGTTGCGCCCATTATGGCGCTGCCCATGCTGCTGATCTTGCTGATCGGTATGCTGATTTCCACACGCAAACCCAAGAAAACGAGAGGTGAAGAACATGAAAAGCATTGATCTGCGTCATCGTCTGGCGGCTGTGCTGCTGGCTATGTGCCTTGTGGTATGCTGCGCCCTGCCGGCGTTTGCCACCAGTGCCAACATTGAGCTGGGGCGTCTGGGCTCGCTCCATGTCCGTCTGTACGACACCCACAACGATGTGCCCCTGCGCGGCGGCGAACTTACCCTGTATCAGGTGGCCTCCGTCAAGCGCACCAACGGCAACCTGTACTTTGACTATACCGGCGATTTTACGGGCTGCGGTGTCGTGCTGGGCGATCTTTCCGACAGCACGCTGGCAGACCAGCTGGTAAAGTATCTGCCCGCTGTGCCCGCCATTGCCGCCCAGCAGGACGTGAACGAAGAGGGCTATGCCAACATTACCAAGCTGCCGCAGGGTCTGTACTTGGTCGTGCAGACCGAGGCATCCCACGGCTACGAGGCCATCAAACCATTCCTTGTGTCCATCCCCATGCCCGATGGCGACAACTGGATCTACGATGTAGACGCCACCCCCAAGGTAGGCGCTACCATCCCGGAAACGCCGGACACCCCCGACACCCCGGATGTGCCGGATACGCCCGACACACCGGACACCCCCGATCTCCCGGAGCAGCCGGACACACCGGATACGCCGGTGAGCCCCGGCACACCGGATAACCCGGTAAGTCCCGACAGCCCGGACAACCCGGTAAGCCCCGAGAATCCGGATAACCCGGTCTCCCCTTCCAACCCCGATAAGCCTGTTCTGCCCCAGACCGGCCAGTTGAACTGGCCCGTGCCGGTGCTGGCCTGCAGCGGCGTGCTGCTGTTTGCCGCAGGCTGGGTGTTGAACCGTCAGGGCAAAAAGGAAAACTGACTTTGCACTCCTTTCTTTTCGGCACAGCGTGGCGTTGTGTACCGAATTTGCTCCCCCGCAAGGGGGAGCATTTTTTGTACCCTTTCCCCTGCCGGGCGCAGCACGATTTTGAATGCGCTCCGCGTTGCTCTGCGCATAATCAGCGGAAAATATATTTTTTAATTTGCAATTCTGGAAAATCTGCGGATTTTCCAGAATTGCCTTTTCACGGGTGGGGTTTGGGCACGAACCCTCTCAGGCATCTCGCTTTGCTCGATGCCAGCTCCCCCGAAGGGGGAGCTTTTTGGGTGGAGCTGGCGAACGCAGTGAGCCTGAGGGGGGTACACGCAAAAGAGCCGCTGTACAAAAAGTACAGCGGCTCTTGTTTTATGCAGTTTGTTTATGTCTTACTGCTGCTGGGCGGCCTTTTTGGCCTCCAGTGCCAGAATGGCGTCGCGGCGGCTCAGGTTGATGCGGCCCTGCTGGTCGATGTCGGTCACCTTGACCA
>OGKR01002017.1_pt1 | contig 12086 bp, 9 predicted proteins | sample 1572431 | NCBI WGS metagenome assembly OGKR01 (sample SAMEA2582079, study PRJEB24529) | metagenome | biome: Human gut stool | place: China | collected 2011 | reverse complement strand
TAGAAGAAAAAATTCTTCCAAAAGAATGGGATTACACACAAATTAAGGGTATCTCCCTTGAAGCTCAACAAAAGCTCAATAAAATCCGCCCTCACTCCATCGGCCAAGCGAGCCGTATCTCTGGCGTATCCCCTGCGGATGTATCTGTTTTATTGATTCAACTAGAACAATACAATCGAAGTAAATAAAATATGTGATTACATACAAAAGCTAGCTAATGTAATTTAGCTAGCTTTTTTAGTAAATATTTGTATATTTATATGAATATTTATAAAACCCTTATTATTTTATCCATAGAATATGTACACTAGAGAAGTACATTAAGTGTACATTCTGAATAGACAAAATAATCTGTAAGTGAAGAAAAAGTTCATGGTGATAAATTAGAAATAAACTGTAAAATTTGGATACACATTGAAATAGGACAAAATACAAAAAAGATAAGTCAAAAAGATGGACCGATTTCTCAATTAATTATTTTAAATGATAATATAGGTATAACATCTCTAGCCCTACCTTATTTTGTTTTGCGTAGATCATATATTTGGGTTTGTAAATGAGAATAAGTTGAGAATATGCTATAATATAAAGAAATAACACTTAAATATTTCGCTTATATGGTCATTTTATTAGTTTTTATATATAAACTTATATAAAATTGATCAAATAATCCGTAGAGCTCAAAATTTTGAGTTTTATAGCATTTGCAATTAGAGCTACCATTTTACTATCTCATATATTGTTAATTACCTAGATTTGTTTATAGGATGAGCTATATAACATGAGTTGTATTGAATAGATGTGGATAGCTTTTGTTTTTATATAAATATCGAATAATTCATTAGGAGAACTTATGAAAGAGAAATACGATGTGCCTATCGCACCGGAGTCTGAATTTGTTTCATACATGATGGAGCAAATGGCCAAATTTGGTCTGCCCTGTACGGAAGAACAAGCAAAAGACTTTTATGTGTATTACGCGCGCATGATTGAAACAAATAAATATCTCAATCTTACGGGCATTACAGATATGAAAGAGGTTGTAGTTAAGCACATGATCGACTCCCTCTCCTGCTATGATCCAAATATCATTAAATCCGGCATGTCTATCATCGATGTTGGTACAGGCGCTGGTTTCCCAGGCATTCCGTTGGCAATCTATGACCGTAGCCTTAAGGTTACGCTCTTTGATTCTTTGAAAAAACGTCTTACCTTCCTTGAATCCGTTATGGATGAGCTAAAATTGACGAATTGTACGACCTTGCATGGCCGTGCAGAGGATCTTAGTCATCAAGATTACCGTGAAAGCTTCGATATTGCTACGAGCCGTGCAGTGGCACGGTTACCTATTCTCTTGGAATGGACGGTTCCTTATGTAAAAGAAGGCGGTTATATAGTGGCTTTAAAAGGTGCTATATACGAAGAAGAAGTAGGAGAATCTAATAAAGCCCTCAGTACATTAAAAGCTAAGATTGAAGAAGTACGTACCGTTACTCTGCCAACTTTGGATGATAAACGAGCAATTCTGTACATCAAGAAAACAGGTAAAACACCAAAACAATACCCACGTAAACCAAAAGACATTAAAGACAAGCCATTGGTATAACAAAAAGAGGATGCAAATCTTAGATTTGCATCCTCTTTCTTTTTCCCTAGCCTATTAAATGATGTCGTTTACAACAAAATTATATATTTCGTTCACTATATAAGTCGGATATAAAGATAAATAGAACACCTTTCCCTAAGAACGACTTAGTTCACTATGGAGGTCGTGGGAAAGGTGTTCTATGTTAATCTCAGAATGACCTATACGTGGTCAATGATATGTAATGTTGTATCGATATCATTTAAAGGCATAATGTGTACGCCTGCAGCGATTTTTTTGATTTCTTCTAGTGTTTCGATAGCGATTTCTGTACCCGCTTCTTTACCGCCCTTTTCTACGCGGTCTAGGATTTCTTGAGTAAGATTGATCCCAGGCACTTTTTCATGTAAATATGTAGCCATTTTGAAGCTTTTAAGTGGAATTAAACCGAGCATAATAGGTACATCAAACTCAGACATTTTATCGATGTAGCGTTTTGCTTGTTCTAAATCGTAAATTGGTTGTGTTTGTACGAAGTGCGCACCGTTTTTAATTTTAGCTGCCAATTTTTGACGTTCAATTTCTAAGTCTGGCGCACCAGGATTGCCAGTAGCGCCGATGTAGAAGTTTGTAGGCTCATCTAAATCATTACCTGCCAAGTCCTTACCAGCATTTAATGTTTTAGCGATATTGAGCAAGCCCATACAGTCTACTTCAAATACGGATTGTGCAAATGGGTGGTCCCCATTATCTGGTTTGTCACCAGTAAGGGTTAAGATGTTATTTACGCCCAGTGCTGCAGCGCCTAGTAATTCGGATTGTAAGCCAATGATATTACGGTCGCGGCATGTAAGATGGAAGATAGTTTCAATGCCTTCGTTATGTTGTAACAAATAGGACAAGGAAATTGGGCTCATACGCATCTTGGACATAGGGCTGTCAGCGATGTTAATAGCATCTACCTTTCCTTTCAAACGGGCTGCTTGGTCAAATACCTTTTGAGCAGAACTGCTCTTTGGCGGGTCTAATTCAACAGTAATGGTGAATTTCCCTTGTTGATGTTTCTCTCTTAATGTCATCATGTACCTCTTTATTACAAATTATTTCTCTAAAGTTTCAAAGAAATCGTTGGCATGGTTAACTGCAGCGATGCCGTCTTTAGCGTAGATATCTGCGCCTGCTTGGTCTGCGTAGTCTTGAGATACTACGGCGCCACCTACCATAACCTTAGTGTTAAGGCCTGCGGCACGAATTGCAGCGATAGTATTGTCGATTTGAGGCATTGTTGTAGTCATCAAGGAACAGATACCAACGAGAGCTGCCTTATTGTCTTTAATAGCTTGAACGATGTCTTCTGGATCAACGTCTTTACCAAGGTCAACGATTTTGTAACCATTGTTTTCAAGCAAGGCTGCTACGATATTTTTACCTAAATCGTGGATGTCGCCTTTAACTGTTGCTACAACGACTGTACCTTTATCTAAACTTTCACTAGCAGGAATGATTTCTTTAATGGTGTTGAAAGCAGCCTGCATAGTTTCGGCAGCAAGCATTACTTGTGGCAAGAATAATTTACCAGAACCGAACTTGTCCCCTACTACGTTCATCGCTTCAGATAAACCTTTTTTCGTAAGATCTAATGGATCAATGCCATCGGCTAATGCTTTTTTTACAAGATCTATAATCGCTTCTTTTTCCCCTTGCTCTACGCAAGCACGGATATTAGCGAGTGGATCATTACTGTCGAAAGATTTCTTTTCAGGACCTTTTGGAGCAGCGTTACCAGGAGCACTTGTTTCATCTTCATAACCGTATTCTTTGATGAATTGAGCGGAACCAGGGTCCCAGCCTAATAATGTAGTGCTAGAAACAAACGCTTTTTTCGCTGGATAGTTTAGAGGATTCATAATTGGTGTAGTTAAGCCACATGCTAAAGCCATTGTTAAGAATTGGCCGTTCAAGTAAGGGCGTTGTGGCATACCGAAGGAGATGTTAGACAAGCCCATTACTGTTGGGAAGCCAAATTTCTCTTTATATAACTGTAATGTACGCAATGTTTGGCGTGCACTATCTTCACCGCTAGCAAGTGTTAACACCAATGGGTCAAGTAATAAGTCGTGTGGTTGAAGACCATAGCCGTAGGCGCGATTTACGATGCTTTCAGCTAAAGCAACTCGGTCCTCTGCTTTTTCAGGTAAGTCGCCACTGCAGATTGGCAAGCAAAGCAAAGCAGCACCATAACGTTTAGCCAATGGCATAACGTGTGTGATGGACTCTTCTTCCCCATTTACAGAGTTGATAAGAGCACGACCTGGGTAGTTTTTAAGGGCTACTTCCATAGCTGCTGAATCCAATGTATCGATAGATAATGGAGTTTCAACAAGCATAGATAATTCGAAGATAGCACGCTCCATCAATGGAGTTTGGTCCATGCCAGCTACGCCCATGTTTACGTCGAGGATATCGGCACCTGCTTCTACTTGGTCTAACGCATCGCGTTTTACACGGATGAAAGAGCCATCGCGTAATTCTTGAGCAAGCACTTTACGGCCTGTAGGATTGATACGTTCACCGATGATAAGAGGTTTTGTATGATGACCTAACTCTAACAATTTAGTACGGCTCGTAATGATTGTTTTAGGTTCAATATGAGCACGTTCTTTAGGTGTATGTGCTTTTACAGCGTCGGAAATAGATTGGATATGAGCTGGTGTTGTACCACAGCAACCACCTACATAGCTTGCACCTGCATTTACGATTGGAAGCATCAATGGACCCATTTCTTCTGCTGTAAGTGGGAATACAGTTTGTTTGTTAATTAATTGAGGCATGCCTGCATTTGGTTGACAGCTAATTGGCAAGTTTGTAACGCTAGCGATTTCCTCAATAAGTGGTGTAATTTGTTCAGGTCCAAGGGAACAGTTGATACCGATGATATCTGCACCCATTGCTTCTACGATAGTAGTTGCAACTGCAGGCGGTGTGCCTGTAATAGTACGGCCGTCTTCACTGAAAGAAAATTGACAAATAATTTGTACATCTTCTTTCGTCTTTCCTGCTGCTTCACGAGCATCAAGAGATGCTAATAAAGCGGCACGCATTTCTTGTACGTCGATGATAGTTTCAATGATAATGAAATCAACGCCACCTTCAATCAATGCATCTGCTTGTTCACGGTACGTATCATAAATAGAATCAAAGCTCATATTGCCTAATGGTTGTAAGAAACGACCTGTAGGACCCATAGAACCAGCTACACGGGCAGATGGTTTAACCTCTGCAATAGCTTCTTTTGCTACTTTTACAGCTGCAATATTAATTTCTCTTACGCGATCTTGTAAGTCGTAATCTTCTAACTTTAGACCACAAGCACCGAATGTATTTGTAGTAATAACATCACTGCCATGTTGTAAGTATTGAGCGTGAATATTCTTTACTACTTCTGGTTTTTCTACGTTAAATAATTCTGGACAATAGCCCTCTTCCAAGCCTGCAGCTTGAAGCATTGTGCCCATAGCACCATCAAATATATACATAAATATCTTCCTTTATCATCCTAAATTTTAAAATGTTTCACGTGAAACATTATTCTGTTGGTTGGCCTTTCATGGCGATACCAGAGGCTTCAGCTGTCGTTTTACTACAGCCCTCTTCTCCTTCATTATTAGTGGTTACCGATGCCTTTTCTGGTAATTTACGAGATGCACAATCCTTTTGGGAACAAGATGTGCAACCACGCTTTGTATTGATATCTTCATTAGCTGGCATTAAACCAATGATAGCTGTTACCGACTTACGTGGGAACAATAAATAATTTTCTGTAACTTGTAAGCCAATCATCTCTGTTTTGATGATTTTAGCTAATTGTGGCTGAATTTCTAGTGGCCAGTTACCGTAACCAGGGCTAAAGCGCCATGTTGGTTTATAACCTTGTTTTTTTGCGACTGTATTGATTACTTCGTTTACTTGATCTGCTACTTGCTCTACTGCTGTTGTAGCCGCTGCATCAAGCAATAAACCTACAGTATAATTACCTTGTTTAAAAAGCTGTTCACTGCGAATTTCTACATCTTCACCTACTGTTACGCCTAATACATAGACCTTTGTAGATTTTTCTAAGTGTTTTTCGATGATTGAACCTTCAATTTTAAGCGGTGGATTGCTTAAAATTGTCTTTGTTTCTGCATCATAATCATATTCTTGATATACACCTTTAGGTGTAGCTAATAATTGGATTTCCTTACATGCTTCGTCTACATATTGTTGTGGGAAATCCTCAGCGTGACGAAGTCCTGCGTATCGTTTTACTTCTGCTTTATCGATGGCAGGAAGCATTCCGTTATAGATGGGCATGGAAACGCCTCCTCTTCAAAATAAAAAGCTCTGCGTATCCGTAGAGCGTGTACTTAATCTTTAGTATATTGTATATAGATCAGTTAAAACTTAAAATTTACTGATTTTACGCCTATAAATATAATTACTATCTAATTAATAGTATATAGATATCGATAATGCCTGTCAAAGCATATAGAGCCTGTATTCTCATATAATTTAGTGGTGTGTTGATATAACTTAAAGCTATATCAGAATATATTTTAATCTTAAAAGTTATTATTGTAGTGTTCTAACTATTTTAGGTTGTTACAGTTACTTAATAACTTTACTGTTATATATTAGATTGTTTCACGTGAAACAATCTAATTATTTTATCTGTAAATTTTGATCAAGATATTAAATTTTATTTTTAGTAGTGATGTTTGATTATTAATTGTAAACTTAATGATAAGTTGTAATAAATTGTAAACTTAATGATGTTTTGTTTGTAATGAATTGTTTTTCTAAATGATTTATTTTTCCTGACTGAACTATTTTCATTGGCTTAATTTTGATTTTTAATTGATTGTTTTAGATAAATTTTGGATTAAAAATTTTTTGTGTAAATTTGGATGATTGGTATATGTTTATATACCAAAATTATTTTTTCATTATAAAATTTTTTGTATTAAAACTATATGTTAAGGGAGTAAATTTTAGTGTTTATTTTTTATTAATTATAAATGTTTCACGTGAAACATTTACGTATATGTTTTAAATCAAAATTTTATTATGAAAAAGTAAAGATAATTTGTTTCACGTGAAACAATTAAAATTCTTATAGTAGTTTTTGAGAAATACAAAATAAGGTTTAAAAATAAGATTTAATCATATTATTTGCTAATATGTAAATGTGTGTATTATTAAATAATGTAGTTAGTGAATAAAATATAGATATTTTTCTGGAATTTGATTTGTAATTACCGTAATTATCGTTGTTTTATGTTATAATTAAAAAGAAATATTTTGAACGAACATGTGAGGTGAATTAAGTGGGCAAAGTGATAGCTATTACTAATCAAAAAGGCGGTGTTGGTAAGACGACGACATCCGTGAATTTGAGTGCTTGTTTGGCTGATGCTGGTAAAAAAGTATTGCTTGTTGATTTAGATCCACAAGGTAATGCTAGCTCTGGTTTAGGTATTGAAAAAGATGATTTAGAACTCTGTGTACACGATGTTCTAATCGATAGTGAACCTATTGCTGATATTGTTCAGCCTACAATGCTTAAAAAGCTATTTGTAGCGCCTGCAACAATTCAATTAGCTGGTGCAGAAGTGGAACTCGTTTCAGTTGTTTCACGTGAAACAATGTTGAAAAAAGCTTTGGCACCAGTACGTGACGAATATGATTTTATCATTATTGACTGTCCGCCATCCCTTGGTTTGCTAACATTAAATGCCTTTACAGCGGCAGATAGTGTACTAATTCCGATTCAAAGTGAATTCTACGCATTAGAAGGGGTTAGTCAATTAGTAAAAACTATAACAATTGTGCAACAAACATCTAATAAAAATCTTGAAATTGAAGGCGTTTTGTTAACTATGTTTGATGGTCGTACAAATTTATCTATTCAAGTTGCTGATGAAGTGAAAAAATTCTTTGGCAATAAAGTATATAAGACTATTATTCCACGTAATGTACGTCTTAGCGAAGCTCCAAGTTATGGTGAACCTATTATCGTATATGATCCAAAATCTAAAGGGGCAGACGTATATACTAAACTAGCTAAAGAAGTGATTAAAGCTTCAAAAGATAAATAGTTTAATAGTTCAATAGATAGCTAGTTGTTTAGTTAAATAGTTAAAATGACTAGACTAATACCTGGTCTATTAAACAAATGAGTGCTATAAATTGATATATAATCGCATATGTAAGGTGAGAGAGGTTAGTTATGCCTAGAGACGTAAAAAGTAAGAAAAGTAAATCATCCGGCTTGGGGAAGGGCCTTGGAAATTTAATGAAGGTGGATACGGTAGAGTCTGTATTGCCTGAAAAGGAGATTCACGAACTACCAATCTCCGAGTTAGTTCCTAATGCAGATCAACCTCGTAAAAGTTTTGATGAAGATAGTTTAGCAACATTAGCTGAATCTATTAAAAATCTTGGTATTTTTCAACCAATTGTAGTACGTAAACAAAAGAATAAATACCAAATCGTAGCTGGTGAACGTCGTTACCGTGCTGCTATCATTGCAGGTCTTGAGAATGTACCAGTTATTGTAAAGAAATATAATACAGAAGAGATGACAGAAGTGGCCCTCGTTGAAAATCTACAACGTGAAGGCTTGGATCCAATTGAAGAAGCTTTGGCATACCAAGGTTTAATGGATACGTATAAACAAACTCAAGAAATGATTTCTGCTCGCCTAGGTCGCAGTCGTTCTTATATTGCCAATATGGTTCGTTTGTTAAAATTATGTGATTCTGTACAAAAAGATCTCATCGAAGGTGACTTAACAGTAGGTCAAGCGCGACCATTGTTGGCATTGCGTAGCGCAGCGCAACAAATTGAAGCTGCTGAACGTATTAAAGAGGGCGACTTAAGTGCTCGTCAAGCAGAGGCCCTTGTGAAGTCTATGCAAAATAAGACACCTAAAGCAAAGGCTGCTAAGCCGCAAAGTACTGCAGAGGTACGTGCTCTTATGGACCGTTTAAAACTAAGCTTAGGGTCTCCTGTAAATATTAAATTCCGTGCTGGTAAAAAGGTTCAAGGTAAGATTGAAATCGCCTTCTCCTCTGAAGCAGAATTAGAACGTCTCATTGCCTTTATGGATGGTCAAGATAACACAGATGATACTGAAACCGTAGAATTTAGAGTATAATTGATATACTTAAATTCGAATCGAATTATGTGAATTTAGTAATGACAAATAGATAACAATTCTGTATAATATAAATACAATTTACAATCCACGGTGAAAGCGTAGTCTACGGACTGCGCTTTTACTGTATATAAGGTATTTTATTGAGTTATAATAATATTGTAAGATAACTTAGCAGATCATAATACATGTTGTAAGATGATTAACTATATTTTGTAAGAAATAAAAACGTTAAGTAACAAGGATAGACTATGGAACAAACACCTAAAGCTAACCGCGTTCATATAGGCTTTTTTGGCCGTTGTAACGCTGGTAAGTCTACATTGATTAATATGTTAACTGATCAGCCTGTGTCGTTAGTATCTGAAGTGGCAGGTACAACGACAGATCCTGTGAGCAAGTCCATGGAAATCTTGCCCCTAGGTCCTGTAGTTATTACTGATACAGCAGGTATTGATGATACAACTGAACTCGGTACATTGCGCATGGAAAAGACAGAAGAGGTTGTAAAAAAGATTAACCTTGCGGTCTATGTGCTTCGTACCGATGAAGAGCCAACCTCTGATGACATGCATTGGTTAGGGCTGTTAAAACAGAATAATGTACCTATTGCGTTATTCGTAAATGAAATCAATGCAGAAAATAAAGAAAAAGATGAATCAAATACAGCTAATAAAGATAAAGTTGAATCAAATACAGCTAATAAAGCTAAAGTTGGATCAAACACATCTGATTACATTAAATCTCATAAGGGCTTAGGTGATCTTGCTACCGTCATTGGCTCTGCTGATTTTACATCTAAAGCTAAACGTTTAGATTTACTTGATCTCTTGGGTGGGTTAACACCACTTGATGTAGAAGGTGAGCAAACTCTATTACAGGGCTTAGTAGAAGAGGGGGATACAATCATCCTCGTATGTCCTATTGATAGCGCAGCGCCAAAGGGCCGCCTTATTTTGCCACAAGTACAAACTATTCGTGAAATATTGGATTATAAAGGCTTAGCGTTAGTGTGCCAAACAGAAGAATTACCTGCTATGATTAATTCTCTTAAATATCCACCCAAGATGGTTATCTGTGACTCGCAAGCTTTTGATCGCGTTGATGAATTGACACCTGATACAATTCCGTTGACATCATTCTCTATTTTGATGGCCCGTTTTAAGGGCAAATTACAAGACTTAGTAGCTGGTGTAGAAGGGATTAAGAATTTAAAACCAGGCTCTAAGGTGCTTATCAGTGAAGGCTGTACACATCGCCGTCAATGTGATGATATTGGTACTGTAAAGATTCCTAATCTTCTTAAAAAGCAAGGTCATACAGGTTTACAGCTAGAATTTACTAGTGGGGGCGCCTTCCCAAAAGATGTATCCCAGTATGATTTAATCATTCACTGTGGTGCTTGTATGCTCACACGACGCGAGGTGTTACGCCGCATTGAATGTGCCGTTGTACAAGGCACACCAATCGTAAATTACGGTGTACTCATAGCGGCTCTACATGGTATACTAGAACGAGCAATAAGCCCATTTATTGATGAAATAAATGGGTAGGTATAATTAATCTATCATTACACATATTAAATTAAATTGTATGCAGTCATTTAACTTTCACAATAAGAATGGTATAATTAAGTGTTGGAGTTTGAATGATTGTATAGGAAGGAATATACATGTTCGAATCGATTCAACCGTGGATTGGCATGGTAACTATCGTTCTTGTTATCGCTGTACTGGTGTATTGTGTAATCTTACACATTCGTCTAGGTAGCTTGAAAAAGAAATACGATTTCTTTATGCAAGGGGATAATGGTGCAAGCCTAGAGCGTAAATTATCTGTAGAGGTTAGCGAAATTCGCGATGCTGCGAAGGGCCTTGAGTCCTTGTTAACCGAGCAAGCGGCTATCCGCAATACGCAGAGCAATACGATACAAAAAATTGGCTTTATTAAATATAACGCTTTTGAAAATATCGGTAATGATCTGTCCTTTGCGCTTACCTTGCTCGATGGCAACAATAACGGCATCTGCATTTCCAGTATTTACGGTCGTAGCGAATCCCGTATTTTTAGTAAACCAATTGTGAAAGGTAAAAGTCTTGTTAGTCTTTCACAAGAAGAATTAGAAAGTTTGAACGAAGCGTTGGGCGAACGTACTAATGAGGAAGCGTTGACAAGTGCCATCGTTTCAAAATAAGGAAGGGTCATATTGAATTTACCGGCATTCATTTCAAACAAAGTTGAAAGAAATGGTGACAACTGCATATTGACGTTAACCACTAAGCAGGCGAAGATAGCAGCTATTGTTGGCTCTATCTTAATCATCGCAGCAGTGGTACTCGGCATTTGGGGCATCGTGCGCCAAGCTGAGGTGGTGCAATTACGTCAACAAACGCAATTGCAATCGGAACAACTGAAATTGTTACAACAAAAAACAGAGGTTCTAGATAAGAAAATCCAAAACTTAAATCAAATTAGCGAAGAGAATAAGCAAATGCTAAAAGGCGCTGAATCTGGCACACCGGCTCAAGGTGGCGGGGATGGTAGCGACCCAAAGGCGGTAGCCGCTGATGAAAGCGAAGTAAAGACGCTAACAGCGGCACAATTATCAGCTCGTTTGTCTAAAATGGACAAAGACGCGCAAAGATTGCTCGTTAGCTTCTATACGATGCGCAACATCCTTCGCGATGGTGGTGCGCAAGACTTGTTGGCATTGCAATCGATCAATTTCTCCGCTGGTTCTGGTGGCGCTGTGAACAGTACGACACCAAGCATCTGGCCGAGCAAGGGCGTTATTACATCTCCATTTGGTAGCCGCGTAGACCCTGTGACAGGTGCTATTGGTGCATTCCATGAAGGTATCGATATCGCAGATGATTATGGTTCACAAATCGTGGCAACCGCAGCTGGTGTAGTTAAGTTCGCTGGTTATACTGACGGTGGTTATGGTAACCTCGTTGAAATTGACCACGGCAATGGCTTCGTAACTCGCTATGGCCATAATAGTGCTGTACTTGTGACGGTAGGGATGAGCGTAAAACAAGGACAAACGATAGCCTTGATGGGTAGTACTGGTAAAAGTACGGGTGCTCACGTTCACTACGAGGTACGCTTAAATGGTGCTCCTGTAGACCCTATGATCTTCTTGCCAATTAGCAATTAGACACATAAAAACTTAATATAAGTCATACAAAAAGAACTTGTTATGCGTGCAAATGCACTAATAGCAAGTTCTTTTTCTTTCTTTTTGCATATATATATTGTAAAATAAAAGTATATGAACGGAGGTATATCTATGAAGGCCTA
>OGKR01002013.1_pt1 | contig 12120 bp, 14 predicted proteins | sample 1572431 | NCBI WGS metagenome assembly OGKR01 (sample SAMEA2582079, study PRJEB24529) | metagenome | biome: Human gut stool | place: China | collected 2011 | reverse complement strand
TACACGACGCTCTTCCGATCTATATGCTGTTGTAATAACTGCCGGAAGCGGAAGTGCCGGTGCGGTTGCCTTCTATGAGCTTGCGATGTTCATTATTCTTATAGTGGACAAGATGCTCTTACATATTATAATTCCGGGAATAAGCATATACATGTTGATAAATATGATGAATTATATATCAAAAGATAATATATTCGGAAGGCTCTCGGAGCTTATAAAGGAACTGTTAGAGTGGACTAACAAGGCACTGTTTGGGATTGTTATCGGGATGAATGTCATAAAAGGGCTTATAAGTCCGATGCTCGATTCATTAAAAGGAACTGCAATAACGAAGCTTGCCGGAATGATACCGGGAGCAGGCGGTGCAGTCGATGCTGTCGCAGGAATGGTATTAGGCTCAGGCGTTCTGATAAAAAACAGTATTGGAGTTGCCGCTATGTGTGTGATTGTGATGCTCTGTGCCATACCGGTTATCAAGCTCTTTGTGTTTGCGTATGGCTGCAAGGCGGCAGGCGCATTTTTAGAGCCGGTAGCCGATAAGAATTACACAGAATGCATAAATGGCATGTATGAGGGTGTCAGGCTGCTGATGGTAAGTTCAATGAATGTAGGAATAATGTTTCTTATAACATTGGCTATTGTATGTGCATCGACAAATGCGGCTTTTTTTTCGGGAACATAGAAGAATGTATTGCATATGCCGGAAAAAGTTACGGGCAGAAGTAGGAGGTGAAAGATGGATGGAGTAAAAAGTTACATCGGAAACATATTCTGCATTTACATTATAATGAGTGTTATCCGGAATGTCGTATCAAACGAAAAATATGCCCGCTATTTCAAGCTGTTTTGTGGGACAGTGATGATAATGGTGGTGGCAGGTCCGCTCATAAACCTGATAAGCGGAGAAGATTTTTCACAGGGAGGTCTTTTAAATTATGACTGTGAGATATCGGATGATGTCTATGCATCTATATTGAGTGCAGAAAGAGGAAGAAACGATGAGATTATAAATCTCTACTGTGACAGCGTGACGCAGAGAGTGCAAAGCTATATTGAAAATACACAGTATGGGCTTATAAGCTGTGATGTTAAGCTTAATCTTGACGAGGAGAGCGAAAACTACGGAAATATATTGATGCTTGATATCGTTCTTAATAAAAATACTGATATGTATAACGATACCGGTGCGAAAATTTATGATTATTCTATTGTAACATTAAAAAATAATTTGGCCAACTTCTATAATATCCCTTCCGCTAATATATATATTAACATATATGATGGGCAGGATAATAAGGAGGGAACTGGGAACTGAGGTAGAGAATTGAAAGTTAACGATATTTTTTCAATGCTGAAAAATCTTCAGCTTTCAAAGGATAAGCTGCTGTTAATCCTGCTGGGAGGAGTGCTGCTTGTTATAATTTCGCTTCCTGTAAAAGACAAAAAACAGACAGCTGACGCAGATACACCTAAGATGACAGCCGGTGCGGTGGAGTATATGAATGAAAGTGGCGGTGACTATGCTTCACAGCTTGAGGAAAGGCTTGAAAAAATATTGTCACAGGTCGAGGGAGCGGGGCAGGTGATGGTTCTTGTCACATTCAAGGATTCAGGTGAGCTTGTAGTAAAAAGTGATGTGACAGAAAGTGCTAAGACAGATGGAACCACTTCATCAGGTGAGCTGCTTAAGGAGGAAAAGAGGGAGGAGAAGGTAATATTCGCTAAGGAGAGTGACGGCGCATTAAATCCGTATGTGACTAAGACAATATACCCTGAAATAAGCGGTGTTCTTGTACTTGCGCAGGGGGCATCCGATACGGAGGTGACGGTTAAGCTTACACAGGCTGTCAGTGCCGCACTTGGGATTGATATAAACAAAATAAAAGTTATGAAAATGGAGGGATAAGCTTTTGAAGCGAATTTTAAAGAAAAATCAGATTATCATCACTGCGCTTGCAATTATGATAGCAGTTGCAGGCTACATAAATTATAAGGACATTGTTTCAAAGCATGATAAAGGAGTAAAACAGACAAATGTAAGTCTTACACTCGGTGAGACGGATGCACAGACAGGAGATTTGCTAAGCAATGATGCAGAGCCGGACGATTTTTCGGTTACGGATCCGGGAGCAACGATTCTGACCGGCGTGAACACATCTGATAATACATCCGGAAGTGTCGCAAGTGATATCACACATTCTGATTTTATAATAAGCGCAAAGCTTGACAGGGAGCAGGTGCGCGCCGCCAACAAGGAGTCACTTCTCGGAATCATAAATAACAGTGCGCTTGATGATGAGAGCAAGGCACAGGCGGTGAATAAGATGATTGAGCTGACAGACATCGCTGAGAGGGAGGCGGCTGCGGAGCTTCTTCTCGAAGCTAAAGGATTTGCCGATGTCATAGTGTCGATAACGGATGGCCAGGCAGATGTTGTTGTAAATAAGTCAAGCCTGTCCGATACCGAGAGGGCGCAGATTGAGGACATAATTAAGAGAAAGTCGGGAGTCAGTGTTGAGAATATCACCATATCTTCAGTAACTCTTACTGCCCAGACATCGTCTGAAGCTGCCGATGAACAGACTACACAGGCGGCAGATGAATCGGAGACTTACAGTGACACCCAGCCGGTGTCATGAAATGTAGGAAATAACGCAGGAAAAGCTCCGTCGCAGAGAATGTTTCAGGGAAGTAATCAGGTTGTGTATTTTCTATTTGCAAAAAAGGGAATAATTAGATATAATATATGTATATTACCGTATTGCAGGCTTCCCTGATGGAGGCAGATTGGAGGACTTATGTCAAAGAATGGTGAAAGCACATATACAATATGTGAGAATAAAGGAATTTGTAATATACAGGTTGCAGATGAAGTTGTATGTATAGTTGCAGGTCTTGCGGCTACAGAAGTCGAAGGTGTTGAATGTCTGTCCGGAAACATCACGAATGAGCTTGTAAGCAAGCTCGGAATGAAGGTTTTATCTAAGGGCGTAACGGTAGATATTACCGATAATACGGCTGTTGTATATATATCTGTTATTCTCAAGTACGGCTATTCGATTCCTGAAGTCAGTGAGAAGATTCAGGAGCGTGTCACAAGTGCGATTGAGACTATGACAGGACTTACGGTTGCCGAGGTTAACATTAAGATTGCAGGTGTTAAGGTAGAGAACAACAAATAGAACATATGTAAGCATGGTGAAGGCCTTGAGCGTTTCAGGGCCTTCATTGTCGCTGAATTGAAAGGATATTCAGAATATGAGAAGAAGTGAAATAAGAGAACATGTATTTAAGCTCCTTTTTCGTGTGGAGTTCCATGCGGCAGCTGATCTTGCAGAGCAGGATAAGCTTTATTTTGAACCGCTTGGGCTTGTGCCGGAGGATAGAAAGCTTATAAGTGAAAGAACGGCACTTATAGAGGAGCATCTTGATGATATCGATGAGAGAATTGAGAATTTATGTGTAGGCTGGAAAAAGGAGCGTATCGGCAAGGTTGAGCTTACGATATTGAGGCTTGCGATATATGAGATAATCTATGATGACGATGTCCCGACAGGTGTTGCGATAAATGAAGCCATAGAGCTTGCAAAAAAATATGGCGGCGATGATTCACCTTCGTTTGTAAACGGAGTGCTCGGCAAGCTTGCATAATATATATAAAGGGATTGAAAATATGGCAGACACATATAGTGCAGATACCCGCATCAGAGAAGCTTACAGTGTAAGTAAGATTAACAGATATATAAAGAATATGTTCCAGACGGATTTCCTTTTAGGCAGAGTGCGTGTGACAGGAGAAGTATCCAACTGTAAGTATCACAGCTCGGGACATATCTATTTTACTCTGAAGGATTCTGCGAGTGCGCTTGCCTGTGTCATGTTTGCAGGTGACAGGCGTGGACTTAATTTCACACTGTGCGATGGCATGGACATTACAGCGGCAGGGAGCATAACTGTCTATGAGAAGGATGGCAAGTACCAGCTGTATGTCAAGTCGATAGAGAAGAATGGCTCCGGTGTCCTCTATGAGCGGTATATCGCACTCAAAAATGAACTTGAAGAGATGGGAATGTTCGACTCTTCCTTTAAGAAGCCGATTCCAAGATATGCACTTACTGTCGGTGTTGTGACAGCAGAGACAGGTGCGGTCATACATGATATACAGAATGTGGCATATAGGAGGAATCCATATATACAGATTTATCTGTACCCGGTAAAAGTTCAAGGTGAAGGTGCTGCTGATACTATCTGTAAAGGAATAAGAGCACTCGATGCAGTTAAGCCGGATGTGATTATTGTAGGAAGAGGCGGCGGAAGTATAGAAGAGCTGTGGGCTTTCAATGAAGAAAGCGTTGCGAGAGCGATTTTTGAATGTGAGACACCGGTGATTTCGGCTGTAGGTCATGAGACGGATTTTACCATAGCGGATTTCGTTGCGGACATGCGTGCTCCTACACCGTCTGCGGCGGCTGAGCTTGCTGTGTTCGATTATGGTCAGTGGTGCGAGCGCATCAGGCAGTTTGACAATTCTATGTACAGATGTATGTATGACAGAATCGGAACATTTAAGAACAGGCTTGATTCATTGAATCTGAGGCTTAATGCATGTGCGCCTCAGAGACGGCTTTTAGATAACAGGCAGTATCTTGATTCGTTAAGGCAGCGTCTTGACATGTGTATTGACAGAAAAATGGACAGTGACAGGAACAGGCTCAGATTGGCAGCAGCTAAGCTTGGTGCTCTTTCACCTCTTACGAAGATAAGCGGTGGGTTCGGATATCTTGAAAATGAAGCAGGAAAGACTGTCAGAACAGTGGATGACATTGACTGCGGAGAGCTTATAAAGATTAGAATGTCGGATGGAAGCCTTAAAGCATCAGTTATCGGCAAGGAGAAGAATTAGTGATATGGCTAGAGCAAAGAGTGTGAGCATTGAAGAGAATTTTGATAAGCTTGAAGAGATTATAGAACGTCTTGAAAGCAGTGAATTGTCGCTTGAGGAAGCATTTAAGCTGTATGAGAGCGGAGTAAAACTGACTGCACAGTGTACACAGCAGCTTGATAAGGTAGAAAAGCAGCTTATAATACTCAGAAATGAAGCAGATTCACCGGATTTAGATGGAGATGAAGATTAGCAGATGGAAAATAATATAAATGATTATCATGAGCTACTAAGTTCAAGAACAGAATATGCCAACGCAGTGATACAAAAGTATCTGCCTGCCGAAGAAGGGTATCTTACAGAGCTTGTCATGGCTATGAATTACAGTGTTGAGGCAGGCGGAAAGCGGTTAAGACCTGTGTTTATTGACAGCGTATACAGGCTTATGGGAGGCACAGATGAACTTGCTTGGCCTTTTATGGCTGCTATGGAATATCTGCATACGTATTCACTTGTTCATGATGACATGCCTGAGATAGATAATGATGAGCTTCGCCGCGGCAAGCCTACAACGCATAAGAAATTCGGGCAGGCGTGTGCGCTTTTAGCCGGTGATGGACTTTTGCACTGGTCAACACAGACGGCACTTAGAGCATTTTCGGGTGTCAGCGATACGGATGTACAGAAGCGGATTATTGAAGCAATGTCTGTTTTTGCAGAAAAATCCGGGCCTTTTGGAATGCTTGGCGGACAGTCGGTGGATGTCCTTTTTACTGGAAAGAATCCTGAGAAGGAAAGACTTGATTATATATATAGACTTAAAACATGTGCTCTTATAGAAGCATCGATGATGATTGGCGCAATTCTTGCCGGTGCAGATAAAGAGTGTGTGGCAGATTTTGAGAATATCGGACGAAGCGTAGGGCTGGCATTCCAGATTCAGGACGATATCTTAGATTGTACTGGTGATGCGGCGATTATCGGAAAGCCGCTTAACAGCGATGAAAAGAATGGTAAGACAACCTATGTGACTTTGTTTGGCATTGACGCTGCAAGGGCTGAGGTTGGCAGACTTTCTGAGAATGCAAAGCTTGTCCTTAATAACATTAAGCCGGCAGATGAGACTGAGAAGGGCTTTCTTCTCTGGTTAATAGAAAGCCTCGTAAAGCGTGTTTATTGATGAAACGAGGTATATGAATGATACTTGACACGATTAACAAAGAAAATGATATAAAAAATATTCCTGTCGGTGAGCTTCCGCAGCTTGCAGCGGAAATCAGGGAATTTTTGATTGAACATATAAGCAGGACGGGAGGACATTTGGCATCTAACCTTGGAACTGTTGAACTTACTATGGCAATGCACCTTTCGTTCAATCTTCCGGAGGACAAGCTTGTGTGGGATGTCGGACATCAGGCATATACGCACAAGATACTTACCGGACGCAAGGATGAGTTTGACACATTAAGACAGTTCGGAGGAATGAGCGGATTCCCTAAGAGACGCGAGAGCAGCTGTGACAGCTTTGACACGGGACACAGCTCTACCTCGATTTCCGCAGGGCTTGGCTATGTCAAGGCGAGAGATTTAGCCGGTGGTGACAATTATGTTGTTTCGATTATAGGTGACGGAGCACTGACAGGCGGACTTGCTCTTGAAGCGCTTAACAATGCCGCTGAGAATCAGAGCAATTTTATAATCGTATTAAATGACAACAATATGTCGATTTCGCCGAATGTAGGAGCGATATCGTCACTCTTGACAGGCATCAGAGGAGATAACGCATACAGAGATATCAACGATAATCTAAAAAGCTCATTAAAAAAGATTCCTGTATACGGAGATAAGATTGTCTCGCAGGTTCAGAAAGCCAAGAGCGGAATAAAGCAGCTTATCCTGCCGGGAATGAGATTTGAAGATATGGGGCTTACCTATCTTGGACCGGTTGACGGACACGATATAGGTAAGCTATGTAAGGTGTTTAAGATTGCCAAAAAGATGAATTCATCGGTTCTTGTACATGTGATTACAGAAAAAGGAAGAGGCTATGAGCCGGCGAGATTGAAGCCAGAGAAATTTCATGGCGTCAGCCCATTCGATGTTGCAACGGGAAAGACATTTGGTACTTCTAAGACGACATATACGGAAGTTTTTTCAAGAAAAATCTGTGATATGGCAAAAAAGGATGATAAAATTGTTGCAATCACAGCATCTATGGCATCAGGAACAGGACTTGCGAGATTCCAGAAATATTTTCCGCTCAGATTTTTTGATGTCGGAATAGCGGAAGAACATGCTGTAACATTTGCGGCAGGACTGGCGGCAGGCGGATTGAAGCCGTACTTTGCGGTGTACTCTTCATTTTTGCAGAGAGGCTTCGATGAGATATTGCATGATGTGTGCATTCAGGGACTGCATGTCGTGTTTATGATTGACAGAGCGGGGCTTGTCGGAAGTGACGGTGAGACACATCAGGGAATCTATGATTATTCATATATGAATATTATTCCGGGAATGACAGTGATGGCTCCTAAGAACAGATTAGAGCTTATGGATATGATGGAATTTGCCAATAATTTTGATGGGCCTGTTGCAATCAGATATCCAAGAGGTGCTGTATCGGATATTTTTTCCGAATATAAAAACGAAGTGTATTATGGAAAAGCAGAGCACATATATGATGGTGAAGGAACAGCAATTATGACGATTGGTTCTTCTATAGAGGAGGGTGCTAAGGTATACGAAAAGCTTAAGGAGCGTGGGGAGAATCCTACACTTATCAATGCGCGATTCGAAAATCCTGTAGACAAGGAGCTTATCGCACAGCTTGCGAAGAATCACGACAAATTGCTCACGATAGAAGAGAATATCGGCGCAGGAGGTTTTGGAATGAATGTTCTGCGTATCGTAAATGAGAATAGATTAGATATAAAGGTAATAAACGCATCACTTCCTGACGAATATATACAGCATGGAAGTGTCACAAAGCTCAAGGAGGCATATGGCTTTACTCCGGATGCGATAATAGAAAAATTAGACAGTTATTAAAATGGAGAGTAGTGTGAAAAATATGAAAGAAAGACTGGATGTGCTTGTTGTAGAGCGAAGACTTGCGGATTCGCGTGAAAAAGCCAAAGCGATTATCATGGCGGGTAATGTTTTTGTGAACGGACAGCGCGAAGATAAAGCCGGTTCAATGTTCGATGTGACAAGATACACGGAGTTACAATGAAATATGTCAGCCGCGGTGGATTGAAGCTTGAAAAAGCAATGACACATTTTGATATTTCACTTGAAGGCAAAGTGTGCATGGATGTGGGCTCATCTACAGGAGGCTTTACCGACTGTATGCTCCAGAATGGTGCAGTAAAGGTCTATTCGGTGGATGTAGGACACGGACAGCTTGACTGGCGGCTTAGACAGGATGAGCGAGTTGTCGTCATGGAAAAGACCAATATAAAGTTCGTCACACCTGAGGACATAGCAGATGTCATAGATTTTGCCAGTATAGATGTGTCTTTTATTTCACTCACAAAAGTTCTTCTGCCTGTGCGTGCTCTTTTGAGAGATAACGGAGAGATTGCGGCACTCATAAAGCCGCAGTTTGAGGCAGGAAGAGAGAAGGTTGGCAAAAAGGGCGTTGTAAGAGATAAAGCTGTCCATATTGAAGTTATTGAAAATGTGACAACCTTTGCCCTTGAAAATGGGTTTATGCCATTGAACCTTGAGTTTTCGCCTATTAAGGGGCCGGAAGGCAATATTGAATATCTGCTTCATCTTAGAAAGAGCGATGAAGTGCCGGGTGAGATTCCTTTCAATATTCGTGAAATTGTTGAAAAAGCTCATGAAATGTTGTAAGATACAAAAAACTTATATTTTTAGTACAGAAGGGTCAGGCTACAGAGATGGAAAAATTTTTTATAGTCACCAATATGGCGAAAGATTCGGATTTGACTTTCACCAACAGTATAATAAAGTACTTAGAGTCTAAGGGCAGGACATGTTACACTCAGCCTAGGGAGGCTGTAAATAATACGAATTATAATTATACCAACGCTGATATGGTTCCGGATGACACAGACTGTGTTATTGTCCTTGGCGGTGATGGCACACTTATCCAGGCTGCAAGAGATTTAAGCCAGCTTGAGCTTCCTCTTCTCGGAATTAATATTGGTACGCTCGGTTTTCTGGTTGATATAGATAAGGATCAGGCTTTTCCGGCAATAGATTGTGTTCTTGCAGGTGATTATGAGATAGATGAGAGAATGATGCTTGAAGGTAACGCATACAGGAATGGTGAGCTGATATACACGAATGTTGCGCTTAATGATATCGTAGTTAACAGAAGCGGAGCACTTAGAGTTATAGATTTTGATATATATGTCAATGATGAATATCTGACATCGTATACGGCTGACGGACTTATTATTTCAACTCCGACAGGCTCAACAGCATATAATCTCTCGGCAGGAGGTCCTATTGCACAGCCTAATTCAGAGCTTATTATACTTACTCCTGTATGTCCTCACAAGATAAATCAGAGAAGCATTATTCTTGATTCGGGTGATGAGATATGTGTCAAGATGAGTAAGAGCCGTTCAAATCAGGAGGAGAGAGTTGCATCGTTTGACGGAGAGCTGCATACCAATCTTATTTCAGGTGACAAAGTGATTATCACAAGAGCACCTAAGAAAGCTAAGATAGTAAAGACAAGCAAGCTCAGCTTTTTCCAGGTTCTTGGAAAAAAAATGAGTGTTATATAGAGAAAGCGGGGATAAAAGATGAAAGCTGAGCGCCATGCCAAGGTTATTGAATTGATACGAAAGTACAATATTGAGACGCAGGAGGAGCTTGCGGACAGACTTAACAGCGAAGGCTACAATGTGACACAGGCGACTGTCTCAAGAGATATCAGGGAGCTTAAGCTTACCAAGGTCTCAGACGGAACAGGAAGACAGAAATATGTAATTCTTGACGGCAAAGATAACTCTATGAGTGATAAGTTCATACGCATTCTTAAGGAGGCATATGTGTCGGTTGATATGGCTCAGAATATTCTTGTTGTTAAGACGGTTTCAGGTATGGCGATGGCTGTAGCTGCGGCAATAGATGCCATGCCATGGCCGGAGATAGTCGGATGTATCGCAGGGGATGATACGATAATGTGTGCAGTGAGGACAGTTGATGATACTAAGAATCTTATGGATAAGATTCACAAGATTGTAAAAGCATAGATAATGGGGGATACCTTTTAGCAGATAAGATTCTGTCGCAGGGAGGAAATATATGTTAATCAATTTACATGTTAAGAATCTTGCCCTCATTGATGAAGCTGATGTCTTTTTCGATGAAGGGCTTAACATTCTTACCGGAGAGACAGGTGCAGGAAAATCAATCCTGTTAGGTTCTATCAATCTTGCACTTGGTGCTAAAGCATCGCATGATATGCTGGGAAAGCATGGCGATTATGCAAGTGTTGAGCTTTTATTTCAGGTTGATGATTCTACAGTTGCGGCGCTCGCCGCAAGGGATATCTTTGTCACGGACAATCAAGTCTTAATTTCAAGAAAATTCACTGAGATCAGAAATATAATGAAAATTAACGGCGAGAATGTAACTCTTTCTACAGTGCGTGATATTACGGCATTGCTGATAGATATACACGGACAGCATGAGCACCAGTCGCTTATATATCCATCGAATCATTTGAAGATTCTTGACAGATATGCAAGACATGAGCTTGATGCTCCGATGCAGGAATATGAGATTTTATACAAGGCTTATACGGATTTAGAGCGCAGTCTTGCAAAATTTGACATGGATGAGGATGAGAGAAAAAGAACTCTTGATTTCCTTGAATATGAGATTAATGAAATCGAGACGGCAGCCTTGTCTGCCGGCGAGGATGAGAAGTTAGAATCAGAACACCGCAGGGCAAAGAATTCAAGAAAAATTGTTGATGCTCTTGCAGAGGCGGAGGAGTGCATAAGCTCCGACAGTGATGAGAATGCATCGACACTTATAGGAAGAGCATACAAGGCTGTGAGCGAAGCGGCACAGTATGATGATGCGATGGCAGGGCTGGCATCACAGTTGTCCGATATCGAAAGTCTCATCTCTGACCTTGTAAGAGATTTGTCTTCATATATGTGCAATCTTGAATTTGATGAAGAAGAGTACAAAAAGCTTGAGGAAAGACTTGATGTAATCAATAATCTCAAGGCGAAACATGGTGGCAGCATAGAAAGCGTGTTTGAGGCGCTTGAGAAAAAGAAACAGAAATACGATTTTTTGAATGAGTATGAGTATAACAGAAAAAAGGTTATGGAAGAGCTTGAAAATGCACATAATAGACTTGTGACAGCGGCTGATACGATAACGCAGATAAGAAAAAAGGAAGCTGCTAAGCTAGAAGTCGAAATAAAGCAGGCTCTTATGGAGCTTAACTTTCTGAGTGTGGATTTTAAAATTGATTTCAGTCCACTTGAAAAGCCTTCTGCTAATGGCATGGATCATGTTGAATATCTTATATCGGTAAATCCCGGTGAGGAGGTTAAGCCGCTTGCAAAGGTTGCCTCAGGAGGTGAGCTTTCAAGAATAATGCTTGCAATCAAGACTGTATTGGCAGACCAGGATGAGATTGATACGCTTATCTTTGATGAGATTGATACCGGAATTAGCGGAAGGACAGCACAGATGGTTGCAAATAAGCTTGACAGCATAGCAAATAAGCGTCAGGTAATATGCATCACTCATCTTCCTCAGATAGCTGCTATGGCAAAAAAACATTTCGGAATAATCAAATCCATAAAGGATAATAAGACAGTTACATCAATAACAGAACTTGATTATGATGGCTCCGTGATGGAGCTTGCGAGAATGCTCGGCGGTGACAGCATAACTGAGACGGCTGTCTCTAATGCAAGGGAGCTTAACAGATACACACCATAATCTGCATGTTTTAAAAAAATTCTGCGTAGCATACTAAGACCATGAAAAGATGGATTCCTTATAAAGCATTTTGAGGAAGGAGATGTCATGGAAAAAGTATGTGCTGATTGCAGGAAAATATACAGGCGGTTCCTTATATGGCTGTTGGCAGCAGGGATTGCCGGATGTGTTGTATACTATATATATGCTGTTAAAAACCTTATCCCGGATACCATAAATCTTAACAGAAATTCGGTTGAAAAGCTCAACTTTAATATTCCGTTTATCGGTACTGTTGAACAAAATCC
>OGKR01002002.1_pt1 | contig 12172 bp, 10 predicted proteins | sample 1572431 | NCBI WGS metagenome assembly OGKR01 (sample SAMEA2582079, study PRJEB24529) | metagenome | biome: Human gut stool | place: China | collected 2011 | reverse complement strand
ATTGAATTGTGAAAAATTAACAAAAGACATGAAAGACATTGGGGAACCGCCGGTACTTAGAAGGCTGGTACAACGGTAAGTTGTGCCTGACTTCTTAGTACCGTTGCGAGAGACACATAGCGAAAGCGTGTCTTGAATGTTTTTGTTGATTTTGAACAATTGAAAGAAGATTATGATGAGTTTTGCAATTATCTGGAAAGAGTATAAATGCAAAGGAGGAAACATATGTTAGTATGTGACTATATGGTAGAACAAATTGATGGTGACTATGCACATTTAAGAAGGGTAGACGAGCCGGACGGTGAGCTGAAACTGGTGGCAAGAGCGCTGCTCCCAATGGAGATCACAGAGGGAAGCAGATTACATTATGAACTGATGCAGTACACTTTGATTGGATAACAGGTGACAATGAAAACGATTGATGAAGATATTAAGAGTGGACAATTTAAAAAGATATATCTGCTCTACGGCGACGAGGCGTACCTGAAAAAACAGTACAAAGACAAGCTGAAAAAAGCGTTGGTGCAGCCGGATGATACAATGAATTTTACTGCGTATGAGGGAAAAGACACAAATCCGAAAGAGGTGATCGACCTGTCGGAAACCCTTCCTTTTTTTGCCGACCGGAGAGTGATCCTGATTGAAAACAGCGGCTTTTTTAAGGGCAGTTGTGAGGAGCTGGCAGAGTATATGCCGCAGGTTCCGGATACGACACTGTTTCTTTTTGTGGAGGAGGAAGTGGACAAGCGCTCGAAGCTCTATAAGGCAGTGAAAAATGTAGGAAAGATTGTGGAGTTTACAACACAGACAGAGGAACTTCTGACACGCTGGATCTTGACACGTCTGAAAAAAGAGGGGAAGAATATCACAGGTTCTGTCATGCAGCTTTTTTTGAGCAAAACCGGAACGGATATGGGCAATATTGACCGCGAGCTGGAAAAATTGATCTGTTACTGTATGGATAAGGATGTCATCGAGGCGAAGGACGTGGAGGCAGTGACGACAGAGCAGACCACAAATAAAATTTTTGAGATGGTCAATGCGATCGCGGAGCATAATCAGAAGAAAGCGCTGGATCTGTATTATGACCTGCTGACATTAAAAGAACCGTCCATGCGGATTATGTATCTGATCTCCAGACAGTTTCAGATTCTGTTGAATGTCAAGGATATGTCGCAAAAGGGATTTGATAACAATACGATGGCACAGAAAGCAGGAATCCCGCCGTTTGCAGTACGGAGAAATGTGACGCAGGCAAAAGGATTTACGATGCAGCAGTTAAAGCAGGCAATCCGGGATGGTGTGGATTTTGAGGAAGCGGTAAAGACCGGCCGAATGAATGACCAGATGGCAGTGGAACTCTTTTTAATGAAATACAGCAAACAATAGAATGCACGCTTTGAGTGCATTCTATTGTATAAAAAAATCACCAGTATGACGGTACTGGTGATTTTTGAATTCGCGAATTTTAATTTATCTTCTATTAAGCCATTGCGTTAACAAGCTTTGTTAAACGGGAAACTTTTCTAGCAGAATTGTTTTTGTGATAAACACCTTTAGAAGCAGCGCTCTCGATAGTAGAAATTGCAACTGTTAATGCAGCTTTTGCAGCTTCCTTATCGTTTGCAGCAACAGCAGCCTCAACTTTCTTGGTTACTGTTTTCACTTCAGATCTGATAGATTTGTTTCTAGCAGCTTTTGTTTCAGTTACTAAAATTCTCTTCTTTGCAGATTTAATGTTAGCCAATCTGTACACCTCCAATTTTTTTATGATTGTAATTGTTCATGATTGTTACATTAAAGCCGGACACGGACAGTTCAATGTAAACATACTAGAGTAGTATAGGATATTTCTATAATGCTGTCAATATATAAAATGACATTTTTTGCAAATTTTTTGAAATATTTTAGAAAAGCTTTTTCTGAATTTCAGGTTCATCTGAATGTGAATGCAGATTCGCTAAAAGCTGCGGATAAATTATCGGGGAAAGGACATACTAAGTAAAATGAGCGGGAACTCATGAAAGTACAGATTGGACAATTGAAAGAAGAGACAATTGCTTATAATCAAAAGAAGTGTAGAAGGAGTTCCGCAATTATCTATATCCATAGAATCAGAAAGAGGAGAAGCGCATATGTACCAGATCAGAACAGACCTTGCATTAGAGACGCAGGAAAAAATGCAGGAAGATAAAGTGGAACTGAAAGGTGTCCGTTTTTCGGAGGAGCATGTCAGTAAAAATCTGACCATCAGCACAGTGGTGATCGAGACGGAGAATGGTGCAAAAGCCATGGAGAAACCCAAAGGTACTTATATCACGATCGAGGCATCGAATATGGATGAGGAGGACGAAGATTATCACAGAGAGATCTCGGAACAGCTTGCCAAAGTGTTAAAGCAGTTGATCAGCGTAAAAAAAGAGGATGTCTCCGTACTGATCGTCGGGCTTGGAAACCGGGCAGTAACGCCGGATGCATTGGGACCAAGAGTGGTGGATAATCTCTACATTACGAGACATATTATCAATGAATACGGAAAATATGCGTTTGGAAAAGAGCATGTCAATCGCGTGAGCAGTATTGTTCCGGGTGTAATGGCACAGACAGGCATGGAATCTATGGAGATCGTGAATGGAATTGTGAAGGAGACAAAACCGGATGTTGTGATTGCAATTGATGCGCTTGCAGCAAGAAATACCAAGCGTCTCAATCGGACCATTCAGGTGACGGACACCGGGATCAATCCGGGAAGCGGTGTCGGTAATCACAGACACGGGTTAAATGAGAAAAGCATTGGTGTTCCAGTTATTGCAATCGGGGTTCCAACGGTTGTTGACGCTGCCACTATAGTAAATGATACGATGTTTAATCTGATCACGGCGATGAATCAGAGCAGCGAACTTAAGACGCTTGGCAACACTCTTGGAGAACTCAATGAGACAGAGAAATATGAATTGATCCGGGAGCTGTTGTCTCCGAATCTGAACACCATGTTTGTGACACCAAAAGATATTGATGAATCTGTCAAAAGATTAAGTTTTACTATATCAGAGGGGTTAAATATCGCTTTGATCGATCACAACATTTTTGCATAATGAATGGAAACTGGCATAAGTTGTATTATGTATTTTCATGGTTATAGAAGTTATCAAAAAAAAAGATTGAAAAATAAATATGGAAAATATCTGATGGGAATGCTGGTAGTTACAGCACTTGTAACATTTTTTGTACAGCGGCAGGAGCTTTGGAGTATCGGGAAAAAAGCAGCAGTAAAAATGGCAGGGACGGCAGTGGTGGATGTGCTGGCACCGGGGCTTCACTATGAAGAGAAGGAAAACGGTAACCATTTTCTTGCCAAAGTGGAGAAAATATTATTTCCAATTGCAGATTATACGGTTCAGATAAAATCCTATGAAACGGATGCAGAGAGCACGCTTTCCTATGAGATGATCCTTGCGATGGAAGCGTTGGACGAGAACTACGTGGATGAGAACGGACAGGTTGTGATGCAAAATAATGGGGACACAGATAATGCACAGAATACAGACAGTTCACAGCCGGCAGATAACGCGCAGAGCACCGACAATTCACAGGCAGCTGCAAATGCACAGAACCCGGACACCTCGCAGGAAACATCCAACTCCGCAGAGCAGACATCTCTCACAGTTGCACCGCCCATAGCAGCAACACAGAAAGCAGTCGAATATTCTCTGGATAAATTAAACGATTTTGATTATCTTGTGCAGAATTTTTATCAGGTGGACAGTACTACAACTGTAAAAAGTGATCAGTTAAATGTGGCAGCACTCACCGGAAAAAATATGAAAATCGCACATGATGCGAGTACGCCACAAATCTTAATTTATCATACCCATTCGCTGGAAGGGTATGCGGATTCTATTCCGGGAGACCGATCGACTACGGTTGTGGGCGTTGGGGATTATCTGACAGAATTGCTGACGCAGCAATACGGATACAATGTCATACACGACACCGGGGAATATGATACCATCCGTGATAAAGCGTATTCCAAAGCAGCACCGGCATTAGAGCAGATACTGGCAGACAACCCGGGCATTGACGTGGTCATCGACCTTCACCGGGATGGCGTTGGAGAGAATACAAGGCTTGTCACAAATGTGAATGGAACGGACATGGCAAAAGTAATGTTTTTTAACGGATTGAGCAGAACGACCAAACTGGGGGATATCGCCTATCTGTACAATCCATACATAGCGGATAATCTGGCATTCTCGTTTCAGATGCAGCTTACCGCAGCAGAATATTACCCAGGATACACAAGAAAAATTTACCTCAAAGGTTACCGCTTCAACATGCATTACTGTCCGAAAACACTGCTCGTCGAGGTCGGGGCTCAGACCAATACCGTGCAGGAGGCAAAAAACGCCATGGTTCCGCTTGCAGATATCCTGAACAAAGTACTTTCCGAATAACTGAAAGCATTGTCCCGGCTGTCCGGTCTGGCAGTCTGCTGGATTATATTATCTATGTATGCATGGAAAGGAAGCGGGGCGCAGAATGAAACTTTCGTGAAAAATTGCGTAGATTTATCAATGTTTCTTTTTTGACTGCTGGTTTATGTACATTCATCAATGAACAGTCCGCGCAATATGTCCGTTTCAGACACACACTCGTTAGCTTTCTCTAGTGTGCGTAAATGCCAGAATCAGCATCGTTTATTGCAGGGCAAAAATCAAAAGGAAAACCGGGTGATTTTTGCCCTGCTTCTCTGCTGATCTTCTGGCATGTAACGCACACACAAGAAACCTAAGACGAGTGTATGTCATGAAACGGACATATTGCGCGGACTGTCCATTGCTGAATGAATATAAACAATGAGAGCAGTCAAAAAGGAAACATTGATAAATAAGCAATTTGAACAAGTTTCATTCTGCGCCCCGCTTCCTTTTATGCATACACAAATAATATAACCCGGCAGTCTGCCAGACCGGACAGCCGGGGCTGCGCTTCCACCCATCCGAAAATTACAGATTCAGGTGGTATTTCTGCATCCAGTAGTTGATCTGGATGAAGTAGGCGAGCAGCTGCGGTCCTGCCATGAGCTGTCCGAACCACGGCTTTCCGTATTCGGTCGGTGCCTCTAGGAAGGTTTCGAGTTTTTTTGTGTCGATGAAGGTCTTGACCGGTGCATCCGGCTGGTCAAGGATGTGCTGCATTTCTGCAATCAGAAGTTTCTCATAGCCGGGATGATAGGTTTTCGGGTAAGGGCTCTTTTTCCGGTGCAAAAGCTCCTCTGGGAGCAGGTCTTTGCAGGCATCACGGAGCAGAGCTTTCTCAACACCATTCTGGTATTTCATTTCCCACGGAACATTAAAAACGTACTCAATGATGCGGTGGTCGGCAAATGGAACACGGGCTTCCAGACCGGAGTACATGCTTGTGCGGTCCATGCGGTCGAGCAGTGTCTGCATAAACCATTTGATGTTCAGATAAGCGATATTATAGCGTTTCCGCTCGGTTTCCGTCTCGTCTGAAAGGTGTGGTGCCTGGTTTAAAGAAGTCTGGTAACGGTCGTGGGAGTAAGCAGCCAGATCCAGATCGTTTATGAACGAGTCCTTAAGAAACAGCGTTCGCACAGACATATCCGCGGACCACGGAAAGCCATCTCTGGATAAAAGATCTTCCCGGTAAAACCACGGATATCCGCCGAAAATCTCATCGGCACATTCACCGGTCAGTGCGACCTTATTGTGTTTTTTTACAAGGGAACAGAAGTAGAGCAGTGAGGAGTCCACGTCTGTCATACCCGGAAAATCCTTTGCGTCGACGGCATCTCTGAGTGCGGAAAAGAGCGTGTTTTCATCGCATTCCAGATAGGTGTGATTTGTGTGATAGTGATCTAACATGATTTTGACATAAGGAAGATCACGCTCCGGTTGAAAGGCGTTGGATTTAAAATAAATGTCATTGTCCTTAAAATCAAAGGAAAAAGTATTTAAGGTTTCGCCGTGTTTTTCCATGTAACGGCAGGCAATCGCGGTGACAATGCTTGAGTCAATGCCGCCGGACAAAAACGTGCACACCGGAACATCGGATACCATCTGTCTGGTCACGGAATCGCGCAGAAGAAAAGAGACAGTTTCCACTGTCTGTTCATAGGAATCGGTATGCGGGGCGCGGAACAGATCCCAGTAAGTGTGATCGGACATCGTATTTTCAGAAAAAATGAGATAATGTCCGGGAAGCACTTCGTTTACATCATCAAAAATTCCATTTCCCATGGTCCGGGCAGGTCCGATCGCGAGAACTTCGCGCATGCCATCCATAGAAAACCTCGGAGTGAATCCCGGAAAACAAAAAAGTGCCTTTGGCTCAGAGGCAAACAGGAGCTGTCCGGATACAAACGAGTAAAAAAGCGGTTTGATTCCTACGCGGTCACGGTATAAGAGAAGTTGTTTTTTGCTGTCATCCCAGATGGCAAAGGCAAAAATTCCATTCAGTTTCCGGACAAAACTGGCGCCGTACTGCATATAGGCATAAAGAATGACTTCGGTGTCCGTAGTCGTCGAAAATTCATACCCGGACTGCCGCAGGTCACGGGCGAGTTCCTCGGTGTTATATAATTCGCCATTGTATACAATCGCGTATTCCTTTCCGTTCTTTTGGCGTATAATCGGCTGTTTCCCGGTGACAATGTCGCGGATACTTAAGCGCGCGTGGGAGAGACCGGTCATATCTGACAGATAGATTCCGGACTCATCATTTCCACGGTGCGCAAGACATTCGTGCATGGAAGTCAGCACAGATGCCCATTTTTCTTTCTGTTGTTGATAATTTCCTTCTGCGTTATAAAAACCTGCAATTCCACACATATATTTTTCCTTACATTCTGATCGCATTCTATTTTGGTTTAGTTTATGCTAAGGGGATGGATTCATGCATAGAATAGAGAAAAAAATGGAAAAGAGCATGAAGGAAAACTGTGGAAAGATAGAAAATATACTAAATCTGGCATTGGATGCCACGCGGGAGGAACGGGAAAAGTCCCTGAATCTGGATGTAGGATATGATGTTGCAGATGATAGCTGGGAGGTGATCGTAAAATTTTTTGGAACGACAGAGGAACTGCGGCAGAAGCTGTTGGAGCGTTTCCCGGAGGAACAGGCTCAGATTGGAATTTATAACCTCACAAATGAATATGCTATTTTAAGGATTCCGCAGCCGTTGGTAGAGCTTGTCGCATCCATGCCTGAAATTGAATATATGGAGAAACCAAAACGACTTTTTTTTTCGGTGGAAAACGGAAAAAGAAGTTCCTGCATCAATCCGTTGCAGACCGGGCAGGGTACAAGTCCGACAAGTAATCTGACAGGAAAAGAGGTGCTTGTGGCAGTCATTGACTCCGGAATTGACTATGCGCATCCGGATTTTTGCAACAGTGACGGAACGACAAGAATTGCTGTGCTGTGGGATCAGACGCTTGACACGGTCTACGAGCGTGAGACGATTAATCTGGCGTTAAGGCAGGAGAGTGAGCAGGAGCGGTACGCAATCTGCCCGAGCAGGGATGCATCCGGGCATGGTACGCATGTTGCAGGCATTGCGGCAGGAAATGGCAGGGCTTCCAATGGGCGGTACCGTGGCGTGGCATATGAGAGTGAACTGATCGTTGTGAAACTTGGTGTGCCGAGAGAGACTTCGTTTCCGAAAACAACGGAACTGATGAGTGCTGTGGATTTCTGTATTGCCAGAGCAAGGCAGTATGGAAAACCAATTGCATTAAACCTAAGCTTTGGCAATAATTACGGTTCCCATTCCGGGAATTCACTGATAGAGACCTATCTGGATGACATGGCGAATTACTGGAAAACGTCTATTGTGATCGGCAGTGGCAATGAAGGGAGTGCAGCAGTCCATACAGCGGGAAAACTGACGCTGAATGAGGAGCAGGAGGTTGAGATCGCGGTGAGCGCGTATGAGGCATCCTTAAATTTGCAGATCTGGAAAAATTATGTGGATGAAATCGGTGTCTCTGTGATCCATCCGGGCGGAACTGCGATCGGACCATTGCAGCGGATACAGGGAACCCAGAGATTTCAGTTAGGAGAAACAAACCTTCTGGTGTATTATGGAGAACCAAGTCCGTACAATCCCTACCAGGAAATTTATCTGGATTTTATCCCAGTGGGCAGTTACATTGACGATGGAATCTGGAAGATCAGGCTCACTCCCATCCGAATCACAGACGGCGCGTTTGACATGTGGCTTCCGGCAGGAAATGTGTTAAACAGCGGAACGGGATTTTTAAATCCGGTGGAGGAGACAACTCTCACGATTCCCTCTACAGCGACGAAAGTGATCACTGTCGGGGCATACGATGCGAGATTTGACCAGGCAGCTGCATTTTCCGGGAGAGGTTATACGAGGGCAACCAATCAGGTAAAGCCCGATCTTGTGGCTCCGGGGGTGGAGATCATGTCCTGTGCACCGGGCGGCGGTTATCAGGTGCGTACCGGAACATCCATGGCGACACCGTTTGTGACCGGAAGTGCAGCACTTTTGATGCAGTGGGGCATTGTAAACGGCAACGATGCCTATCTATATGGAGAAAAAATGAAGGCATACCTGATCCGCGGTGCACGCAGGCTGCCGGGTTTTACAGCTTATCCGAATCCGGTATTGGGATGGGGAGCACTCTGTACAGCAGACAGTATACCATGAAAATACCGTAAGAACGCTGCCGGAACGGAGTCTGTGTAAACAGCAGCCCGTAAAGCGTTAAAAAAACAGAAAAAAATAAAAAATATTAACAGATGTATAACGTTTTGTGATATACTTTGCTATATGTAGTGGAGATTATGGTATCAGGGTACTTATCGTTGGACAGAAAAGGATCAGAAGTACCTGATAATTACAGGCGTGGGATAATTACAGGAGTATGAGGGACAGAAGATGACTAATTTTGGGGAACATTATAATGAGGAATTAGCGCAGCAGGAGATCGAGATCAATAAGAAGACACTGTGGGAGATGGTCGGAGCGTTTATTGTTTTGACGGCGGTCTGGGGACTGGCGTTTGGACGTTTTCCGACAGCAAACGCAATTGTGTTCAGTGTGACGTATGCAATTTCCACAGGTTTTTTTATTGCGTCTGTGATCTTATTTTTTAAAGCAGATCCATCGGATGAGCGCATGAAAAATTTTTTTGTGACCGGCATCTGCATAATTTCAGCAGCAATGAACCTTATGTTCAGTTACCATATGGTTCTGGCGTATGTGTTCCCACTCATCGTGGCAGTTCAGTATAAAGAGAAATCCGTGTTATGGCTGTCATATGCACTGGAAGTTTTTCTGCTGCCGGTCAGCATGATCGTGGGATTTTATTATGGGATCTGTGATCTGAACCTGCTGCTGCAGGGAAATCATACAAGAACATGGTACATGGCGGAACTGGCAGATGGATTTGCGAAGCTCCCTTTTTCAAAGATGCCGGTTGTGGTCATTATAGTTTACGGGATATTACCGCAGCTTCTGATCCTATTTGTGTTCGTGATGATCATCCAGCATACCATTGGCAGCATGCGGGAGGATGCTTACAGGATTGCGGAACTTACCTACCGCAAGGAGGTCGATTCTGCAACAAGGCTTTATAATAAGAATAAATATGAAGATATGCTTGCCAATTACTATACGATGGTGGAGCGTGTCGCCGTGGTTTTGTGGGATATCAATAATCTGAAAGAGATCAACGACCGCATGGGACATGGCATGGGAGATAAACTGATCGAGACAATGTCCGGTGCGATCTATGCGCAGACAGATAGCCGGAAAAAGGCATATCGTATCGGTGGGGATGAATTTGTCATGCTCATCGAAAATCCGGAGAAACAGGAGGCAGAGCAGATCATCCAGAATGTCAGGGACAAACTTGCAAGACACAGGGAAGAAGGTGGTCTCAGGGTTTCGAGTGCAACCGGTACAGCGGAGGGAAACGGAATCGATATCTTAAAAATAGTACATGACGCGGATGAACGGATGTATGAGGATAAGAAGAGAGGAAAGGAGAGCCGCGAATATGCTATGTTTTATAGTGAATGAGCATTCCAGAAGCGGTAAAGGCGCAAAGATCTGGAAAGAAGCGGAAGCAGTTTTAAAAAAGAAAAACATTGCTTACGAATCATACGTCACCCAATATGAGGGGCATGCCTTTTCACTGGCACATGACATCTGTGAATGCGGGGCGGATGACATACAACTTGTCGTGGTAGGTGGTGATGGGACTGCAAATGAAGTCATCAACGGAATGACGCATTTTGAGAAGGTACGATTTGGTGTGATCCCGACCGGTTCCGGCAATGACCTTGCAAGGGGACTTGGGATCACGGGAACGCCTACAGAGGTGATCGGGCATATTTTAAACTGCAGGGAAGATTATGTGATGGATCTGGGGCAGGTGAGCTGGAACGGCTGTGAGAAGCCGAGATTATTTGCGATCAGTGCCGGTGCAGGACTGGATGCATTAGTCTGCAAGAAGGCTTTGAAGTCAAAGGTAAAAGACGCTTTGAATAAGCTGCATCTCGGAAAGCTTACCTACCTGTTTTTGACGGTACAGTCACTATTTACCATGCAGACAACAGATGCCGCAGCGGTTTTTGATGGAAAAGGACAGCAGAACCGCAAAAAAATGATTTTTGCCGCAGCAATGAATTTCCGGGCAGAGGGCGGCGGTGTGCCGATGGCACCGGGGGCAGATGCGCAGGACGGAAAGCTTTCGGTGTGTATGGCGTGGGGAATCCCGAAATGGCGCACTTTTTTATGCCTGCCATTGCTTGTGACAGCCAATCATCTGCGGATCAGAGGGTTTGAGGTGACAAACTGCAAGGAATATGACCTGAAGCTGAAAACACCTATGGTACTTCATGCAGACGGAGAGTACTGTGGGGATGTCACAGAGATGCACTTTCAATGTCTGCCAAAAAAACTGCATGTGATGTGGTAATCGAATAAATACGAATAAAACAAAAATTCCCTTCATACAATGTGATAACATATGGAGGGAATTTTTTATGGACAATTATAGCGGAAATAAAGAGTATAACATTTACAGGGATATCAGAAACCGTACCAACGGAGAGATTTATCTCGGGGTTGTAGGCCCGGTGCGCACCGGAAAATCCACCTTCATCAAACGTTTTATGGAGTTGATGGTACTTCCTTTTATGGATGGGGAAGCGGAGAAAGAGAGAGCCATGGATGAACTTCCGCAGGCGGCAGCCGGAAAAACCATTATGACGACAGAACCAAAATTTATTCCGCAGCAGGCGGCGGAGATCCGGCTTTCTGCTTTCAAGATGGAAGAAGAACCGTTAAAGCTGCGTGTAAGACTGGTCGACTGTGTCGGTTTTCTGGCAGATGGGGCAGTAGGACATATGGAAGGAAATGGGAGCAGAATGGTAAAAACCCCATGGTCAGATCAGGAGATCCCATTTGCGGAGGCAGCATCGATCGGAACAGAGAAAGTCATCAGAGACCATGCGACAATCGGCATTGTAGTGACGACCGATGGAACGATCGGGGAACTGGAGCGGGAGAATTACATAAATGCAGAAGAGAGAACCGTCCGGGAACTGAAAAATATCGGAAAGCCATTTGTGATCCTGTTAAACTCGGCAAAACCTTATGTGCAGGAGACGGTAAAACTGGCGTTGGAGATGGAGGAAAACTATCAGACAACGGTTGTGCCGGTCAATTGTGAGCAGCTGCGCAGAGAGGATGTCTTAAAAATTTTAGAGAGTGTGCTGTATGAATTTCCGATTGAACGGGTGGAATTTTTTATCCCGAAATGGACGGAAATGCTCTCTGCTGATCATCCGGTAAAAAGTGAGATCATTACACAGGCATCGGATATTTTAAGCCAGATGGAGCGCACGAAGGATGTTTACAGACAGCAGTCGGAACCGGGAGAATGCATCACAAAGATTAAAATAGAGGAGATGGATCCCGCGTGCGGCTGTGTGAAGATCCGGATGGAGGTTGCGGAGCCATATTATTACGAAAATATGAGTGAACTGGCAGGAGTGCCGATCCACGGCGAGTATGAGCTGATCTCAATGATCCGCGAGATGGCAGCGAGAAAAGAATCTTATGAGAAAGTCGCAGGGGCTTTTGAGGAAGTGCAGATGAAAGGATA
>OGKR01001999.1_pt1 | contig 12192 bp, 9 predicted proteins | sample 1572431 | NCBI WGS metagenome assembly OGKR01 (sample SAMEA2582079, study PRJEB24529) | metagenome | biome: Human gut stool | place: China | collected 2011 | reverse complement strand
GGCTCAGGCAGGCGGTGATCATGCAGCCGTCGATGTAGTTCCACTTGTTGGGCTTGCCGCTGCGCACCTTCTCGATGTTCCACATCGGTGCCTCAGCGCTGGAATTGGCGATCAGGTAGTCCACATAGTCGCCCAGCATGGACAGGATCTCTTCATGGGTCATGGGTCAGTCCTCCTCAAAATGTCCTACGTTGGCAAAGTGCAGCCGCTCGCCCTCGTAGCCCTCGATCTTCACGTTGTGCAGGTCGATCTCCTTGACGTTCTCGGCATAGATGGCCAGCTTTTTTACCAGCGGACGGTTGTCGGCCATGGCAGCCTGTCCCTCCTTGGCGTTGGGGTCAAAGGTGATGCTCACATCCCGCATGGTCACCCGCTCAATGGGCTGCTCCGGCAGGCCATCGAAATAGCAGCCTGCAAACTGGGCATCGGTAGCCACGATATTCTCCATGGTCAGGCTGCCCAGCTTGGGGGTGTACTCGTCCACCGGCATCGGCTCGCGGCACTGTACATAGGGGCCGTGGCCGTCCGGGTCGCAGAAGTAGAACATATTGATGACAAAGGGTGCCTTGACGCCCCGCATCTCCACGTTGCGGAACACCAGCCCGTCGATGACGGCGGTGTTGCCGCGGCCGCGGCGGGTCTTGACGCGGAGGCCGCGGTCGGTGTGGTCCATGAGGCACTGGGTGACCACCATGTCCTTGACGCCGCCGCTCATCTCGCTGCCGATGACGATGCCGCCGTGGCCCTTGTCCAGCAGGCAGTTGCGGATAACGGTGTGCTCACAGCTGCGCTTCAGCTTCATGCCCAGAAAGACCTTGCTGGCCTTCATGGCGATGCAGTCATCGCCCACATGGATGTTCATGCCGATGATGCGGATATACTCGCAGCTCTCGGGGTCGATGCCGTCCGTGTTGGGGGCGTTGTAGGGGTTGTTGATGTTGAAGTTGAGCAGGTCGAGGTGCTTGACAAAGATGGGGTGGATGGTCCACGAGTAGCTGTTCTGCACCGTGATGCCGTGCAGGCAGACGTTCTCGCTGTCCACCGCAGCCACGGCCCGGGGACGCCATGCAATGCGCTTGACCTTGGGGTTCACCCACCAGTCGCCGTTTTCGGCATCGCAGTCCAGCGTGCCCTCGCCGGTCACCACCACGTCATGCACCTGCGTGATGTTCAACAGACCCGCAAAGCTGTCCAGCGGATTGCCCTCCCAGCCGGTCAGGTAGTACTCGTCCACTTCGTTCTCGCTGGGCAGCACGCCGGGCAGGATGGGGTAATGGGTGCGGTCGTTGTCGCCCAGCAGCACAGCGCCCTTTTCCAGATACAGGGTGGTGTTGCTCTTCATGAACAGGCTGGCGGTGCGGTAACGGCCGGCAGGCACATACACTGTGCCGCCCTTGGGGCAGGTGGACAGCGCCGCCTGCAGCCGCACGGTGTTGTCGGTCTCGCCGTCAGCCACCAGACCATAGCGGGCAGCATCCACAAAGAAGGTCTCGGCCTCGGTGGTGAAATCCAGCTTCAGGGTCTCGTCCTCGGCCTGCACCTCCACCGTATAGGTGGTGCCGGGCAGCAGGGAGAACAGGGAAAATACATTGGTGTTGCAGGCCTCGTACACCGTCTTGCCGTTCAGGGCAACGGTAAAGGGGTGTGCCGGACGGTAGCACAGTTCGTTTTCCAGCTCGAAAACGGCGCTGCGGGTCATGGAACGGATCAGGGTCAGATTCATGCGAAATAACCTCCTGTGAGTTTGTCTTGCCCCCACGGGGCAGACGTGGTATCATGAGGAAAAGCGCTCTCCCGGCTACCGGGAGGGCTGTTTCCGGAAAGGATGCGCAAGATGAAAGCGGAACGGGAAAAGATCCATGCAAAGGTAAAAGCGGACACCGTGCGGCTGAACGGCAGCAAGCTGGAGCTGACGGCAGACGAGGAGACGTGCACCTTTCTGCTGGTAAGCGAGGGCAGCTGCACCCTGCAAATGGGGGAAAACAGCCTGCTGCTGAACCCCGGCAGCGCGCTGCTGCTGGGCGCGGGGGACGCAGTGCTCTCTGCCGCCGGTGCAGCCGTACCGGAACTGGTGGGCTGTCGGTTCCCGCTCAGCGCCCTGCACGAGCTGCGCAGCGCCACCCAGCGGGATTTTGCCCGGCTGTTTTTGCCCGGCGAGGTAACGGTGCTGTACGGCCCGGTGCCGTGGGTTCGCCGCCTGCGCACCCTGCTGGAGATGATGCGCGCTGCCATGCCGGAGCAGGACTACCCCGGCGGGCTGTACCTGCTGCTCATCCTGCACTATGTCGAGCAGGAGTGCCTTGCCGAGAGCAGCGCCGCAGCGCGCCCCCGCAACGAGACCATTGAGCAGGTGTGTGCCTACCTTGCCGCCAACTACCGGCAAAAGTTCTCCCTTACCGAGGTGGCGGCGCGGTTCTACCTTTCCCCCTACTATCTCAGCCGCCTGTTCCGGCGGGTGACCGGGCAGTCCATCGTGGACTACCTGAACAACCGCCGCATCGAGGCTGCGCAGAAGCTGCTGGAGACCACCGAGCTTTCCATCAGCGCTATTGCCGAGCAGACCGGTTTTGCCAGCGCAGCCCACTTCCGCCGCGTGTTCCGCGAGGTGATGGATATCAGTCCTTTGCAGTACCGCAAGAAGCAGACGAAATGATGTATCAACCAAAACACCCCCTGTGCCATCCGTTGGGAGCAGCACAGGGGGTGTTGGTCTTGGTCAGATGTTCTTATGGCGCATTAGCCCTTGACGGCACCTGCGGAGATACCTTCAACGAACTGATCCTGTGCACAGAAGAATACGATCAGCTGCGGCAGGATGGAGATGAGGGACAGTGCAAGGATCTTGTTCCATGCAAAGCCGGTATCACCGTCCATAGACAGCTTGACGAACAGGGACATGGGGTATTTGCCGGGGGTGCTGACGTAAAGCAGCGGGCCCATAAAGTCGTTGCAGCTCCACATGAACTGGAACAGTGCGCAGGACACCAGAGCGGGTCCCAGCATGGGGACGATGACCTTGTACAGGGTCTGGAAGGAGGAGCAGCCGTCAATGGCGGCAGCCTCGTCCAGATCACGCGGGACGTTGCGCATGAACTGCACCAGCTGATACACGAAGTAGGTCTCGGTAGCAAATGCGCAGTGCACCCAGATGGCCAGATAGAAGGGGCTGTCCACCCAGCCGAACTTGTTGTACAGCAGGTACTGGGGCACGTTCAGCACGACCTGCGGCAGGAACAGGGTGGCCAGCATGATGTTGAACAGCAGCTTGCGGCCGGGGAAGTCGAAACGGCCAAAGCCGTAAGCGGCAATACAGGCAGACACCACAGTGCAGATCACCTTGGGGATGACATAGCTGTAAGTGTTGAGCATGGCCTGCAGGATGTTGATGGAGCCGCCGAAGTTGTTCAGGGCGTTGCGGTAGCCATCCAGCGTAGGCTTTTTGATCCACAGGCTGATGCCTGCAAAGATCTCGCTGTTATCCTTGAAGGTAGCGCTGATCATCCACAGCAGAGGATAGATCATGATGATACCAACCAGGATCAGCACGAAGTACTTAAAGAAGGTTGCGATCTTATTCGATGCTTTCATTCCCATATTGGTCACCTTACCTTTCATCCGAGTAGTAGACCCACTTCTTCTGGCTGGTGAACGCAATGATCGTCAGGATGCAGACGATGATGAACATGATCCATGCCAGAGCAGAAGCCATGCCCATGTCGTAGGACTTGAATGCGTAGTTGTAAACCAGCAGGGAGATCAGGGTAGTGGAACCACGGGGACCACCGTTGGTGATGATGTAGGGGCCGTTGAACTCCTGGAAAGCCTGGCAGATCTGAGTGACTAGGTTGTAGAAGATGATGGGGGTGATCATCGGAACGGTGATGGAGAAGAACTGACGCCACTTGCCGGCGCCGTCGATGGTAGCAGCCTCGTACAGGTCTGCGGGCACGCCCTTCAGTGCAGCAAGGAACAGCACCATGGCGGAACCGAACTGCCATATACGCAAGAAGCAGATGATCCACAGCGCGTAGTTGGGGTCAGACAGCCATTCGGGGCCCTGCACCGCACCAAAGGTGACAGCGCGCACCACGGTGTTCAGCAGACCGTCCACGCTGAACACAGCCTTCCACAGCACGGCGATAGCCACAGAGCCGCCCAGAATGGAGGGGATGTAGTACACGGTGCGGAACAGGTTCACGCAGGCGATCTTGAAGTTCAGGATGTAGGCAATGAACAGTGCGAAGATCAGCTTCAGGGGCACGGTGATAAAGGCGTACTTGAAGGTGATGATCAGCGCCTTGGTGATCTTTCTGGTGTGGAATGCGGTAATGTAGTTGGCCAGACCAACAAAACTGGTGCCGTCCTTGAAGAAGTTCATATCGGTAAAGCTGTAATACAGCGACTGACCGAAGGGGAACGCCTTAAAGACGAGAAAGCCGATGATCCAGGGAATCAGATAAAACAGACCCTGATACTTATCGACCCATTTCTGAAACGGAGTTCGTGCGCCGGCGGGCGCATTACTTTTTTTCATCCGAAATCCTCCTTTTACAGGATTTGAAGCAGACAGTGCAGCAGGTCACAGACCGGCAACAATTCATTCAAGGTTTGATAACCATTCACCGATAAAACAAGGGCATCTGTCGTACGGGCGGCAGATGCCCTTATTTATTTCAGATACTGAATATCCGGTTCTGACCGCTGTCAGAGAGAGGTAAGCTTAGCCGATGGTGTAGCCAACAGACTCCATGCCGTCCAGCAGAGTCTCGACAGCCTCTTCAGGGGTCTGATCGCCGTAGTCGATGTTATCGAACACTTCCTGATAGATGCCGGTGCCGGAAGCCTTCAGGTCGTTGTTCTCGAACAGGGGATCCAGCTTGTTGGTGGTGAATGCCATGACCTTGGCGTTAGCCTCTGCAACCAGGCTCTTGACAGCGCCGGCGTCCTGCGCGAACTTCAGGCCAGCCTTGGAAGCGGGGATGCCGCACTCAGAACCCATGATGGAAGCACCCTTCTCCTCGTTCAGCAGGAAGTTGATCAGGGTAGCAGCCTCGGCAACGTTCTTGCAGGTCTTGGTGATAGCCAGACCCATGGACACCTTGGAGAAGCCGCCGTTGTTATCGCCGAACTTGATCTCCTCGCCGACGGTGAAGCCGTCCTTGTTGCTGTCGTCCAGAGCGGAGGAGTACTTGCTTGCAGCGGAATCCCACTCGAAGATGCCTGCGATCTTACCGGTGATCCACTCATTGGACTGGTGGGTAGCGGTATCGGAGTTTGCAGAGTAGTAGGTCTTCAGGTTCATCATGACGTGGTTGTCCACCAGGCTCTTGATGAAGGCCAGACCCTCAGCGATCTCGTCCTCGGTGTAGTTCAGGGTGGAGGTAACGGGATCTGCCCAGTCCTTGCCGTACTTGGACTCGAGGTAGAACACCATCAGGATCATACGGTCGTATGCGCCCAGGTGCATGGGGTAGTAATCGTCGCCCAGCTTCTCCTGGAAAGCCTTACCGGCAGCCATCAGATCGTCCAGAGACTTGGGAACCTCGGTGATGCCAGCCTTATTAAAGGTGGTCATGTTCCAGTAGAAGATACGGCCGGTCATGGAGACGGGCACGCACTGCTGGCTGTTGGCCACATAGCAAGCGTCCATAGCAGCGGAATCCCACTGGGTCAGGTCGATGAACTTGGAGGTGGTGTTCAGATCCACGAACTTGCTGCCGTCGGCAGAGTAGTTGTACAGCCAGTTCCAGTTCACCTGGCAGACATCCTGAGCGTTGCCTGCGATGAAGGCAGCAGCCATCTTCTCTTCCCAGCCGGACCATGCGGCGAAGGTGGGCTCCACGGTGATGTTGGAGTGCTCAGCCTGGAAAGCCTCCAGAGCGCTCTGGTAAGCAGCGTGACGGCTGTCGCCGCCCCACCAGCTGATGCTCAGGCTGACAGGGCCGTCAGACAGGGCCAGGCTCTCGTCTGCGGAAGCAGCGGGGGCCTGAGAAGCAGCGGAAGAAGCGGTGGAAGAAGCAGCGGGCTTGCTGCCGCAGGCAGCCAGCAGACCTGCAGCACCGACAGCGCCGGTAGCCATCAGGAAGTTACGACGAGAAATTGCCTTGCTCATTTTTGTTCTCCTCCTAATAGAAAACATCTTCATGCAGGGGGTCTGCACATGCCCCCTTGTATACAATTATGATAACAAAAGCCACCGAAAAAAGAAAGATGCAAATTACAGTGATACGGGATAAAAACGTACAAATATTGCCCTTGTTTTCGCGTGCAATTCGACGTCCTTGCCGAAATGAATAAACTTGCGCTGAAAAACTGTGCAACTTGTATACTTCAATGACTTGCATAAAAATCTGGGATGCAACAAGGGCATAACAACAAAAATTTCAATAATTCCTGTTACATTTACCGTTCCGCCTGTAATTTTTTGTGCTCTGCCGTCCCCTGCTGCTCTCTTCTTCTCCCATTCCCTCTCCCCTCCGTCGAGTAACTGCCCAGTCTGAACTGATATATCAATAGCGCAAAAAACGTGCGTATTTCGCCCAGTTGATATATCAGTTTCTCTCACAAAATGTAACAAATTGATATATCAATCTGTATACAGCCTGTTGGAGACTCTCGCGAGCGTAGCGAGACTGAGGGGGTAACTCTTCCGCAAATCACGCAAAAAAGCCGCTGCACCCGGCGCGGTACAGCGGCTTATATCCATATATAGAACGCTCTCAGTTTTTCTTTGCAGCGTAGAACGCCCGCCGCGCCTTGAAGTAGCACTGGGGGCACATGCTGACATACTGCACATCGTTTTCAAGGTCGATGGCTACCTGCTCGCCCTCAAAGACGAACCGTCCGTTCACCTTGCGGCAGTTGCAGATGGCCTTGCGCCCGCAGGTGCAGATGGTCTTCATCTCCTCGATGGTGTGCGCCAGCTCCAGCAGACGGGTAGAACCCGGGAAGCCCTTGAGGGAAAAATCTGCCCGCAGACCGTAGCAGATCACTGGGATGTTCAGATCTACCGTGATCATGAACAGCTGCTCGGCCTGCTCCGGGGTAAAGAACTGGCTCTCGTCGCACAGCACACAGGCCAGCGGCCCGGAAGCAGCGTTTGCCGCCTGCACAGCTTCGAACACGTCCAGCTCCGGCGGGATTAGCAGGTCTGCCTTGCGGCGCACGCCCAGACGGCTCACCAGTTCTCCGCCGCCCTTAGTATCCACCTGCGGCTTCAAAATGAGCACCTTCATGCCCTGCTCTTCGTAGTTGTGTGCCACCTGCATCAGCGCCGTGCTCTTGCCGCTGTTCATGGCACCGTAGCGGAAATACAATTTTGCCATGCCGTCACTCCTGATTGCGCAGACGGTAGCCCAAGCTCATCAGGCTGTCGCCCAGATGGACGTTTTCCACCACCACATTGGGGTACGACACCGACAGGTCATAGTGGGAGAAGTTCCAGAAGCCCTCGATGCCCAGATCCACCAGCCGTCCGCTGACCTGCTGTGCACCATCACGGGGGACGCAGAGCACCGCCACCTTGGGCTTGTTTTCCTCGCAGAAGGCCTCCAGCTCGTCAATGTGCCGGATGCGGATGCCGCTGATCTCCTTGCCCACCTCGTTCTCGGCCACGTCAAAGGCCGCGATCAGCTTGTAACCGTTGGTATCGGTGGTGATAAAGCGGCTCACCGCCTTGCCCAGACGGCCGCAGCCGATCAGAATGGTGGGCAGACGGTCGCCGTTGCCGAACAGCAGGCTTTCCAGAATGGAAAGCAGGTTCTCCACCGAGTAGCCGATGCCCTGCCGTCCGTTCACGTCACCGATGCAGTTAAAATCCTGCCGCACCTGCGAGGCAGTGGTGCCCATCTGAGAAGCCAGCTCCCGGGAGGAGATGCTGGTAATGCCGTCGTCCTGCAGGGAGCGCAGATACCGGTAATATTTGGGGAGACGCTTGATCACAGGGATCGATGCTTTCTGGGGGGTGTTCATAGCAAAATTCTCCTTTCTGCCCAACGCGCTGCAGCTTCTGCCGCCATGCAAGGGGCTTCTTTGCGCGCAGAGAGATGTTCCGTTTTATCCTGTTATATTATTTAAAGTATACAGCATGAAAGGCGAATGTCAAATACCTATTTGTAAAAAAGCAAAAAATTCACAAAGTTTTTTGTATTCGCGCTCCTGCATACTTCCCCGGCAGCCGGGGGATACTGACCCCACAAAGACCCTGCTACGGAAGGAGAACGCGCATGGATACGGCAAAAGACACCCCCGCAGAGCAGCACCGGATGGAAAAAGAGGATATCGAGGATCTGGGCACGGTCACCCTGAGCCGGGGCGGTCATGTCATCCACTGCCTGACCGTCATCGGCCAGATCGAAGGGCACACTGAAGCGCCGCAAGGGCAAAAGACCACCAAGTACGAGCACGTCATCCCCCAGCTGGTGGCGGTGCAGGAGGACCCCCGCATCGAGGGGCTGCTGGTGCTGCTGAACACGGTGGGCGGCGATGTGGAGGCCGGCCTTGCGCTGGCAGAGCTGATCGCCAGCATCTCCAAGCCCAGCGCCACGCTGGTGCTGGGCGGCGGGCACTCCATTGGCATCCCGCTGGCGGTCAGCGCGCGGCACAGCTTCATCGTACCCACCGCCACCATGACGGTGCATCCGGTGCGGCACTCCGGGCTGATCTTAGGCGTGCCGCAGACCATGCACTGCTTTGAGCAGATGCAGCAGCGCATCACCGGCTTTGTGGCCGCCCACAGCGGCATGCCGGAAAAGCGCTACACCCAGCTGATGCTCCACACCGGGGAACTGGTCATGGACATGGGCACGGTGCTGGACGGACGCCGTGCCGTAAAGGAAAAGCTCATCGACGAGCTGGGCGGTCTTTCGGATGCGCTGGCGTGGCTGTATAAGGAGATCGAACGGGGGTAAGGCCTTGCGTCTCCCCCGCCGGACGATTTGAACTGCGCTCCGCGTTCGCTTTGCGCAGAAGCAGCGGAATTATTTTTTATTTGCAGTTCCGAAACGCCTGCGGGCGTTTCGGAACTGCCTTTTCACGAGAGGGGCTGGGTTCGTTCCATTTTCCTCAGCAAAAACAACATTATGGTTTGCCATTTTTGCCCTTGCGTGGTACAATAGTAGAATCAATTATTGTGTCTATGGGAAGTTGGGGAACAGAGTAGAATGGCAACGAAAAAACGAAAATCAACGACACGGCGTACTGCTGCCCGCCGTAAAAAGGCAGAGCAGCGGCTTCCGGCAGGGCTTGGCACCCTGTTCGGCGGCCTGCTGCTGATGGTGCTGGCCTTTGTGCAGGGCGATTCCGTATGGCGGGTGCTCCATGATGTGCTGTTCGGGCTGTTCGGCTGCGGCAGCTTTGTGCTGGGTGCAGCCGTGTGCTGTCTGGCCGTTTTGTACACCCGGGGCGAGGAGCTGCTGTCCCGCATCCTCAAGCTGGTGCTGGGGCTTGTCTTTGTCTGCGGCACAGTCATCGTGTTTTCCGATATCCAGCCGCAGGGGCTGTCGGCGCTGCAAATGCTTTCCGCCTGCTACGCCAATGGCGTCAATGCATGGCTCTCCGGCGGCGCAATAGGCTTTGTGCTGGGCGGCGTGCTGCTTTTGCTGTGCGGACGTCCGGCAGCAAACCTTATTATGATCGTGCTTTTGTTGTGCGGCAGTCTGTACATTTTTGACATCACCCCCGCCGAGGTCTGGGTCTGGCTGTGTGCCGTCACCGGCGGTATCCACGCCCGCGGCGCTGCCTTTGCAGAGCAGCGCGCTGCCCGCCGCGCCGAGCGCGCCGCCATCCGGCAGGCCGAGCGGGAGATCGACGAGGAATACGACGAAACCGAGGACGAGCCGCTGGACGAGGAGGACGAGCCCGCCGGGCTGCATCTGGGGGTGCCGGACTGGATGTCCGGCGTGCTGCGCTGGGGGCATAAGGTAACGCAGGAGATGGAGGCAGACGCTGCCGAAACTGAGGCTGCACCCGCTGCCCCTGCCCAGCCGGAGCCTGCCGCGCCGCCCATCACCCCGGTGCGGGTCAGCGTTGCCCATCCCCGCGCCGCCTTTGATGTAGACCTTGGCCCCGACCACACCGCCCTCTCCGAGGGCGGCAGCGAGCCCATTGAGCCGCTGATCGTCGGGCCGGGCGGCACCTTCGGGCAGGACCCGCTGCGCCCTGCATCCAAGCCCACGCCGCCGCCCATCGTGGCAGACCCGGTAGTCGCCTCTGCGGCAGATTTCTTTGCCAAAGATGCCCCCCAGCCGGAAGAGCCTGCCCCCGCTTTTGATACGCCCATCGTCCAGCCGGCAGCGCCGGTGGTGCAGCCGCAGATGCCCACGCAGCCGGAGGCTGCGCCTATCCAGCCCGCCGTGCCCCGGGTGAGCGCCGAGAACGCCGTGGCGTTCCGCTCTGCGCCGGACGAGGACGGCTGGATCAGCATCACCGCCGAGCCGGTGGAGGAAAAAGACATCAACTCGCTGGTGGCAGCGGCCATGGAAAAGCCCGCTGTCTCCGAGCAGGCAGCCGCCACCGCACCCGCCGAGGAGACCGAGCCGGTGGACCGCTACGAATACCAGTACCCGCCCATCGAGCTGTTTGAAAAAACGCAGGAGGAGAGCGACCCCGGCGCACAGGAGGAGCTGAAGGCCAACGCCCAAAAGCTGGTGGACACGCTGGAAAGCTTCGGCGTGCGCACCCGGGTGCTGGATATCTCCCGCGGGCCCTCTGTTACCCGATACGAACTGCAGCCCATGGCGGGTGTGAAGATCAGCCGCATCACCTCGCTGGCAGACGATATCGCCCTGAACCTTGCGGTGGCGGACGTGCGTATGGAAGCCCCCATCCCCGGCAAGCCCGCCGTGGGCATCGAGGTGCCCAACCACAAAAAGACCGCCGTTTCCATCCGCAGCATCTTTGAGAGCCAGAGCTTTCTGCGCATGACCTCGCCGCTGGGCATCGCCCTTGGCAAGGACATTGCCGGTGTAGCGCAGGTGACCGACCTGTGCAAGATGCCCCACCTGCTCATCGCGGGCAGCACCGGCAGCGGTAAATCCGTGTGCGTGAACAGCATCATCATGAGCCTGCTGTTCCGCTCCAGCCCGGAGGACGTGAAGCTGCTGCTCATCGACCCCAAGGTGGTGGAGCTGGCCGAGTATAACGGCATCCCCCACCTGCTGATGCCCGTTGTCACCGAGCCCCGCAAGGCCGCCGGTGCACTGGGCAGCGCGGTGCAGGAGATGGAGCGCCGCTACCGCCTGTTTGCGGAGAACAATGTGCGCGATATCAAGTCCTTCAACAAGCTGGCTGCCGAGCAGCCGGAGCTGGAAAAGATGCCCTACATCGCCATTATCATCGACGAGTTGGCCGATTTGATGATGGTGGTGGGCAAGGACGTAGAGGATTCCATCTGCCGCATCGCCCAGAAAGCCCGTGCCGCCGGTATGCACCTGATCGTTGCCACCCAGCGCCCCAGCGTGGACGTGATCACCGGCCTGATCAAGGCCAACATCCCCAGCCGCATCGCCTTTGCGGTGTCCAGTCAGGTGGACAGCCGCACCATTCTGGACGGTGCCGGCGCAGAAAAGCTGCTGGGTCAGGGCGATATGCTCTTTATGCCCGTGGGCGCACCCAAGCCCACCCGCATTCAGGGCACTTTTGTGCGGGATGAGGAGATCAGCCGTGTGCTGGACTTCATCAAATCCAGCGCCACCGTGCAGTACGACGAGGCCATGATCGAGGCCATGGAAAAGCACGCCATTCAGGACGGCAAAAAGGGCGGCGGCGGTGCCGACGCCGAGGAGGACGCAGGCTCCGACCCCATGTTCAAGCAGGCCGTGGACGTGGTCATCGACGCCGGTCAGGCCTCCACCAGCCTGTTGCAGCGCCGCTGCAAGCTGGGCTACGCCCGCGCCGCCCGCATCATGGACGAGATGGAGCAAAAGAGCATCATTGGCCCCTACGAGGGTGCAAAGCCCCGCGCCGTGCTCATCAGCCGCCAGCAGTGGCTGGAAATGCAGATGAACCAACCGGAGGAATAATAAAGGAGCATTATGGAACATTCTACTCCCCAGATCTACACCGAATTTCTTCCCATCAGCCGGGCAGACATGGAAGCCCGGGGCTGGGAGCAGCTGGACTTTGTGGTGGTGGGCGGTGACGCCTATGTGGACCACCCCAGCTTTGGCACCGCCATCATCAGCCGCCTGCTGG
>OGKR01001987.1_pt1 | contig 12266 bp, 16 predicted proteins | sample 1572431 | NCBI WGS metagenome assembly OGKR01 (sample SAMEA2582079, study PRJEB24529) | metagenome | biome: Human gut stool | place: China | collected 2011 | reverse complement strand
ATGCTTTTTGTTTAATTGTATGTTTACTAATTTGTTTTTGGATAGCTAAATTTCCGGATGATTTAAAGCTATGTTTCGATTGTAATGATTTTACTTACCCCATAGGCTATTAGATTTTATTGGTTAAATGATAATTGTTCAGAATGTCAATTGCACATCCTTCTGCACTGTTTTAAATGTGGCGCCACGATTCATGTCAGCTAAAAACTGACAGGGCAAAATTATGCATATAGAACTGGGGATTGAAAAATATAGAGTTGACTTTTATCAGAACTGAGTTGTTTCTTACTACCTGTTGTATATTTGATTTTATAAAGTAATATTGTTGTTGATTAAACCTTTACCCGTCGTAAACTTTACGGTAGTAAAGTTTTAGAAGTAGATAAAATGATAAAGACTGGGATAAAATAGATCTAATTAGGTTATATTTAAAAAGAAACAGATAGAAAGCTGTCTTTTTCAAAGGGCGATATGTAGTTGCGAATTTTATTTTCATTATCTTTGTCTCAATGTATTTACTAAAGCAACAATGATATGGATATTAAAGTAAAAGACAAGGTGAATCAAAGGCATGTCGGTCGCAATCTGCAAAGAATCCGTGTGTATCTGGGTATGAAACAGGAAGCGTTGGCTTCTGATCTGGGTGTTAGTCAGCAGGAGATCTCGAAAATAGAGAAACAAGATGAAATAGAAGACGGACTGTTGACAAAAATAGCTGAAGTCTTGGGAATATCTACTGATGTCATCAAGGATTTTGATGTTGAAAAAGCCATTTGTAATATTAATAATTATAAAGATGCTACCATTTCTCCGGGAGCAATTGCTACTGTTTATGCTCATAACCAACAGATTAATCCTATTGAAAAGGTGGTTGAACTGTATGAACGCTTGTTGAAAAGTGAACAAGAGAAAATAGAGATTCTAAGAGAGTGCATAAAGCAGGGAAAATAATCAACAGACTGGAATATGGAAACGGAAAAGTACACAAATACAATTCATCTGGGAAGAAAAATTGAACGGGTGCGTCGGCTTCGGGGAATGACTCAAGCGGAACTCGGTGATTTGTTAGGTATAACGAAACAGGCTGTTTCGAAAATAGAACAAACAGAGAAGTTTGACGATGAACGGTTAGGCGAGATTGCTTCAGCACTAGGCGTTACTGTAGATGGGCTGAAGAGTTTTAATGAAGAGACAATCCTGTATAATACGAATAACTTCTACGAGAATTGCGGTGTTAAAAGTGCTGTCAGTAATACAGGTAATAATCAGACCTTTAATAGTTTTCCTGTTGAACAGGTAATTGAGATTTTCGAAAAGCTGTTGGATAAACAGAAGGAGCAATTTGAAACTTTAAAAAAAGAGAAGAAATAAATATCTCCAAGATATTGAATTTTATCAGTCGTAATTATACTCCTAATGCAATGATAGCTGAATTGATTTCTTCAAAAAACAAGGAAATAGATTGGTTGAAAGAAGAAATTAAGTTTTTAAGAAAGGAAAATGAAAAATTGCTGCTGATTGTGGGTGAAAAGATATGAGATGATGTTATCATAATTATGTGATACACTTCTGTCTGTTGTTTATATGGGTAGTTATCACCTTTATGTTGTAAGCATAACTAAGATCTGATTGAAACTTTATAAATAATATTTTTTACTGTAAATGTTGAGGTATCCAAACTCTTTTTAATTCAAGGAGTTTGGATGCTATTTTTAAGTTTACTGCATTATGGTGTAGTATTCATAATACAAAAGCAAATATTTCGGGTGACAAGATGATATCTTTTATCTTTTTCTTTGAAAAAAAATATCACAAACTTTTATTTGAAGACTAATTTAGTTATTCTGCGTTCTTATTACTTTTTGTATCATTAGTATGATCCATACAGATATAACAAAGGGAGCGGTTAAGGTAGTGATACCCAAACTCATTCCTAGAATCTGTAATACGGTGGACAGTAAGACAGAGCATCCTGCCCATACGCCACTTTTCCAGCCCGTTCCTCCTAAAGCTATTGCACATAATACCCCATTATAGCCCATTAATCCGGCATTTAAGTCTGTAGCATCCACTTCAAGTAAAATGGCTAGGGGAATAGGAAGAAGTGCTCCCAAGATAGTATAGAGACTTGCCTTTCGAGAATTAATCAAAATGCCTATAAGGAAACATAATCCGGATAGAATTGTATTTCCCTGAAACATGACTTGCCCTATACCTAAGCAGAAGGCTTGGAAATAATTAATATTCTGTGTGGTATCAATAACCGTATAGGAAACTGATAGTAAATCTGGTATAAGCCAGCTGCAAACTCCCAACATTCCCCATACAGCAAGAATGAAAGGAGCAGTAAAGCCAGGAATTAAACGTTGCTGATTAAAAAAATAGGCAATCCATGTGGAAAGGGCCGAAGCGATAATCAACATGATTAAACTTCCTACCGATAATTGTAGAAATACGCCAACTGCTATACCTACTAAAGTTCCATTAAATCCGTATAATCCATTTTTAATATCATCATACTTATATCCCGAAAAATGGGCTGTCAGTGTACTTATTATATTACCGCAGACTGCTAGTATTCCCATTTGCCATGAGTTTAGAAATATTCCAATTAGCATGAATAATCCGGATAACGCATTATTCTGAAACATCACTTGTCCTATTCCACGTCCCAGAATAAGTAATAAATTGTGTATAAAGACCATTTGTATAAAAGATTGACTGATAAAATGATGACAAAAGTACAACCTTCTATTAAAAATAGCAATATCAAGAGATGGAGAATTAGAAAAGTGTAAAGAGATGTGGAATTATCATGTACGGTCAATTCACTAATTATTGTGCTAAGCATAATATTCATGACTATGTTAATGATTTACTTATAGGGGATGAATCTCGTTTTGATTGGACAGGAATAGATTTAATAGTTCCTTATTGGCCTTACTGTTAATTGAAAGTTCTCTGTTTTTTTGGAAAACATCCAAAGAACTGGAACATTCACCGCAGATATCTACTCCGATAATTTCTTCTTTTTTTAGAATGATGGAGAGGAGTTTCTCCAATTCGGTCAGTGATAGGGAACCCTGATCCCAATTGGTTACTGCTGATTTTATGTCCAATACATCTTTGTCCACTGATATATAGACAGGCTCATTCAGATGTTCATGAGAGAATCTGTTCCATCCTTCTTCGTGAGAAAGTTCTGTTTCGCTATAAAACTTTAATTTTTCTCCATAATTGGGATGCAGTGCTTTGATCAACTTTTCAGCAGCACCGACGATACATACTTTTTGAAGATAAGGATTTGTATCCAATACTTTTTTCACCCAACATCCGCATGACATTAGATTGTCAAATAAGGAAGGTTGCATATCTGGATGATGATCAAAGACAACTAGTGAGAATGGGGTCTTTATTTTATCCGTCCAAAATTTACTGATATAATGATAGTTACCGGAATCAATGAAATGTATTCCTTCAGGTAAGTAGGGGGCCATTCTTTGTCTAATGACTTTGGCTGCTTCTGCATCACAGTAGCAGTTGGTTCCGTTTAGGTCGGTACAATCTATCCACTGGAAATGGATGTCGTTTATAAATCTTTCCTGCTCATAGACATGAGTGAAATTCATAAGAATAATGTTCGGTTTCATTGTTCTTTATCTTTTATTGAATAACCTTTGAAACTTGTCATGTATAAAAGCGGAGTGTGTCAAAACGCAGATTAACGCAAATTATCGCAGATTATTTCAATTATATTTATATATTAATCAACGATTTATGAAATTATTTCTGCGATAATTTGCGTTTTATTATTCATTATGACACACCTCCCTTTTTTTTAAAACCATCGGACGTAACAAAAATCTTGTCTATGTGGTAATAGATTATTTTTGGGATACATGCGGAAAGCCTGTTTGAAACTTCCGGCATTAAAAAATTGAGATGTCCCCTTGAAGGTATATAGATTCCCGTCTTTGGAAACTAGTGGAAGAGGTATGACTTCATAGATATGATCTTGACCACTTTCATGCTGAATAATGACCAATTCAATTCCAATTGCATCATCCAGACCTTTCTCATCGACAACAACTGTTACTTCATATTCCTTTCCGGCTTCGATTGTCGCATCCAACCCGTTTCCGGCTTTTATGGATTTGATTTCAATGGAATCCCACCTGTTTCGGACAGCGGTTTTCCAGTCAGATATCATTTTGGCTTTTGCATTATTGTCAGCAGAGAGAATGTGGAAATGCTCCGACAGTTTGATATAGAATTTCTCATAGTAATCGTCCAGTTGCCTTTTCATGGTAAAACGGGGAGCTATTTGTGCGATTGAATTCTTGATGTACTTAATCCAGTTTTCCGAATACTCCTTATCTCCATGTTCATAATATGCAGGAAGAATGTCATGCTCCAATAGATAGTAAATTGCTTCGGCGTCCAGCTGGTTCTGATATTGTTCATTCTGGTAGATACTTTTGTCGGTCAGCGCCCATCCTGCATCCTTACAATAGCCTTCATACCACCAACCATCCAACACTGAGAAATTAAGTACACCGTTCATCAGTGCCTTTTCCCCTGATGTGCCTGAGGCTTCGGCCAGACGTGTGGGAGTGTTCAGCCAGATATCCACCCCTGCGATAAGATGTCTTGCCAGATCCATATCGTAGTTTTCAAGAAATATGATTTTACCTAGGAATTCAGGACGCCGGGATATTTCCACAATCTGCCTGATTAGTCCCTGGCCGGCGCCGTCACTGGGATGAGCCTTCCCTGTAAAGATGAATTGTACCGGATATTTCGGATTGTTCACTATTTTAGCCAGGCGGTCGATATCGGTAAACAAAAGATGCGCCCTTTTATATGTAGCAAAACGTCGTCCGAAACCAATCAGAAGGGCATTCGGGTTAAACTTCTCAAAAATGGAAATGGTTAATGACGGATCGATCTGGCTTCTAAGCCAGTCTTTGCTGCATTTTCTTTTGATATAATCTATCAGTTTGGTTTTTAGTTTCAGGCGGGTATTCCATATTTCTTCGTCCGGAATGTCGTAGACAGCTTCCCAGATTTTTTGATTGGACTGGTCATGAATAAAGCTCTCATCAAAATTGTCTTTGAAAAGCTTTTCCCATTCGGTGGCGCACCAAGTAGGAAAATGTACGCCATTAGTCACATAGCCCACATGATTCTCTTCCGGGAAGTAGCCTTTCCAGATAGGAGCGAACATTTCCTGTGACACAGTTTTATGCAACAGGCTGACTCCGTTTACTTCCTGGCTGGTTTTACAGGCGAATACAGACATACAGAAACGTTCTCCTTTGTCTCCCGGATTATGGCGTCCGAGATCCATCAGGTTATTCCAGGTTATGCCCAGTTTGTCGGGATACCCTTTCATGTATTTGTTGAAAAGTCCCTCGTCAAAATAATCATGGCCGGCGGGTACAGGTGTATGTACGGTATAAAGGGAAGAAGCGCGTACTAATTCCATCGCTTGGCCGAAATCCAGACCACCGGCTATATAATCACATAACCGCTGAATGTTGATTAATGCGGCATGGCCTTCATTGCAGTGATATACGTCTTTTTCTATACCCAAAGCTTTCAGTGTCATCATGCCGCCTATACCGAGTAAAATCTCCTGTTTCAGCCGGTTCTCCCAGTCACCGCCATACAGATGGTGGGTAATTGGACGGTCAAACTCGCTATTGAGTTCATTGTCCGTGTCCAGTAGATAAAGGGGGATTCTTCCTACATTGACTCTCCAGACATTGGCATGTACAATAAAGCTGTCGGCGTAGGGAATGTGGATTACCAGCTGTTTTCCATCTGGTTGCATCACTTTTTCGATTGGGAGCTGTCCGAAATTCTGTGCTTCATAATTGGCAATCTGCTGCCCGTCCATGGAAAGAGACTGGTCAAAGTAGCCATAACGGTACAACAGTCCTACGGCACAAAGATCAACGTTGCTGTCTGATGCCTCTTTCAGGTAATCGCCCGCAAGTATTCCAAGACCACCGGAATATATTTTGAGGACCTTGTCTAAGCCGTATTCCATACTGAAATAAGCTACTGATGGACGTTTATGATCCGGAACTACATTAATGTATTCCTTGAAAGCAGTATAGACGGTATTCATCTTGCGGATAAAAAACTCATCATGTGCCAGTGTTACCAGCTTCTCATAATTCATCCGCTCCAGGAACAATATCGGATTTTGCTCCGTTTCTTCCCAAAGCTCCGGATCTAGGTCGCAATACATACTTTTGGCGTCATCATTCCATGTCCACCATAGATTACGTGCTATTTCCGCAAGTTTTCCCAATTCCATGGGAAGATGTGAACCGACTGTAATTTCCCTCCATTGAGGAGTGTTTACATTATAACTTGGATATTCCATAACATTGTACATTAAATGGTTTATATTTCCTTGTTTTATTTTATAATAGGGCATTATCCATACCGGATAAAACTTTGTAGTTTCCCAATGATGATACAGTCCGGTATGTCTGCCTCCCGGAGTGTCTTTCCAAGCAGTGGTGAATTAATAACTTTATATGGACAGCTCGTTAAGTACCCGAATCAGGCTTTTGTCAATAGGCTTGTCATTTTTGATTGCTTGTGCAAAAGGAACATAGACAATTTCATTGTTCCGTATGCCTATCATCACATTCTGTTGGTCTTCCATCAGAGCCTGGATGGCTGCTTCTCCTAATCGGCTTGCCAGTATACGGTCGTTGGCACTTGGAGCCCCACCGCGTTGCAGATGTCCCAGAATGGAAACTCTTACATCATATTCAGGATATTCCTTTTTTACCCGGTCGGCATAGTACATGGCACCTCCATTTTTATTTTGGGGACTTTCGGTCACAATGACGATACTGCTGTTTTTTGTTTTTCTGAATCCACGTCCGATAAATATCTCCAACTGGTCCACATCCGTTTTGTCCTCCGGAATAATGGCTGCTTCAGCCCCTGAAGCAATCGCACTGTTCTGGGCCAGGAAGCCCGCATCACGTCCCATCACCTCGACAAAGAAAATGCGGTCGTGTGAGGTTGCGGTGTCTCTTATTTTATCCACACATTCAACAATTGTATTTAATGCCGTGTCGTATCCTATGGTGAAATCAGTACCATATAAATCATTGTCAATCGTACCGGGTAGTCCTATACATGTCACGTTATACTCTTCGGCAAAGATACGGGCTCCCGTCAGAGAACCGTCTCCACCGATAATAATCAGTGCACTGATATTTTCTTTTTGTATAACTTCATAGGCTTTCTTACGTCCTTCCAGAGTGGTAAAAGCTTCGGAACGCGCTGTTTTCAGTATAGTACCTCCCCTTTGAATAATACTGCTCACGTCTTCTGTTGTGAGTTCCTTTACTTCACCGGCAATCAGTCCTTCGTATCCCCTATAAATTCCCTTTATTTTAAAGCCGTTGAAGATGGCGGTACGGGTTACGGCGCGGATCGCTGCATTCATTCCTGACGCATCCCCTCCGGAAGTCAGGATTCCAATATACTTGTTATTCATAATTCATTTTTATACAATTATTAGACAAAATCAGAAAGTAACTGCTTTAATTTTTTCCTACTATGAAAGATACGGCTTTTTATTGTACCTAGCGACACTCCTGTTTCTTGAGCTATTTCCCGATATTTGAATCCGGATATATACAACATAAAAGCGTTGTAATGTTCTTTAGGTAGTGTTTTAAGGGCTGCCCTTATCTCCTTGGCATCTTGACTATTGTCTATGAAAGCAAAAGAGTCATCTCTTAGCAGGAAATGATAGTCGGGTTCGGATAATATATATAAGTCTCCCTGGCTTTTTTTTATCCGGTAGTTATTTATAAAAGCGTTACGCATAATGATATACATCCAGCCTTTAAAATTTGTTCCAGGATCAAATTTATCCTTATTATCCAGAGCTTTCAACATTGTTTCCTGCAATAAATCCTCAGCATCGTGTTTGTCGGCTGTCAATTTATATGCAAAACCTAGCAGATCACTTTGCAGAGCTATTAATGCTTCATCAAAATTGAATGTTTTCATTATAGTGATTTGAGGTTCAAAGGTTTATATCAAGGCATCCCCCTAAATATAAGGAACGCCTTGGGTAAAGTTTAGCTAAGATATCTTATTTGATATCAATAGTTCTGGTTATCTTCTGAACTTCTTTGTCCACTGTTTTGGGAATATCTATAGACAGAATCCCATGTTCTACCTTGGCTGTAATCTTATCTTTTTCAACATTGTCCGGCAGTATGATACTTTGTTGGAATTTGGAATAAGAGAATTCACGGCGTAGGTATTTTTTGTCTTTTTTCTCCTCATTCTTCTCTTCCTTCTTTTCCATGCAGATTACTAGATTGTTGTTTTCATCCACATTAACGGTGAAGTCATTTTTTGTCATTCCCGGAGCTGCCAATTGGATTTTATAGTCCTTTTCATTTTCAATTACATTAATAGCGGGGGCTGTTGCATTTGCCTTCATCATCCACTCATTGTTAAAGAAATCATTAAAAATACTTGGTAACCAATTCTGGTTCATTTTTGTAGGTACCATTTTTACCTCCTTTTTTAGTTAATAATTAAAGTTTAGAAAATATGTCTGGCTGCTTGACAGAACTTTTATTGTTTAGTCATTCCTTGTTTTGCTACAGCTTCCGTCCGTTTACGTATCTCTTCCGGATCACCGAGAAAATAGTCTTTGACAAGAGCCAGCCGGTTGTCGAATTCAAAAACGTAAGGAACTGCTGTAGGCAGGTTCAGGTTGGAAATGTCTGTATCGGATATTTCCTTGAGATGCTTGATGATTCCACGCAGGCTGTTGCCATGGGCAACTACCAGCAGGTTATCCTTACATGTCAATGTGGGAAAGATGATGCATTTCCAATAAGGCATTACACGCTCAATGGCATCTTTCAAGGATTCCGTACGTGGAAGTTCCATATCCGGGACATCTGCATAACGTATGTCTTTACTCGGATTGCGCGAATCGTCCTCTCCCAATGCTGCAGGAGCTATATCATAACTTCTCCGCCAGGTGTGTACTTGTTCTTCACCATATTGGGCAGCCGTCTCACTTTTGTTAAGTCCCTGAAGTATGCCGTAATGTTTCTCATTCAACCTCCATGTCTTTTCGACGGGAATCCAGCTCTCATTCAGGCGGTCCAGAACGTAGTCCAGCGTTTTTATAGCACGTTTTAAGTAAGAAGTGTAGGCAATCTCAAAAGAAAATCCGGCTTCTCGTAATGTATCGCCTGCTTTGCAGGCTTCTACAACGCCTTTTTCACTTAAATCAACATCTGTCCACCCGGTGAAGCGGTTTTCTTGGTTCCATAGGCTCTCACCATGACGTAATAATACTATTCTTTTCATGGACGACCTGTCTTTATGCAATGGTTATTGAAGAATCCAAATATACATCCTGTATGGTGCTCAATAGCTGGACCCCATCTTTCATTGGTTTTTGGAAGGCTTTCCGACCACTAATCAACCCCATACCGCCAGCACGTTTGTTCACTACTGCTGTAACAACAGCATCATGCAGGTCGGATTCTCCATGAGATTCACCACCCGAGTTGATTAGTCCGACGCGTCCCATATAGCCGTTAGCTACCTGATAACGGCAAAGGTCTATCGGGTGGTCAGTTGTCAGCTCTGTATACATGCGCTCATTTGTTTTTCCGAAGCCGATGGCTTTGAAGCCACCATTATTGGACGGAAGTTTTTGTTTTACGATGTCAGCCTTGATCGTTACTCCGATATGGTTGGCTTGGCCTGTCAGGTCGGCTGCAGCGTGATAGTCGGTTCCGTCTTTCTTAAAACCGCTGTTTCTCAAATAACACCATAAAATGGTAGCCATTCCCAGTTCATGAGCATATTCAAAAGCTTGCGATACTTCCACTATTTGGCGGCGACTTTGCTCCGAACCGAAATAAATAGTGGCTCCAACTGCTATGGCGCCCATATTCCATGCTTCTTTTATTGTACCGAACATTACTTGGTCATAGCTATTCGGATAAGTAAGCAGTTCGTTATGATTCAATTTGACGATGAATGGAATTTTATGGGCGTATTTCCGTGCTACGGCGCCTAATACGCCGAATGTAGATGCTACGGCATTACATCCTCCTTCAATAGCCAATTTTACGATGTTCTCCGGATCAAAATAAAGTGGATTGGGAGCGAAAGATGCCCCAGCAGAATGCTCTATACCCTGGTCTACAGGTAGGATGGATACATAGCCGGTATTCGCTAAACGTCCATGTCCATATAAAGTTTGCAAACTCTCCAATGTCCGAATGTTTCTGTCCGAATTTATCCATACCTTATCTACTATATCCGGACCCGGAATATGAATCAGTTGTTTATCTATTGTCTTGCATGTATGGTTTAGGTAGTATTCAGCCTGCCCACCTAATATATCTACTGTTTTGCTCATATCATTTATCTTTTAACTATTCAGGTTTATTATTTGCATCCATCCAATTTAGCATCTATGAAAAGGATACCACTATCTCCGGCTTTCTTTAACAGGTTTACAATATTCTGTACACCGGCTTCTTCCTCTACTTGTTCCCGGACAAATTTCCACAGAAAATCCTGTGTGGCATTATCCTTTTCTTCTGAAGCTAAGTATACCAATTCGTCAATCAACTTGGAGATATGCTTTTCATGTTCCAAGGCATGTTCAAAAACTTCCAAAGAATTTCCCCATCCTTGTGGAACTACATCCACTTTGTCTACTTTCGGTGTCGCCTCACGTTTAACCATATACTCGGCAATGGTGCACGCATGTCCCACTTCTTTTGCAGATTGTTTCCGCATCCAGTTGGCCATACCTGAAAAACCTTCTTTTTTTAGATAGAAAGACATAGACAGATACAAGTTGGCAGACCATAATTCTGCTGTGATTTGTTCATTCAAAGCATTTTGTAATTTCTCACTCATAATGATTTAAATTTTTAGAGTTAATAATAATTTAATATTCTCTCTTATCTTGAAACAAGCATAAACTTGTCCCAAAATGTCGATAAAACCGGGTTATCCTATTAATAAAATATTCATGATCTATTTTATTATTGTTTATTATGTTGCAAAAAGTAGACCATACAAGGTTATATAATCTTTAATATTATGAGATGTTAAATGGAGGGACATACTGTTAGAAATAAGGTAGTCTCCGCACATTTTCTTGGGCAAGAATACGTAATAATTCCAAAAGGGCCGTACTTAGATATATTCGGTCTGAATACAGCCTGTTGATGAAAGAATTAGAGGACGCATCCACGTTTCGGCATAGTATGAGGAGTATGGAGACTAGGCGGGACATATATCGTTCATGTTCAATCAATTCGTTTAAGGCACTTACTGGAGCTTGCCATTTTTGCACATCCCGTTTTATCTCATTAATTGCAACGCATCCTCCATTATGATATATCCAGCTCATCATTTGATAGACTTTGTTCATATTATCCTGAGCCTGGGTATTTAGCCAGGAGCTCAGTATCGGGAGTTGTTCACTTTCAAAATAAACCTGTAAAGACAGGTATAAGTTGGTTGACCATATTTCTGCGTTGATCAATTCATTCATGGTACTTTCTATTCGTTTATCTATCATTATTCTGAACATTAAGGTTACATAACTGATTGCGTACGTTTCTTGGTATATAAAAATTCCATTTCATAGAGGTAATCTATAAAAATGAAACTTTTAACGATAGTTTAATGATGCGACATTTTTACTGCATTGGACAAATTGTCGCATAAGGCGGAATAATAATGTCTATTTGTCACTTCCACGAGTGATAATCAATAAAATATCCAACAATTTTTCTATTCTTACAATATTATCATATATAGATTCCAAGGTCTTAGGATACAGATAAGACTTACAGTCCTGTATTTCCTTTGCCAAAGCGAGAACTTGTAACCAAAGGTCTTTTTCTGTATGGTGAGAGGAACCGCTATTATTGGCTATCATGGAGGAAGGTCTCAGAAAAATATGTTGGCATGTAATTTGTAAGATAGTGATTGTGTGTCTTGAAAAAAACAGGAATGGAAATAAACAGAATAAGAATTTCACTAAAGACAGTAACAAACGAAGAACAGAAACCGGTCGAGACAGTCGTCTTACTTTTAGAACAAGTTGCTTTCATAATGTTTATCTTCTAGTCAACTCTGTTCCCTGGAGCTGTGTTTATATATAAAGTTAAGCGTGGGAACTTTGGTATTACCGTTCAGAAGTATCCCCATAC
>OGKR01001951.1_pt1 | contig 12484 bp, 10 predicted proteins | sample 1572431 | NCBI WGS metagenome assembly OGKR01 (sample SAMEA2582079, study PRJEB24529) | metagenome | biome: Human gut stool | place: China | collected 2011 | reverse complement strand
CACAGTGGGAACCAGATATCACTAGATATCACTGGATGACACCAGATGGAAGATGCGGATAAAAACTCAAAATCCCTTGTGCTAATAACACGTGTGGGTTCGACCCCCACCACCGGCATAGAAAAAGCCGACTGAGAGGTATTCTCAGTCGGCTTCTCTTTTTAATTTTTCCCTTGTCCATCCGAAACGCCGGGAACTGAAATGCTGCAAAACTCAGCGGCGGAGCCGGCTGTTTTAACTACTGTTTAAGACTTTGTGGTTTTTTGTTCATAAACTTCTGGTATCCTGTACATAACGAAACGAGAAAGAGGGAGCTTTATGAACGCCGAACTCACTTTCCTGCAATTCCTGCAATCCCTGCACAGCCCCATGCTGGATGGAAGCATGTGTTTTATTACCCGTCTGGGAGACTCCGGTATTCTCTGGGTGACGCTGACAGCGGTGCTGCTGGTGTTCCGCAAAACGCGGCGGGTCGGATGTGTGCTGGCAGCGGCGCTCCTCATCGACGCTGTCCTCTGCAATCTTCTTCTCAAGCCGCTGGTGGCCCGCGTCCGTCCATGCGGCATCCTTACGGAGGTACAACTGCTTATCCCGTACCCGGACGATTTCTCCTTCCCTTCGGGCCATACGGCGGCGTCCTTCGCCTCGGTGACAGCCCTTTGGATGGCCGGGAAAAAGCAGTGGGCGATGGCGGCTCTGCCGGTAGGTGTTCTCATCGCATTCTCACGGATGTACCTCTGTGTCCATTACCCGACGGATATTCTGGGTGGTGCCATTTTGGGAGCCGCCTGCGGATGGGCGGGAGCATGGCTCGTAAAGAAAGCAGAGCGCCGAATGGCCATCCCGCGGAACTGAAAAAAGAAGAAGAGACCGCCGTACAGCAGCTTGCTGTACGGCGGTCTCTTTTGTTATGGGGACCCGCTTATCTGCGGGAACATCCCGGTTTTTCGCAAAAAGCCCAAAAGACATGCAGGCGAAGCAATGCAGCCCCGAAAATTTGGCCTCGCAAAAAGAAAAGCACCATACTTCCTACAAAGTACAGTGCTTTTTTGGTGGAGAATAGCGGGATCGAACCGCTGACCTCTTGCATGCCATGCAAGCGCTCTCCCGAACCATGCGGTTACACACCCCACACAAAGCTGTGGGGATGGATGGCGATTCACGTTAAAACAATGGATTTCAGGAGAAAATGACAATGATGAAACTTTTGAGCTGTAATTTTAACATGGATACCAACCGGGTAGAGGCAAAATTTGCAGATGGTGCTGTGCTTGCCATCGACTGCCTTGCCATTGAGGACGAATACGGCAATACCCCTGCACAGCGGGCAGAACTGGACTGGCTGCTGTACAACAAACCTCTGGAGTATGCACAGCTTGTGCTGAGTGGCGAGATAGAACACTACCTCTCCCTTGGCTGCGACCATGGCAGGCTGGAAGATTAAGATTCCCATAAAGAACACGATGCCTACCGGTTTGTGGATTTCCGTAAACCAGTGGGCATCGTTCTGGCATCAGAGTAATGGAGCCGTATAGGAGAAAAGACAATTATATTTTTAATTTTTGATTGACGGCAATCTTATTACAGAGTATACTAACAATAGTTTGTTTCTCATAATTTTCATCAAGAAAACAAACGAATTTTTAGAAGGATGTGAGATTTTCATGTATTGTCCAAATTGCGGCAAGGAAAATTCCTCGGAAGACAGGTACTGTATCTATTGCGGCTCAGAATTGATTGACAACCAGAATTTTCCAGAAACTTCTGAAGTCGATTGGAAATATGTGTGGCAACAGATTCAGAGCGTTACCAAATCACTCTGCAAAAAGATCCAGCGTTTTTTCAAGCGTCATCCTAAAATCGCGTTCCCTGTTTTGGCAGCCGTTGGTTGCTTTTTGGCTCTGTCCATTGCAAATGCGACCGTTCTTTCCGGAGAAAGTGTTGCCCGGAGATATTTTAAGGCGTTGATGAATAACGACAGCCGTGCTGTATATGCTTGCCTGGATCTTCCGGAAAGCCAGTTTGTAAATGCGTCCGAATTTGATAAGTTCTTCCGGTCTCTGGGATATCAGGCTCATAATATTGGTGATTATGAGATTAAGGAGTATACTACTTCTTCCATAGAATCTGATATCACATCAAATTACTATATCACCTATTATGTGCGAGGGGACTCTTCTACGCACAGCACCTCTGTAGAGGTCGTCAATGTTCCTCTTTTCTTTGGTCTTATCAACCGTTATAAAGTTCTTTCGGACTATATTTCCTCTGATTTCGGAGTGATTGTTCCGGCAGGCTCGACAGTCTCTGTCGATGGCATTATCCTAGACGGTTCGACAGCTTATGAAAATTACGACCGCTATTCTATTCCATCGTTGTTCTGTACGGGGCATGATATCGCAGTGTCAAACTCTCTTGGCTCCGCAGAAGACAGCTTTGTCCCTTCGCCGGGGTACGGAGACAGCTATACGGTCTATGCTGTAAACTACAATGCAGATACAGTGAATGCTGTCTATGCACAGGCGCAGAACCAGCTGAATTCTATTCTTACAGCGGCAATCGCTCGGCAGGATTTCCCTGCTGATATCGTAAAGTCCGGTGACGCTGACAACAATGTGGCAGACCGTTTCTCTGATTTGAAATCCCGTCTTTATGATACGAGCAACAATACTGGCTTTACAAATATTCAGGTCACTGCTACCACTGATCAATCCTCTCAGCAGGTGTTTGATGCATCTACGATCCAGTATAACTGTACTATGAGGTTTGATTATTCTTATGCGCGCCGTTGGCAGAATTACTGGAGCGGTGAGACTGGAATAGATAATGGCACCAGCTATGGTCAGGCAGCGTTTACTTATGTGTATGAAGATGGAGTATGGGCACTGGAAAGCATCAGCTTCCAGATGTAAAAGTTAAAGGAGTGTTGATCATGCCTTATTGTACAAGATGCGGAAAACCCATTCAGGAGGGTGAACGGTGCAGCTGCACGAAAAAAAATGGCCTAAATTTCAAATTCTCTTCTGATTCCACAGCGGGTTCCCTTTCCTTTGGTTCTGCTGGCCGGAATCCGGATGTTCAGTATGAGCGCGGACAGAAAATTGTGCCGGATAATATTGCTCCTAATGAGAGTGAAATTCCGGTGCGCCAGTATAATTTGTGTGTCATGCGTTCTCGAATCAAGGGTGCCCGAGCAGAGGGACGTCTGCAGCTAACGAATAAGCGAATTCTTTTTCGGGCAAAAGGAACAGCTCCAGTAGGAGAAACAACGATCCAGCATGAGTTCTCCATTGATGAAGTTGCCGGTTTCCAGATTGTACGCAATTTTCGCTTCAGCATTCTGGATCTTCTGCTAATTTTTGCGCTCAGTGTTGCAATCGGTTATATCGGAGTTGGTTTTGGCGGTTTTCTGGGCAGAACACTGAAAGCGTTTGGTCAGCTTCTCGTCTATGTTCTGGCTCTTGCTGTGGCTGTGCCTGCGTTTGTATGGATGCCGCGGGAACAGTATGCTGGCAAATGTGTTTTCCTGTCCGCCAGTGTAGGTTTGTTTACTGTGTTAAGAGAAATGATTTATTTCAAGAGCAGCTTTCTGACTGTTCTTAGCCAAATCTTTATCTATGTCCCCTATCTTATTTTTGGTGTCCTGCTGGCCGCCTGTGTCTTTGCGTTTGCGTTCAAACCGAACATGGAGTTTCTTGTCCGCACCAAAACAGGCGAGGCCGTTATTCCCATCCGCTGCGAAAAGACTGGTTTTGCTGCGCTTGGCAATGTCATCGATGCGCAGTATATGGGATATAACGAGGTTCTGCCTACTGACGAGACAGAAAAAGCAATCCGCGAAATTGGTGCCATCATCAATGATATCCAAAAACTTGGTGATTATGGCATTGCCAAATGGAAAACGGAGTGACTTTTGTCTGTCTGTGTAAAAAAGATTATTATCTGATTTTTAAGGGTCTCTTTGCAAGAAGAGACCCATTTTTGACAGGAGATTTCTATGGTCAAGTTTGAAGAAGGGCTTGCGGTTGCAAAAAATCACTATTCAAAAACCGGCGAAATAGTCACAGGCGCATGGAACCATCCGGAAATGTGGATCTTCTATGGCTGTATTGGGGATGGGCGCAGAAAGGCAGGCGGACACTATATCTGCATCAATAAAATGACCGGTGCGGTCAGCTTTATTTCCCTGCCCAGCAAGGAAGGATTTAGGATTCTTGATGAAGCGGCCTTTATCCATCCGTGACGCTTTTCTTTTTGGAACTGGTAAAGGATGTTGATATCATATGAGAATTGAAGATCTTGGGCGAGTCCGCTTTCCGGAAAGTATGGAAGAGGCTCTTTCTAAAATCAATCCAAACGGGCATGATGAGGTAAACGATGCCAATTTTGCATGGTCTGGAAACTGCACGCACTGTGTGCCCGCCTACGAACTGCGGAAACGTGGCTATGATGTCAGCGCGTTGCCGTACACGGATGACCCGAATGGCCTGTCTTATGACCCGTTTGATGCATGGAAAGACCCTATTATCCACAAAACTCCCGGCAGCGGCCGCGAGGCAATCGAACGGGCAATGGCATCTTACGGCGATGGGGCCCGTGTGGAAATAGATGTCGGCTGGGCCACTTCTGATGGTAGTGGATTTGATGGACATGTTTTCGTGGCAGAGCAGCGCGATGGAAAGACTTACTTTATCGATCCTCAAAATGGAGACGCTGATGTTAGTTGGTATTTTGATCACGTCCAGCCGGGAGCGACCCGTTTTGCTCGAATCGATAACCTGACACCAAGCGACCGAATCGCTGAATGTTGCGCAAATTCTCAGGCAAATGCCATAAACTATGACGCGGCAGGAAATAAGATTGGTAATTGTTCTGCAACGATTCCGGCAGAGGATATCGATATGTCCACGGCTCGAGGGCTTCCTTCCACTCACTTCTGGAACCGGCGTACCAGCGAAAAACAATTTTGGGAAAATCACGGTGCCAATAAAGATTTTTATCTGGATCAGGCTAGGGGCCTTCCAGCGGTACAGTCCATGTTGGCCGAGGGAAAAAGTCCGGCACAGATCCGCGCAGAGCACCCTAATCTAGGAAACACACTGGATGCGTACTATAATCCAAACAATATGATTCAGGTCAATCGGGACGCAAACGGAAATATGTCCTTTTTGGATGACGGTAAACATCGAGTCCTTGCGGCAAAGGAACTGGGACTGAAAGTGCCTGTCCAGATCGCCAATGATCAGGCACCCAGCAACGTGCAGTCTGCCGCGCCTGTAGGCAAGTCGGCAGCGCAGATTCGGGGGGAACGTTTTCAGGATAGTCTTTTGTCATTTCCTTCTCAGACAACCTCCAATGCGGCTTCCAATTCCGCCAATTCGGATAGCCGACCGGGTGTTCCTGAGCGGGAAAGAGATATCGTTGCAGAGCGTCAATCCGATGGATGGGAGCGTGGAGCCGCACCTCAGAAACCCGCGGCGTCATCAAATGGCGAGTTGCAGGGCAGAACTTCTGAAACGGGAGAAAATTTAAGAGGCAACTATACTGTTGTTGATTCGAACACAGGAACAGTAACGTCCCATAGCAATCTTGAAATTACAAAGGGAAATCATAAAGGAATGCCTTCCCGAACGAGCGCCTACCTTCCTGGCGATGAGCGAGGCCATATTCAGGCATCTTCTCTTGGAGGAAGTAATGACCCTAGCAATATTGTCCCTCAGCACCACGATGTGAACCGCTATGGATGGCGGGATATGGAGCGCGGCGAAACGGATGCCTTGAAAAATGGAGCGTCTATCGACAGTACGAAAATCGCTTATGTGGATGGAAAGTCCGGAGACCGCCCCTCGGCTTTTATGGTCAATGACAAAATTACATATCCGGATGGTCATACCGAAAATGTTCATCTTTCTTTTTCAAACGAAAGTTACGCCGATCAAGCGAAGGAGGAACGAATCGTTGCCTCTCTGGGAGATGAAATCTATGATGCCCCTAATCCGGATGCTGCCAGAGAATCAATGTCGCCAGAAGAATATAAGGCTCTGATGGAAGAAGCTGATCAAGTGGACTTTGATATCCGAGACGAATATGCACCTGCTGATTATAGTGGATTGCCTCCCTCGGCAAGGGAAGATAATAACGAGGATAAAAAGTCTGACCAGACAGAAGATGACCGTAAGCGAGAGGAGTCCGAGGACACCGAAGAGAACGGTGAGAATGAGGAACCCGAGGATGCCGAAGAAAACGGCGAGGGCGAGAATCCCGAGGACACTGAAGAAAACGGCGAGGGCGAGAATCCCGAAGCCACCGAAGAGAACGGTGAAGACGAGGAACCCGAGGACACTGAAGAAAACGGCGAGGACGAGGAACCCGAGGACACTGAAGAGAACGGCGAGGACGAGGAATCCGAGGACACCGAAGAAGCCACCGAAGGCAAGGTGTCTGATAAAGATCAAATCGATGACGAAGAACAAGACCCTGACGATGATGAAACAGACGACAAAAACAGAGAGGATGAAAACGGAATCGAAGATGCAGATGACCCGCAGGATGAAGAGAATGAGTCCAACGGAATCGAAGACGGCTCTTCCGATGATGATGCGGCGGCGATGAGTGCGGAAGAAAATGGCATCTCTGATACGCCCGAGGATTCTCCCTCTCAAGCCAGCGATAACGGCATTTCGGATGACGATTCAGGTCAAACTCCAGCTTCCAAAGAGGACAACGGGATTTCCGATGGAGACAGTGTGCCTGATGCTTCTAATGATCAAGACAATGGTATTTCGGGTGAGGATCCCGCGTCTTCTGGTAGCGCGGAAGCTCCGGCAGAATCAAGTTCGCAAGATAATGGAATCAGTCAATAATAAGGAGGCGGTTGCAAGTGGAACTGATGAAAAAAATAGAAGTATTTGATGGTCGATTGCTTCACGATAAACCAGTACCCTATCCGGTTGGCCCTGTGAAATGTACTTTGCGTGGAGATGGAAGCAGCGCAGGGCAAGTCATCAATTTGGATGAAAATCTGCTCAGCCGGCACATTATGCTTCTGGGAGGTATTGGTACTGGTAAGACGAACACGATCAATCAGCTGCTGAATCAACTGCTGAACAATCTCACAACGGAAGATATTGTGATAATCTTCGATACGAAAGGAGACTTTTATCGGGAATTCTACTCGCCCGGAGATGTTGTTATCAGCAATGACGGTACAGCTACTGGTCCGAACGGCCCGGACTACTGGAATATCTATAATGAAATTGAGCACGATGAGCATATGGAAGAAAATATCATCGAAATTGCAAATGCGCTCTTCCGAGAAAAAATCGAAAAAACAAATCAGCCGTTCTTTCCAAATGCAGCTAAAGATATTTTTTCAGCTGTATTGGCGCATTTTATCGACTACGGAAAAGAAGACCTCATGAACAATGAACATCTCAAAGATTTTCTGGACAGCACACCGTCTTCTGACCTGCGCAGGTTGCTGAATATGCGTAAGTCTACACGATCTATGGTAAGTTATATTGCGGACGATTCTTCTGCACAGACGCAGGGCGTTTTGTCAGAGATGCAGCAGGCCGTGCGGGAGATGTTCATCGGAAACTTCAAAAAGAAAGGAACGCTTTCTCTCCGTCAGCTTGTACGTGCAAAAGGTGGGCGCTGCGTTTTTATTGAGTATGATTTGGGCATTGGTTCTATGCTGGCTCCCATTTACAGCCTGATGTTTGATTTGGCAATCAAAGAAGCACTCTGCCGCAAAAAGAGTGCAGGAAGCGTCTATTTTATCACGGACGAGTTCAGTCTTCTGCCTAATCTGCGTCATGTGGATGACGCTGTTAACTTTGGACGTAGTTTGGGCATCAAGTTTCTGATTGGTTATCAGAATATCGAGCAGATCGCTGATATCTATGGTGAAGCTCGTGCACACAGTCTGCTATCTGGTTTCCTGACGGGCATCTTTTTTCGATGCAACGATGCAGGTTCTGTCCGGTATATTAAAGAATTCTTTGGACAGAACCGAAAGAAAGAGGTGTTTATGTCAGCGGTGCAGGGACGCGGCATCTCTGAACAGATACGGGATGCCTACGTTGTAGAAGACTGGGATATTTCGCGTCTGGGGTTAGGCGATGCCATTGTTGGGCTCCCCGGTGCGGAACCGTTCCGATTCCATTTTGCACGAGCCTGAATCATACGGAAGGTTATTTTTAAGGAAGTATGTTATGAAAGTATGTCAATATTGCGGCACTTCTGCACGTTTGGATGAACAAAAATTCTGTGCTAAATGTGGCAGGCCATTTGAAACGAATGAATCTGAAGCTCCCGAAACTCCTGTGAGAGTTCGTGTTCCGAAACAGCCTCAGGAGAGTAAAACCGAGGAAAAGAGCGAAAATGTTCCTGCGCGGAGGAAGGTTGCGGAGCCAAAGCCCGAAGTCCCGGCTGAGCCTGCCGCCGCACCTGCTCGACGCAAAACGGTTCGACCTGAACCGAAAAAGCCCGTTGGAATTCCGCCTCTGGAACCTATACCGGTGCTTCCTGTTCAGCCTGAAACACCGGCCTCGAAATCTTCTCAGCCTGAAAATATCCCGTCGCTTCCTGCCGAAGAAGTGCAGAACGCCCCGGCAGAATCTTTCTTTCAAACACGACCGGAACCCGAGGCTTCATCCGAGACTTTACCGGATACTCCGGCTGATTTGGTGGATGCCGTTTCGGAAATGCCGATTTCTCAGTCAAAAAAAGGCCCACCAAAGGTTTTTCTGGTTCTGCTTGTTATTATCTTTGCAGCTGCATTGCTCGGCGGCTTTTTCCTCTGGAAAAAAATCGCGCTGAGCAAAAATGCGACCGTTGGAGGCATTTCTTATAGCATTGCAGATACCGCCAGTCTTTCCGTTGAATCTCCTTCGGATGAAGATTGGAACAACCTGTGCAGGTTGTCTGGTCTGACCAGTCTAACGATTACTGGAAATATCGATTTGGACGCCAGAAAGCTGAATGAATTGAGCACGCTGCAGGCGTTGACGGAGCTTTCTATTGACGGTGCTGTTTTTCCGGACGGGCTTTCTTCGCTGGCGTCCCTTTCAGCGTTGGAATCCCTCTCCCTGACAAACTGTCAGTTGAGCAGCAGCCAGTGCGATGGTGTGAGCTGGCCCGTCTCTCTTCGCAAATTGGACCTTTCGGGGAATGGCCTGACCGATATTTCTTTCCTCCGAAATTGTACATATCTGGAAGAGCTTTTTTTGGACGAAAATAAAATCATTGATTATACTCCTGTTGCCGCTTTGACCGGTCTGACGACACTTGGCGTAGACCAATGTCAGGTTCAGGCGGTTAACAGCTTGCCTGTGCTGAAAAAGTTGCTCGTAAATGGTCAGGAAATCGAGGAACCCGCAGCATATCTGGCGGAGCTGAGTTCGATGACAGAGTCGTATCAGAACATTATCAGTCTGTTCGAGGCTGGCGACTTCGATGCGCTAACGACTGTATTACAGCAGCTCGAGACTGCTGGTTCTCTGGATGAAAATGTATTGACTTACGCAAATGGTTGGCTGATGACCAATAGCTCAGAATGGGATATCATCCGGGCAAGTCTGCCGAGCGGTTCGCAGATGCTTGTATCCGATGGCAACGGTCTCTATTATGGTCAGATGAACAACGGAAAGCGTTTTGGAAACGGTATTCAGCTGTTTGCCGTAAATCATAGTATTTACAGTGGCTCGTGGAATAATGATCTTCCCAACGGCATGGGTACTTACCGTAAAACAATTGCAGACGGAACCGTTCTTGAATTTGCTGGCAACTATACGGATGGCTATGAGAATGGTACTATGACTTTCACAGCCGCAAGTGATTCAGGGACTCAGTCTGGTAGCTACACTGCTGTTAACGGAACTCGCACGACGGTGGAGCAGATTAGCGATAATCAGGTTGCATTTATCCGGTTCGACACGATTTACTGGTACGACGCTTCTCCTGACGGCCACGGTGTAGCGATTGCTTCCATTCCGTATCAGGAAGAGAAGGTTATTCAAATTTCGCCAAAAGCAGAACCTGCTCCTTCGAATAGCAAAAATGGCTCCGGTAACAAGAACTCCAGCGGAGCAGAAAGCACGCCCCCTTCTGCACCTCAACCCAGTGCGCCGACCGAAAGCTCTTCTGCAAGCAGTTCAACCGCAGATAGCTCGAATCCATGGAACATGACCCCGGAAGATGCTTTGAAAAAAATTCAGGATGGTGTACAAACTGCTTCTGATATCTACCATGCAGCAAAAGAAATCTATGATATGTTCAACTAATCCTGTGGAGAAATTTCAGGAGAATAAATTATGAAAATATGTGCTTATTGTCACACGCCTGCGCGATTTGAAAATCAGAGATTCTGCTCTGTATGTGGCAAATCTTTTGACTCCGAAAAAGAATCTCATGAGAATAACACGGCATCACCGGAGCCTCCCGCAGAAGAGCCTGTCCCTGCAACACCTGTCCGGAGGCAGCAACATCCAACACCTGTAGAAATGCCAAAACTGTCGTTAGATCTCGAGCCTACCAAAGAAACAAATACGCCCACCCAGAGCGTTTGTGAAGAGGGGCAATCTCCGGAAGTAGTACGTCAGCCAACTCGTAATATGCCTGCATATACTCCCCCTTCAAAGGAAAAGGAAGGACCTACTCCTGTGACTGCGCCCAAGCCCGAAACAGGAGAAAAGAATCCTCCGAAGGAAACTGCTTTTAAGCCATCAAAAGCAGAAACGCCCCGACCTGTCCGTCCTCATAATTGGTGGGTTATTCTTGTTATTGTGCTTGTTGTGCTTTTGCTGGGAGGTTTTGCGTTTGTGTTCCTTAACAGCAAGCCTTCGGAACAAAATCCCTCTGCACCTTCTGTGGCCGATGTTTCCGCAGCATCGGCCGCGCAGGCAGAAAGCAGCATTTCTTCCAGTGAAACTGCCCTGCCTGAATCGCGGCCGGATGCTTCTTCTGCCGCTTCCACCACAGTTTCTGCTACGTCTGAGGCAGAAAGCAGCGCTCCGGAAGTCGTACTGGATTCCACCCAGAATATCCGGGTAGAAGCCTCGGGAAATACTGCAGTTCTCACACTGCAGCACTATCAGGATGGACAGTGGATTCAGGACTTTCAGACAGCTGCATTTATCGGCTCCAACGGTATTACTGAGCACAAGACGGAGGGAGACCATAAGACTCCGGCGGGGACATTCCCTATCTGCTTTGCGTTCTCTAATGCGACGCAGAATACAAAACTTCCTTTTATCAAGATCAACGAGGACAGTGTCTGGGTCTGTGACTCGAGCTCGGCCTTCTACAATACCCTTCAGTCTCGTTCCAATGTGTCCCGTGATTGGGCTGATAAAGGAGGCTGTGAGAATATGTATGTGAAATTCTCGAAGAAATCCTCGACTGCCTGTATCTGCTTTGGATTCAACGGCGATGGACAAACCGCGCATAGCGCTTCGGCAAATGGAGGCTCTGTACTTTTCCTTGATGGAGTTGGACCTAACGGAAAAATGGACTCTGGCTATGGGGATATCAAGATTTCCAGTGATGCAATGAGTACCATTTTAGGACTTCTTGACCCGACAATGAATCCGAAGATTACGATCGTAGCCGCCTAATAGGAAACAATTTTACCTGTTTAGGTGAACATACTGTAAGCTGGAGTTTTGTAAAGCGATACCATCGAGCAGCCTGCATCCAGCGGATGCGGTTCACGGGTTTGGGTGTTCCCAACAAGCATTTTGCGAAGCAAAAATGGTGTTTGTATATACAGACACACTGCTTGCGGGCGCTATGAAGCCTCTCAATGCACCCTCCAAATTTGAAAAACATTTTGCAATCGAGACCGTCCGTTTTCAAGTTCAACTTGAAGCGGGCGGTTATTTTTCTGCACAAAAATTTTCGAGTTTGCAACCGCCGCAAGCAGGGCGAGCCGATACCACCTCGCAATTTTTGAATCCGTTTTTTTCAAATCCAAATTCAAAAACACTTGTTGAGCTTCGCTCAAACCCGATGTTCAGCACAAGAATGCGCTAGTTCTGCACCTTAACGGACGCTGAATAAGTGAATTTTCTTAGAAAAACGTGCTTTATAAAATTGTCGTTGATTCATTCAATATCGCATCAAACCGGAACTATTACTTCCGGTTTTGAAGGTAAAAATCGGAACTAATAGGTCCTAAAAATTTTTTTGAAAGTGTGATAAGCTACCAGCAAGACACCAATCGAACCTTGAAAACCGAATGACCGTCTGCATGGGATACCCGGCGAAGACCCCGCCAGGGTGAGCCGGAAAACGCCGCTGGAAGGGGGCAGGAAATCCATGCAGAGAGAGCGGCGTAAGAATAATGATATTCTATTTCATTTCAGAAAAGATGGTTTGCCTATGACAAAACTGAGCCAGCTTAAAATTGATCCGGAGTTCCAGAATCAAATCAACCCTCCGTCGTTTGAGGAAACCCACCAACTGGAAATGAACATCCTCA
>OGKR01001943.1_pt1 | contig 12568 bp, 7 predicted proteins | sample 1572431 | NCBI WGS metagenome assembly OGKR01 (sample SAMEA2582079, study PRJEB24529) | metagenome | biome: Human gut stool | place: China | collected 2011 | reverse complement strand
TCTTTCCCTACACGACGCTCTTCCGATCTGTGTCCTGCTGGCAGGCATCACACAGCAGCCGGTACAGAAAGGGCAGCCCCTGCCGGAGGTACAACTGCTGGCAGTGATCGTGCTGACCGATCCGCTCCGTGCCAATGCGGCGAAAACAATTGCAAATTTCCAGAAAGAGGGCGTTTCCGTCAAGCTGATCTCCGGTGACAATCCGGTCACTGCCTCGGCTGTCGCACAGAAGGCAGGCATCTTGCACGGAGACCGCTGGGTGGATATGCGAACTGTAGAGGAATCTGAGATCGACGCAGCAGCACAGCGATATACCGTTTTCGGCAGAGTAACGCCGCAGCAGAAAAAACAGCTGATACAGGCATTCCACCGACAGAAGCACACAGTCGCTATGACAGGCGACGGCGTAAACGACCTATTGGCACTGAAAGAGGCAGACTGCAGCATTTCCGTGGGACAGGGCAGCGATGCCGCACGGCAGACAGCACAGCTGGTACTGCTGGACTCCGACTTCGCCGTACTGAAAGACGTGTTGCTGGAGGGCAGACGAGTGGTCCACAATGTCACACGATCTGCGGGCGTCTTTTTCATTAAAACGCTGTACTCCGTCCTGCTCTGTGCCATTTGTCTGCTGACCAATACCCCATTCCCCTTTGTTCCCATCCAGATCACGCTGATCGACCTGATTATCGAGGGGTATCCGTCCTTTTTCCTGTCTTTCCTGCCGGATTCCCGTCCGGTGCACACCCGGTTTCTGCCGGAGGCGATCCGGCGAGCCGCACCGAATGCCATTGCCATTGGTGTATGCTTCCTGTTCTATCTGCTATTCCACGCAATGGGCTTATTCGGACTGTCCGGTGAACAGACCCAGGCAAATGCACTGCTGTTCCTGCTGATCGGTACAGTCGGGCTTGCCGGTGTTTTCAAAATGTGCCAGCCTTTCACAAAAATCAAAGCGTTTTTTGCTGTGACCTCTGCGATTGGATTCTATGCCGCCATTGCTGTTTGCCTGTGGCTGCAAAATCACCTGCTCCATCTGGACATCCTGCATCTGGCTGTCCCCACTCCTGTAACTTTGCTGTTCTTTGTTCTCCTTGCTATTGCGGCGATTCTGACGGAGCGTACCCTGGCAAAGACAATTTTCCGGGACAAGGCGGAAATTGACGAATGAAGTGTAATGTGCTATAATGAAGTGTAAGGTAACACGCCTGGAAAGGAGCTGTGCAGATTGACAATCAAAAAGCGGCTGTTTCTTTCGAACCTCTTTATGCTGCTGATCCCGGCGCTGGTCAGCGTTTTGATCCTGGCGCTTTCCATGTTGCTGTTTGTGAATCTTTTCTACAAGCAGGCCATGGATGAAACGGTGCATGGAGAAAATACCGTGTATCTGGAACATCTCCTGGTAAAGCAGGCAGAGGAGTTTCTGCAAACCGATCATAAGGTGCTTACGGATTCTCACCTGTATCAAACCGTAGAAAAGGATGTGCAGACCCAGAGCATTCAGCTACAGATTTACGACGGAGATGCCCTGGTTTGTTCCATGGGCGACCGGCACGAAGATCTGGCGGAAATGCCGCTGTATATGCTTTCCAACGGCAATGTGTATGTCGAACCGATCACCATAGATGACCATAACTACACCATCTACATTGCTTTCTTTGCGCCGGTACAGGAAAGCACCTGGAACGAAATGATCGTAAAATATCTGATCGCCGTTTTGATTATTTTAATTGTAATCGCAGTCCTGGTCACAAACCGGTTTCTGACAAAGTTTGTGTTCCGGAAAATCGAAAAGCCTCTGGATATTCTGATCTCCGGCGTACATGAGATACAGGACGGCAATCTGGCATACCGCATCCGCTATTCCAACAAAGATGAGTTTCTTCCGGTCTGTCAGGACTTCAACCAGATGGCAGAACGCTTGCAGCAGTCCATTGCGCAGACGGAACGGGAAGAACGAAACCGCAAGGAACTGATCGCCGGCATCTCTCACGACCTGCGGACACCGCTGACCTCTATCAAAGCCTACATTGAGGGACTGATCGAGGGCGTTGCACAGACGCCGGAGCGTCAGCAGAAATATATGCAGACCATCCGGGAAAAGGCAAACGACATCGACCGCATGGTAGACAAGCTGTTCCTCTTCTCCAAGCTGGATCTGGGAGATAACCCGTTCTATCCGGAGCCGATTCCTGTTGCAGAGGCGCTGCACAGTCTGGTTGCCGCCAATGCGGAAGAATACGCCAGACAGGGCATGACAGTTGTGCTGGACGACATTCCCACTGACTGTGTTGTCTGCGCCGATCCGGTACAGTTTCGCAATGCGATCCTCAATCTGCTGGAAAACAGCTTGAAGTACAAGGATGATCCGGAAGTCCAGGTGCGCATCGGCTGTACGGAGACGTCATCGGATGCTACGATATCCGTAACAGACAACGGTCCAGGTGTGCCGGAAGAGGCGCTGTCCAAGCTGTTTGATGTGTTCTATCGCAGTGACCCGTCCCGGAGCAATCCGCAGAAAGGCAGCGGACTGGGACTCGCTATTACGGCAAAAATTCTGGAACGGTTCGGCGGTTCTGTTCGGGCGGAAAATGTACAGCCTAAGGGACTGCGGATTCAGCTGACCATTCCAAAGGAGGAGGCGAAACCATGAGCCATATCTGTATTATTGAAGACGATGCTGCCATTGCAGAAATCGAACGGGACTATCTGGAGATCAACGGCTTTACCGTATCCATTGCCACAGACGGCGTCTCCGGACTGAATTTGACGCAAAAGGAATCGTTCGATCTGATTTTGCTGGATCTGATGCTGCCGCAGCTGGACGGGTTCACACTGTGCCGGAAGCTGCGGGAAATTTTCACATTACAGATGATAATTTGGGTGTCGGAGGCCCCAAGCAGAAATTCGCCCGCAATATTGAAGCCATCCAGACCTTGCGCACTTTGGAGCAGGAGCATCGCGGTGCCACCGCCGAGGAGCAGCAGGTGCTTTCACAGTATGTAGGCTGGGGCGGTCTTGCAGATGTCTTTGACCCCAACAAGGAAAACTGGTCTGCCGAGTACACCCAACTGAAAGGGTTGCTCACCGAAGAGGAGTATGCCGCCGCCCGCGCTTCCACTCTGAATGCCCACTATACCTCTCCGGTGGTAATTCGCGCCATCTATGATGCTGTGGAAAAGATGGGCTTCCAGTCTGGAAATATCTTGGAGCCTTCCATGGGTATTGGCAACTTTTTCGGTATGCTGCCCTCTGGCATGGCTGACAGCCGTCTGTATGGTGTGGAACTGGATTCCATCACCGGACGCATCGCCCAAAAACTATATCCACAGGCCGACATTACGGTTGCTGGCTTTGAAACCACCGACCGCCGAGATTTTTACGACCTTGCCGTAGGTAATGTCCCTTTCGGTCAGTACAAAGTCAACGACAAGGCGTACAACAAACTGGGTTTTTCTATCCACAACTACTTTTTCGCCAAGACTATCGACCAGATCCGACCGGGCGGCGTGATTGCTTTCGTGACCAGCCGTTTCACGATGGACAGCAAAGACAGCAGTGCCCGCAAGTACATGGCGGAACGTGCTGATTTGCTGGGAGCCATCCGCTTACCCAACAACGCTTTTAAGGCAAATGCAAGCACCGAGGTTGTTTCGGATATCCTCTTTTTGCAGAAGCGTGACCGCCCTGCAGACATCGAACCTGCATGGGTGCAGCTGGGGCAGACCGAAGATAGCTTCAATATCAATCAGTATTTTGTAGACCATCCGGAAATGGTGCTGGGAAATTTGGAACTAGAAAGCACCCAGTACGGCCATGACCTGACCGTTGCACCAATCGAAGATGCAAACCTTGCAGACCAGCTTACCGAAGCGGTGCAGCACATCGAGGGCCAGTACACTGCGGTGGAGATTGCCGCTCCGGACGTCGCCGATGCGGAAGTGCAGCGCAAAACTCTGCCCGCAGACCCTACCGTGAAGAATTTCAGCTATACTGTGGTGGATGGTGAAATCTACTACCGCGAGAACTCCATCATGACACAGATTGAACTGTCCGACAACGCCAAAGGCCGTGTGGCTGGCATGGTGGAACTGCGGCAGATCGTCAACGAGTTGATCGACCAGCAGTTGAATGACTTCCCGGACGAGGATATCAAGGCATCGCAGGCAAAATTGAACGCCGCCTACGATGCCTTTACTGCAAAATACGGCCTGATTAACGACAAGAAAAATGCCCGCCTGTTCGATGATGACAGTTCCTACTATCTGCTCTGCTCTTTGGAAAATCTCGATGAGAATAAACAGCTCAAAAGCAAGGCGGATATGTTCACCAAGCGAACGATTCGCCCGGAGCGCACCGTCACCAGCGTGGACACCCCCAGCGAAGCACTGGCAGTGTCCATTGGAGAACATGGCCGTGTTGATCTGCCCTATATGGCGGAACTTCTCGGCTCTCCCGGCGATTATGAGCGTATTACCACAGAGCTGCAAGGCGTGATTTTCAAAGACCCTTCTGCGGATGCAGATGAGCCGGAAGCAGGCTGGCAGACTGCGGACGAGTATCTTTCCGGCAATGTGCGGAATAAACTGCGCATGGCTCAGCTTGCCGCTGAAAGCCACCCGGAGTTCAAGATCAATGTGGAGGCTTTGACCAAAGCGCAGCCGAAGGACCTTGAAGCATCAGAAATCGACATCCGACTGGGTGCCACATGGCTGAATCCCGCCATTGTGCAGCAGTTTATGATGGAGACTTTTCAGCCGCCCTACCGCATCCGCTATAACAACCTGATCCAAGTCCGCTACTCTCCATTTACGTCCGAATGGCGCATCGGCAACAAATCTGCCGCCGGAATGTATGATATCATGTCCACCGAAACCTACGGCACCCACCGGGCCAACGCCTACAAGATTTTGGAGGACACCTTGAATTTGCGGGACTGCCGCATTTATGATACCATTGAGGAGGACGGTAAAGAGCGGCGTGTCCTGAACCAGAAGGAGACGATGCTTGCCCAGCAGAAGCAGCAGGCCATCAAGGATACCTTTGCAGGCTGGGTTTGGCAAGACCCGCAGCGGCGGAATCTGCTGGTGAAGCAGTATAACGAGTTGTTCAATAGTACCCGGCCCCGCGAGTATGACGGAAGCCATATCCATTTTGTCGGTATGAACCCGGAGATCAATCTGCAGGAACATCAGCGCAATGCAGTTGCTCATGTGCTTTATGGTGGGAACACCCTGCTCGCCCACGAGGTGGGTGCCGGCAAAAGTTTTGAGATGGCAGCTTCGGCAATGGAATCTAAGCGTTTGGGCCTGTGTCAGAAAAGCCTGTTCGTGGTACCCAACCATCTGACCGAGCAGTGGGCCAGCGAGTTCCTGCGGCTATACCCCAATGCAAAGCTGCTCGTTACCAGCAAGAAAGACTTTGAACCCGCCAATCGAAAGCGTTTTTGCGCCCGCATCGCAACCGGCGACTACGATGCCGTCATTATCGGCCACTCGCAGTTTGAGAAAATCCCTCTTTCTGCGGAACGGCAGGCACGGATCATCGAAGATCAGATCGAGGAAATCGAAAAAGCCATTGCAGAGGCCAAAGAACAGTCCGGTGAGCATTTTACCGTGAAACAGATGGAAAAGACACGGAAAACACTGGAGGTGAAACTGAAAAAGCTACAGTCCACCGACCGCAAGGATGATGTGGTCACATTTGAACAATTAGGCGTAGATAGGTTATTTGTGGACGAGAGCCAGAACTACAAGAACCTATATCTTTACACCAAGATGCGCAATGTTGCTGGCCTTTCTACCTCCGAAGCACAGAAGTCCAGCGATATGTTCGGCAAGTGTCGTTATCTGGATGAAGTGACTGGCGGGCGCGGCGTGATTTTCGCAACGGGAACGCCCATCAGCAACTCCATGACGGAAATGTACACCCTGATGCGCTATTTGCAGTACAGCACTCTCCAGCAGAAACAACTGACCCACTTTGATGCATGGGCTTCTACGTTTGGCGAGACCACCACGGCCATTGAGCTTGCGCCGGAAGGAACCGGCTACCGTGCGCGCACACGTTTTGCCAAGTTCTTTAATCTGCCGGAGCTGATGAATATGTTCAAGGAGGCAGCGGACATCAAGACTTCCGACCAGTTGCATCTGCCTGTTCCGGAAGCCAAGTTTGAAACTGTCGTGGTCAAACCCTCGGAAATCCAGCAGGACATGGTGAAATCCCTGAGCGAACGTGCTGCTGAGGTGCATAGCGGTGCGGTTGACCCCTCGGTGGACAATATGCTGAAGATCACCTCGGACGGACGTAAAACCGGCCTTGACCAGCGGCTGATGAATCCGCTCACCCCGGATGACCCGGACAGCAAGCTGAATGCCTGCGTCGACAATGTTCTGCGTATCTGGAACGAAACCAAAGAGGATAATCTGACGCAGCTGATTTTCTGCGATATGTCCACGCCCAAGGGAGACGGCTCGTTCAATGTCTACGATGATATTCGCACAAAGCTGCTTGCCGCCGGGGTGCCGGAATCGGAGGTCGAGTTCATCCACAACGCTGATACTGAAGGTAAGAAAGCGGATTTGTTCTCCAAAGTCCGCAGCGGCAAGGTGCGTGTCCTGCTGGGCAGCACTGCAAAGATGGGCGCAGGCACCAATGTCCAGACCCTGCTGGTGGCCGTGCATCATCTGGATGTAGGCTGGCGACCGTCCGATATGACCCAACGCAACGGCCGAATCATCCGTCAGGGCAACAAAAACAAACAAGTTTACGTCTATAATTACGTCACGGAGGGGACATTCGACGCCTACCTCTGGCAAACGCTGGAAAACAAGCAGAAGTTTATTTCGCAGATCATGACGAGCAAATCTCCGATGCGCTCCTGTGATGATGTGGATGAGCAGGCTCTTTCGTATGCCGAGGTCAAGGCCCTATGCGCAGGCGACCCGCGCATCCGGGAAAAGATGGATCTGGATGTGCAGGTAGCAAAGCTCAAGGTGCTGCGCTCGGATTACCAGAACCAGAAATATCGTCTGGAAGATAAGCTGCTCAAGCATTACCCGGAGGAAATTCAGAAAGCGAAGAACCGTATTGCGGCTCTGAAAAACGATGCCCAAATCGCAGACGCACACCCGCAGGATAAGGAGAACTTCTGCGGCATGACGATCAAGGGCATGGTGTTCGATGAGAAAAAAGCCGCTGGTGAGCGGCTGATGCTCGCCTGCAAGGAGATGCCGAATGCGGATATGATGCTGCTGGGCACCTATCGCGGCTTTGAGCTGAACATTCGCTTTGACAGTTTCAAGAATGAGCATCAAATCGTTCTCCGCGGCGAGCTGAGTTATCCGGTACCGCTGGGCGATGACCCTCGCGGCAACATCGTCCGTCTGGACAATGCCATCGACAATTTCGCTGACCGTATTGCAGATGCCGAAAATGCTCTGCAAAACCTTGAACAGCAGAAGCAGGCCGCAGAGGTCGAAGTGGCAAAGCCGTTTGCGCAGGAGGAAGAACTGCAAACCAAATCTGCCCGCCTTGCAGAATTGGATGCGCTGTTGAACATGGAGCATCAGTCCAGCCGGACAGAACCCGAAGCGGAAGAAAAGCCGGATGCCCGCCCCTCTGTGCTGGCAGCTCTGGAAGAAAAGGCTGATAAAGTGGAGCCTGTCCGACCATTCAAATCTTACTTGGATAAGGATGGTGATGCCCGGTGACGGAGCACCGTGACCAGCAGATCCATTTTCGTGTCAGCAAAGTCGAACTGGAACGCATTCGTCAGAAGATGGAAAGTTGCGGTATTTTGAGCATTGGCTCTTATCTGCGAAAAATGGCTCTGGATGGTTACTGCCTGAATCTTGATTTACCACAGCTGCGTCGGATGGCGTACCTTCTTCAGAATTGCAGCAACAACCTGAATCAGGTGGCGAAACGGGCCAGTGAAAGCGGGCAGCTCTATGCCGCCGATTTAGAGGACTTGCGTAGTCGGTTGGATGAGCTGATAGCTATTGGCAAGCAACTTCTCGCCAAACTCACCGAACTCTAAAAAATTTCCCGCAGTAGGAGGCTGCGGGTTTACATAACGGTTGACACCCTTGCAAGGCAAGGGGCGATACCTTTATAATAGGGGCGAAAAAGAAAGGCTGGTGTTTGATATGAGGTTTTTATTCAAGATGATGCTTGCCCCGATCTCTCTGTTCGTGGCTTTTCTGGCTCTGATGGCAAAGTGGCTGCTTACTCTGTCCAGCTATGTTGTCGCGCCGTTGATGCTGTATATCTTTGGCTGCGGCATCTACACCGTCTACCGCCAGACTTGGGATCAATTTCTGATTCTGCTGGTTGCCGAATTTCTCTGCTTTGTCCTTTTTGTCGGCGCAACTGCAATGGTGGAGGGCGTTGAGAAATTCAGCGGTTGGCTCCGGGACCTGATTTGATTTTGAATCTTCTTGCCGCCTTCGGGCGGCTTTTTCATTTAGGAGGTGATCTGCTCTGGCTGCTACTCGTCTGATCGCACTGCATCAGCACAAAGGAAAATCTATTGCCGCCTGCCTGAAAGACCGCACTGATTATGCGCAGAATCCCGACAAGACTGAAAAAGGCGAACTTGTCAGCAGCTATCAATGCAGCCCGCTTACTGTGGACGAGGAGTTCATGCTCACAAAAAAGCTGTACGAGCAGGCCACCGGGCGCAGCCAAAAAAGTAACATTATCGCCTATCAGATACGGCAATCTTTCCGACCTGGTGAAATTACGGCTGAAGAAGCAAACCGCATCGGTTATGAGTTGGCCTCCCGGTTTCTGAAAGGCAAACACGCTTTTATCGTTGCAACGCATACCGATTGGGAACACATTCACAATCACATTATCTATAACTCGACCACTCTGGACGGCACAAGAAAATTCCGGGATTTTTTCTTTTCCGGTCTGGCAGTGCAGCGGTTGAGCGACCTGATTTGTCTGGAGCATCAGCTGTCAGTCATTGAAAAGAAGCCTTACCGGGAACGGCAGAAGCGCATCACTTACCCACCAAAGGAGAGCAACCGCGACCGGCTGTGCAGTGTAATCGACGAGATTTTGCAGCAGAAGCCCACCGACTACGAAGATTTTCTGCAAAAGCTGGAACAGCAGGGCTATGAAATCAAACGCGGCAAATACACTTCCGTTAAAGGCGCACGGCAGAAACGCTTTATCCGGTTAAAGACACTGGGTGCCGGGTACAGCGAGGATGAAATCAAAGCAGTCATTGCCGGAAAAGCCGAACACCGCCCACATCAGAAGCAACCTCCCAAAGAGCAGCCGTTCCAGTTGCTGGTTGACATTCAAGCAAAACTTGCCGAGGGCAAAGGTGGCGGCTACGAACGCTGGGCGAAGAAGTACAACTTGAAAGAGATGTCCAAAACGCTGATTTTTTTGCAGGAGCAGAAAATCGGCAGTGCGGATGACCTGAAAGAGCGTGCTGATGCTGCACTTTCTCGCTATCACAAACTGGGCGATTCCATCAAGGCCGCCGAGAAGCGTATGGCAGAAATCGCCGTCCTCCGGGCGCACATCGTCAACTATGCCAAGACCCGGCCTGTATACGATGCTTACCGCAAATCCGGGTACAGCTCCAAATTTTTGGAAGCGCACCGGGAAGAAGTCACGCTGCATAAGACGGCGAAAGCCGCTTTCAATGAATCCGGCCTGAAAAAGCTGCCCAAAGTGAAAGACCTGAATGCAGAGTATTCGGCTTTGCTCACCAAGAAAAAAGCACTCTACCCAGAGTACCGAAAGACACGGGATGAGATGCAGGAAATCGTAAAAGCACAGAAGAATGTGGAACTGTTCTTTGCGGAGGAAAAGGACTCCAAGCAAGTCGAGCAGATCCGATAAAACAGTCCCTGAGAACTTTGCCGCTTATCCGGCAGGGTTCTCAGGGTCTTTTTTGCTTATTGCTCAGTCTGTACTTGGAACGGCTTTTCCGGCAGTTTCAATTTGTTTGGCAACCATATTTTCCAATTCCCCCGTAATCGTTGCACAATTTGCAACACGATAATTCCAGAAGTAAGAAACGCCTTCACACTCCTCAACGGACAAATCGCTGTTGACCAAAAGCAGTCGGTCGGAGGTTACTTTCAGCTTTTCGCACAGAGCAGCATATTTTCCATAATCAATGCTTCGGCTGGACGATTTGGCTTCCACCCAGAAGAATTTTCCGTTGATGGAAAACGCAACATCCAGTTCATGCGTGCTCCCTGCGGATGCCGCTTCTGAAAGAATCACATTGGAGCAAAGCGAAACTTCTGCGCCCTGCTCCTCCTGATAGCGATTCAAAATCTGCTGAACCTGATGCTCCACAAAAAGTTCCAGCCACTTCCCGCTCAGGAAATGCCGGACAGTCTCATTTTGCGCAAGCTCATAGACGATATTCTGCGGATAGATCACAATGGATGCAAAAAGTCCCATTTTATCCCACGTCTGAGCGATTTCCGAAAGTGTGGCAAACGAATTCTTGGAAGTACCCTTTGGGATACGAAACGAAAAAGAGCCGTCACTCTGCATATGTGTCCGAATAAACTGCAAGAAATCCACCACTACCGGGTCGCAAAGAGCTTCGCCTGTTTTCCATGCCATCCGCTGAACGGCAATCGGCGGAAGTTTTTTCGGTACGACCTGCTGAACGATTCTATACCCACAGCGTTCCAGATGCTCCAATGCGGTCAAAGGCTTCGGAGGGATTTTTTCTTTAACTTCGGACTTTTCTGCACCGGATGTATTCTCAGTCAGATAGTTAAACTTCCATCCGTATTCCCAAGCAGGCGAACGGGTCAACACACCAACTGCATGAAATCCGCTGTCCGGTTCCTCCATCGGAAATGTGATTTTGTTCTTTTGGATATTGATTTGGAGCGTTTTATTTTTCAGCGCTATCTGATAAGCGTCAAGAAGGAATTCCTTTCCCTTATATGTCAGCTCACTGGAACTATTTGCAGAAAGGCCAGCATTTTTTGCCAAAGAGAGAAGCAGACAGGTCGCTTTGGGCAGCTCAAGGATATGCTCCATCTGCGCAGTGTCCGGAATCACTTCCGCATTTGCGTTATCGGGCTGCGGCAATTCGTCTGCCGGAGTCTCCTTTGCTGGTGCAGAAACTTCGGGTGTCATTTTTGAAGCAGCCTCAGATTTTCCAGACTTGGGCAAAGGTTTCGGCTCCGTATAGACCTCAGCAATAAATAATTCATAGGAATCGATGCACGAAAGTTTTCCTGCCGCTGCAAGTCCCACATAAATCGCAGCCGCCCGTGAGGAATCGCCATAATACTTTTTAGAATCCGCTGCGGCAGCAATATCAGAAAAAGCATTATATCTGCTCAGCGGCTCCGCCTTTTCCGGGAACTGCTTCAACGCACGGCAGTAGAGCCACTCAAAGAACGAATCCATGTACGGCTCTGTCGGATACTCGTTTCCTTCCAGAGAGTAACGTAGCAGCTCTCCACTGGTTCGCAGCCGAGTGTCCTTATGGACTTTGGGTGGCTCACAGGTCAGAAGGTCAGCGAATGGCCCACCATGTTCAAACACTTTGGTGGCTTCAAAAACCGTGCTGATGGGTACATCCTGCGCAACAGAATCCAGATGCAGCAAAAGCCGCAGAGAAGAAACAGCTTCACCCTCCGGCTGAACGGATGCAGAGCTGACTTCCAGAATCGAAACATCAGGGTCTGTTGTATGGACGGCATCATGGACGGCACGGATATTCTGCCGCTTGCTGCCTTTTATCCATGTGAATGTCACCGGCTGTTCTCTGCAATAGGGATAGCCGGATATGGGAAAACAAATGGTTCGTGTTGCCATGAACACCTCCAACTTTTTAGGACAAACAAGTTTATGTAAATCAAGTATAGCACAATCCCGGATGTGCTGCATAGCACTATTTTCTGCTTCCGGGAATCCATCTGTGCAAAAAGTGCCGATACCACAGGCATCGGCACTCAGATTAAAAAGCATTTTTCAAAAATGTGCAGCCTGCATCCACTGGATGCAGAACACAAGGGGTTTGGGCACAGCCCAACAAGCATTTTGAATTTGATTTTTAGAAATCGGATTCAAAAATTGCAAGTTGGTACCAGCTTGCACTGCTTGCCACAACAATGCGTCCTTTTTGTCCGCAATTTGTAATTTTCAGATTGGAGAAAAACGCCATGGCAAAGACGAAGGCTGAAGAAAAAGCTCTCAACCTTGATTAGATTTTGTTTAACTGCCGGGATTATCTGCGCGCTGCGCGCAACTCCGGCTCGTTCTTTGAAAAGCGTGATATCCCCCGCAGTACAGCCCCGAAGTTCTCAAAAAGGTCATGGAACAGGTAGAGAACTTTGAGGAGAACAATTAAGCATTTTCTCGTTTTAACGTGGGATTAGATTGCTGTAGACCTTAATACAAAAAGATAGATAATGAAAATCTGGTGTCTGCTGGTACCAAAAAGCAGTTTGGCATCCTGAAAGACCTGATGAACCGCTCCGACGTGGATATCATCGTCAATGCCTGTGAAGCCCACCTCCACATTCCCATGGCCGATTTCGTAGTCTATGTAGTTGTAGCG
>OGKR01001942.1_pt1 | contig 12569 bp, 9 predicted proteins | sample 1572431 | NCBI WGS metagenome assembly OGKR01 (sample SAMEA2582079, study PRJEB24529) | metagenome | biome: Human gut stool | place: China | collected 2011 | reverse complement strand
TATAATGAGCGCAAGAGAGCCATAGGGAGCTTGCTCACTTTTGGCGAACGGCGAAGTGATCGAGTGATGAAATCACGAAATAATAAAAATAGTCTAGAATTAATTGGAGATAAAAATGTCACAGATTAGCAATGACTGGCTTGAAGCTCTAAAACTGGAGTTTGCAAAGCCATATTATAGAGAATTATATAAGTTCGTGGACAGTGAATATAGAAAAGGAGTTGTCTACCCACCGTCAGATGATATATTTAATGCATTTAATTTCACACCGCTTAAAGATGTGAAAGTGCTTATATTAGGTCAGGATCCATATCACAATGAGTTGCAGGCACATGGTCTTAGCTTTTCTGTTCTTCCGCAGCAGAGAGATATTCCGCCATCACTTCAGAATATATATCAGGAGCTTCATGACGACCTTGGCTGTTATATTCCCGATAATGGATATCTGAAAAAGTGGGCTGATCAGGGTGTGTTGCTACTCAATACTGTACTGACTGTTCGTGCTCATCAGGCAAATTCGCATCAGGGACATGGCTGGGAACAGTTTACGGATGCTGTTATCGAAGCGGTTAACGCACAGGATAGACCGATAGTATATATGCTTTGGGGCAGACCGGCACAGAGCAAGATACCGATGCTTACAAATCCTAAGCATTTGATACTCAAGGCACCACATCCGAGTCCATTATCAGCCTATAGAGGATTTTTCGGCTGCAAGCATTTTAGTCAGGCTAATGAGTTTTTGAAAGAGCATGGAGTTGCGCCTATCGACTGGCAGATTCCTAATATACGATAAGCCATTGATAAAATACAATTAATTATAGTCATTAAATCGTTGTATGCTAAATGTGGTGTACAACGATTTTTATATTATTGGGTTCGGGTGTCAAAATATGCTGCTTTTGGCTGGAAATATATTTTATAAAATGATAGAAAGGCATATATGAACTACTATATAAGCGATTTACATTTGTTTCATGATAATTCAATAAAGTTTGACAAGCGACCATTTGCGAATCTTGAGAGCATGCATAGCACAATAGTGTCTAACTGGAATGCAAGAGTGACCAATGGCGACAGTGTGTATATACTTGGTGATATGAGTATGCGTGGAAGAAATGAAGATTTGATTGCGTTGGTCGCTATATTGAAAGGGAAAAAGATACTTGTAAAAGGAAATCACGATGATGTGTCAGATTATAGATACAGCAGGCTTTTTGCCGAGATTTGTGATTATAAGGAAATCCATGACAGTATTGGAGGAAGAAATGTCAATCTGGTTCTGAGCCATTATCCGATATTCAGTTGGAAGGATATGGGAAGAGGGACGGTGCTGTTATATGGTCATACGCATGATAGCGATGAGGACAGGTATTATCAGAAGTGTATTGCAGGAATGTATTCAAATGAGTGCCGTCATGTGAAAGAGGAGACAGGCGCTGCAAGGGCATATAATGTAGGATGCATGAAGCAATGGATGAATTACTCACCCAGAACTTTGAAGGAAATTCTTGATTACAATGATATCATTGACTGAACGAATATACCGGACTGATGAAATGTGCAGTTTTTTGTGCTTTAGACAGTGACCTTATGTGAGCAGGAAGCAAAAGCAGATTGCGAATATCATTAACCGGAATTATGCGGATGATATATATGTATATTGAATTTTTGAATAACAGAAGATAGAGAGGATAATCTATGAAACTAAGAAACGCATTGATACTGGCATTGACAGCATTTATATGGGGGACGTCATTTGTTGCGCAGAGTGTTGGAATGGACTATATAGGGCCGTTTACGTTTAACGGAGTGAGGTCATTTATCGGAGCAATGACGATTGTTCCTTGCATGCTGATTCAGAAAAAGCTTCAGGGGAAGAATAAAAGAACATACCAAATAGCATCAGAAAATAAAGCTCCTATTGATGAGAAAAACATAAAGGAGCTGGTTATCGGAGGAATTTTGTGCGGGGTTCTTCTTTTTGTGTCAAGCAGCCTTCAACAGATTGGCATTAAATACACTTCGGCAGGAAAAGCCGGTTTTATCACAGCATTTTATATAGTGCTTGTGCCTGTAATTGGCATTTTTATGAAAAAGACTTCCGGCTGGAAAATATGGGCGGCTGTTGTACTTGCACTTGCAGGACTATACTGCCTGTGTATTAAAGAAGGTTTATCTATTGGGAAGGGTGATATACTTATATTTTTCTGTGCGATAGGTTTTTCTTTACATATCATGGTAATAGACTATTTTGCACCTAAGGTAAATGGTGTTGCGTTGTCATGTATACAGTTTTTGGTATGCGGCTTTGCATCTGTGCCTTTTATGTTAGGACTTGAACAGCCGGATATGACTGCAATAATATCGGCATGGCTTCCGATCCTGTATGCGGGTGTGCTTTCCTGCGGAGTTGCTTATACATTACAAATTATAGGACAGAAGAATGTCAATCCGACTATCGCTTCGTTGATATTAAGCCTTGAGTCCTGTTTCTCTGTTCTTGCTGGATGGATAATCTTACATGAGAGTCTGTCAGTAAAGGAGAGTATCGGATGTATTCTTATGTTTGCTGCAATAATACTCGCACAACTGCCATCGAAAGATGACGGTGAATATCATTAGTGCGTTCCTGCTCTGTGGGCTTACAATGAAGATTTCAACGGAATTTCCTATTATACAGTAAAAATGCGTCATGTTGTAATTTAGCAACATGGCGCATTTTTTATTGGTCTATCATTTGACAAATGAATCTGTCAAAAATTAAGCTGATTACTTATTAAGATTCTTCTGTGCAGTTGACAGCATCAGCTTGATTCTGTTGAGCTGGTTAACTTCACTTGCACCAGGATCATAATCGACAGCGATTATGTTGGCATCAGGGTATGCGGTGCGGAGCTCCTTTATGACACCCTTACCCACGATATGGTTAGGTAAGCATGCGAAAGGCTGACAGCATACGATATTTTTGGCACCGTGATGAATGAGCTCAATCATCTCTGCAGTGAGAAGCCAGCCTTCACCGGTCTGATTTCCAAGTGATACTAATGGAGCGGCCATTTTAGTCATTTCCTTGATGTCGGTTGGCGGGTCAAAGCGTTTGCTCTGGGCAAGTGCCTTGTTGGATGCACCGCGGAACATATTGATTGCTTTTATAACAGCATTGCTTATGTGCATTGACTTTTTGCTTGCTCCGAGGTTGTCGGCTTTGAAGTTGGCATTCTCAGCACAGTAGAGCATAAAGCCCATGAAGTCGGGTACTACAGCTTCTGCGCCCTCCTTTTCAAGAAGATCTACAAGGTAGTTGTTGGCAGCAGGCATGAACTTTACGAGAATTTCACCGACTATACCGACGCGGGGCTTCTTGATATCAAGGAGAGGAAGCTCATCGAATTCCTTGATTATCTGCCTGATGTTGCGGTTGAAATCCTTCATGAATACCTTAGGCTGAGTGAGCTGCTCAATAATTATCTTTTTCCATTTCTCATGAAGAGCATTGGCTGAACCCGGAACAGCTTCATAAGGACGTGTGCGGTATACAACATTCATGAATATGTCGCCGTACTGAATTGCCATAGCAGCCTTCTTTATCATAGGAAGTGTGTATGTAAAGCCTGAGTTAGCTTCAAGTCCTTGTACACTCAGCGAGATAACAGGTATGTCAGGATATCCGGCTTTTATGAGTGCACGTCGTATAAAGCCTATATAGTTCGAAGCGCGGCAGCCGCCACCAGTCTGTGAGATTACAAGAGCTGTCTTTGTAAGATCATATTTGCCTGAAAGTACAGCCTCCATCATTTGACCGACTACGATAAGTGAAGGGTAGCAGGCATCATTGTTAACATATTTAAGACCTGTATCAACCGCTGATTTGCTGACATTTTTTAATACCTCGACGTTGTAACCGCAGGAATTGAGTGCGGGTTCAATGAGGTCAAAATGTATAGGTGACATCTGCGGACAGAGAATTGTGTAATTATTGTCACGCATTTCCTTGGTAAATTCTTTTCTGTGGTAAGCACTTGATACAATCTGGCGCTTGTAGTTGTTATGTTCCCGAACCTTTATTGCGGATATGAGTGAACGTATACGGATTCTTGCTGCACCGAGATTGTTAACTTCATCAATTTTTAAAACCGTATAAATTTTTCCTGCTGAGGAAAGAATGTCATTAACCTGATCTGTTGTGACTGCATCAAGTCCGCAGCCGAAAGAGTTGAGCTGTATCAGATCAATATTGTCCTTGTCGCGTATGAAGCTTGCAGCGGCATAGAGACGTGAATGGTACATCCACTGATCCATTACTATGAGCGGACGCTCAACATTTCCAAGATGTGATATTGAATCCTCAGTGAGAACAGCAATACCATAGCTGTTGATGAGCTCAGGGATACCATGGTTAATCTCAGGGTCAATATGGTAAGGACGGCCTGCGAGAACTATAGCATGTCTTCCTGTCTCTTCAAGGTATTTGAGAGTCTCTTCGCCTTTTTTCATTACATCTGTACGGCATGCTGCTAATTCTTCCCATGCCGCATGGCACGCTGCTGTAATTTCCTTTGATGCTATGCCGAACTGTCCGCCGATTTCTTTTACAAGACGCTTTGCAAGAACCTTCTCATCAGCAAAAGAGAGAAATGGATTCATGAAAAGCACGTTTTCTGTAACAAGCTCTTCGACATTGTTCTTAATGTTTTCTGCGTATGATGTAACGATAGGACAGTTGTAATGATTGTTGGCATTATCTATCTCCTTGCGCTCGTAAGGGATGCAAGGGTAGAAGATAAATTTGATTCCCTGCTTTATGAGCCATGTGACATGACCATGAGCAAGCTTGGCAGGGTAACATTCGGATTCACTAGGTATGGACTCTATGCCTAGTTCATATATCTTACGGCTTGACTCCGGTGAAAGAACAACACGGAAACCGAGTTTTGTAAAGAATGTGAACCAGAATGGATAGTTCTCATACATGTTGAGTACTCGGGGGATTCCGACAACACCGCGAGGTGCATTGGTTATTTCAAGCGGCTCGTAGGAGAAGAGACGCTTATTTTTATATTCATATAAGTTAGGTACATGGTCTTTGTTCTTTTCCTTGCCTATACCGCGCTCACAACGATTTCCGGATATAAATTGTCTTCCGCCTGAGAAACGGTTGATTGTGAGAAGACAGCTGTTGGTACAGCCTTTGCAGCGTGCCATTCTTGTCTCGTAAGTAAGCTCGTTGATTTTTTCGATAGGAAGCATAGTGGTTTCCTGACCTTCGTAGCGCTCCCTTGCAACGAGTGCGGCACCGAATGCACCCATGATTCCGGCAATGTCAGGACGGATTACTTCCACACCTGTAATCTTCTCAAGGCTTCTTAAAACGGCATCGTTGTAAAAGGTTCCACCCTGGACAACTATCTGGTGTCCGAGGTCTTTAGGGTCGGAAATCTTGATAACCTTGTAAAGAGCATTTTTGATTACAGAGTAGGCAAGTCCGGCAGAAATATCTGCAACGCTTGCGCCTTCCTTCTGCGCCTGCTTGACTTTGGAGTTCATAAATACAGTACATCTTGTACCAAGGTCTATAGGGTGAGGTGCAAAAAGAGCTTCCTTGGCAAAATCTTCGACAGAGTAGTTGAGTGATTTCGCAAATGTCTCTATGAATGAACCACAGCCTGAGGAACAGGCTTCGTTGAGCTGTACACTGTCAACAGTATTATTTTTAATCTTGATACATTTCATATCCTGACCGCCGATATCGAGGATGCAGTCAACTGCAGGGTCAAAGAATGCGGCAGCATAGTAATGTGATACTGTTTCGACTTCGCCTTCATCAAGCATGAGAGCTGACTTAATGAGAGCCTCGCCGTATCCTGTTGAACATGAGCGCACGATATGTGCATCAGCAGGAAGAATTGAGTAAATATCCTTTATTGCTTTTATTGATGTTGCAAGAGGACTTCCGTTATTGCTGCTGTAAAAAGAATAGAGGAGTGTTCCGTCTTCTGCGACAACGGCAGCCTTGGTTGTGGTTGAACCGGCATCAATTCCAAGATAGCAGTTGCCGGAGTAATCTTTAAGGCTTCCCTTTATAACACAGTGGCTGTCATGGCGTGCACGGAATTGCCTGTATGCATCCTGTGATGCAAATAAAGGCTCCATACGCTCCACTTCAAAGTCCATCTTAATCTTGTTGTGAAGCTTGGTTATAAGAGCATCAATGTCAATGGAAATCTCGTCCTTGGCAGTCATAGCTGAACCGACAGCTGCAAAAAGATGTGAATGTTCAGGTGCAATGATATTTTCAGGACCGAGATTGAGTGTGCGGATAAATGCATTCTTAAGCTCTGAAAGGAAATGAAGCGGGCCGCCAAGAAATGCCACATTGCCGCGGATTGGTTTACCACATGCAAGGCCGCTTATAGTCTGGTTTACAACCGCCTGAAAAATTGAGGCTGATAAGTCCTCTTTGGTAGCACCTTCGTTGATGAGAGGCTGTATATCGGATTTTGCAAAAACTCCGCAACGTGCCGCTATAGGGTATATTGCCTGATAATTTTTGGCATACTCATTAAGACCGGTGGCATCAGTCTGCAAAAGTGTAGCCATCTGGTCTATGAAAGAACCTGTACCACCTGCACAGATACCGTTCATACGCTGGTCAATTCCGTTTGTAAAATAGATAATCTTGGCATCCTCACCGCCGAGCTCAATCGCAACATCGGTCTGCGGCGCATAATCACTGAGAGCGGTTGATACGGCTACGACCTCCTGTGTGAAGGGAACTTCAAGGTGGCTTGCAAGTGTAAGACCGCCTGAGCCTGTTATTACAGGGTGTATTTTTATTGAACCTAATTTCTCTTCAGCCTTGACAAGAAGACCTGCGAGCGTCTCCTGAATGTTGGCAAAGTGTCTTTCGTAATCGGAAAACAATATATTGTTATCTTTATCAATAATTGCAATCTTGACTGTTGTGGAACCAATATCAATTCCAAGTCTGTATTCGGATGTCATCATGAGAATACATCTCCTTTGTCATATATAATAAGAAGGGCTGTAAAACCCAAGTATGTTACATTATATTATAATTTTTTTCAAATATCAATACCAACCGTCATTGACAAAATATTAAAAAAAAATTATACTAAAATATGATTTGTATATAAATGGTTGTCTGGCAAATATAATTTTCATGCTATTGGAAATATGTTGGGAATAGAGGTAAGTCCGTATGTATAAGATTTTTTTAAGCTCGGAGCATCACGGAACGGTGCGAACGAATGAGATAGAGGCAGGATGCTGGATTGCGATGACGGCTCCTACAGCAGAGGAATTGCAGATAGTGGCACAGGAATGTAATATCCAGCTAGAGGACCTGCGTGCCGCACTCGATGAGGAAGAACGTTCGCGTATACAGGTTGAAGATGATTATACGCTTATAATAGTAGATATTCCGGTTATAGAGGAACGTAATGGCAAGGACTGGTATGGGACGATACCTCTTGGAATTGCACTTACAGATAATCATATAATTACGATATGTCTTGAAGATACACCTGTACTTACCAATTTTATGGATGGCAGAGTAAGAGAATTTTATACCTATAAAAAGACAAGGTTTATTTTACAGATTCTATATAGGAATGCAACTTTATTCCTCAATTACTTAAGGAATATTGACAAGAGAAGCGAACTCCTGGAAAAAAAGCTTCGTGAGGATCAGAAAAATAAGGAACTCTTAGAGCTGCAGGAGCTTGAAAAGTCTCTGGTGTATTTTACAACATCCCTTAAAGGCAATGAGCTTGTGCTTGAGAAGCTGTTTAGGATAGACAAGATAAAAAAATATCCTGAGGATGAGGATTTACTCGAAGATGTTATTATTGAGAATAAGCAGGCTATTGAGATGGCAAGCATATACAGTGGAATTTTAAGCGGAAGCATGGATGCGTTTGCATCGATTATTTCTAATAATCTAAACCAGTCCATGAAGTTTCTTGCGACAGTGACCATTGTACTGTCAATACCTACTATGGTTGCGAGCTTTTACGGGATGAATGTGTCAACGTCAGGAATGCCTTTTGCAGATAGTCCGTTTGGATTTTTAATTGTAATTGGATTCTCGATTCTGCTTTCATTTATAGTTTCCATTATCTTTTGGAAAAAGGATTTATTTTAGCTGGCTTTTTAATCTGGATATAGGGGAAATAAAAATTAGAAAAGGAAAGAATGCTTGTGAATAATTTTTTGGCAAAACTTGAAAGAAAATACGGAAGATATGCGATTAAGAATCTTATAATTTATCTGCTGGCAGCTTATGGAATAGGCTATGTGCTTTTGCTTACGGCACCGGAAGCTTACAGCTGCCTTGAGCTTAATCCACAGCTTGTTATGAGAGGGCAGGTCTGGAGGCTTATAACATGGATATGTACAGTTCCGGAGAGCTTTTCCTTCTTTATTTTGTTCATGTTTATGTTCCAATATTTTATAGGTTCATCGCTTGAACGATATTGGGGAAGTTTCAGGTACAACTGTTATATTTTTTCAGGCATATTTTTTATGACAATAAGCTCAATGATTGTCTACTGGGTTACCGGAATCAGCATGAGTCCAAGCACATACTATATCAATATGGCTTCATTTCTGGCATTTGCTGTCTGTTTCCCGGATATACAGGTCTATTTTATGATGATTATTCCGCTTAAGATTAAGTGGCTTGCGATTATAGACGGAATATATATGATATATGAATTTATTGCAGTGGGAAAGTACAAGAGCCTTTACGGTGCAGCCTACGGCGCTGCCGGAGCCCAATATGCATCACAGCTTATATGGGCGACAAGAGTAAGTATCATTGTATCGGTACTTAACTTTATCCTGTTTTATTTCGGAACAAGAAGGATGAAAAGGTTTGCGCCGAAGGAAATGCACAGAAGATATGTATATAAGAAGAGTGTCAAAGCCGCATCTAATAACGGAGGCACAAAGCATAGATGTGCCATCTGCGGAAGAACGGAGAAAGACGGAGATAATCTTGTGTTCCGCTACTGCTCTAAGTGCAACGGCAATTATGAATTTTGTCAGGATCATCTCTATACGCACAAACATTTTGAATAATCGAGGAAAATATGAAAAAAGCATTGATAATAGGTGCGGGTGGTTTTGTTGGAAGCTATCTTGCAGAGTGCCTGCAAAATGAATTCGGCATGGAAGTACATGCTACTAAGCTTCCGGGGACACAGACTCAGGAGGATTTGTTATTTCTTGGCGATAGAGTATATGAACTTGATATACTGAATAAGAATGATATTGTTGAGCTTTTGTTTGCTGTGAGACCGGATTATATATATCATCTTGCGGCGCAGAGTTCAGTGAGTATCGCATGGAAAGAACCGGCGCTTACAATAGATGTCAATATAAAAGGCAGCGTCAATCTTATGGATGCGGTCAGAGAGCTCTATTATAAGCCGAGAATCCTGCTTATAGGCTCAGGCGAGGAGTATGGACATATTTTAGATGGCGAGACACCGATAAATGAGGATACCAAGCTTCGCCCGGGCAATATATATGCGGCGACAAAGGTATGTCAGAATATGATAGGAGCGATTTATTCGAAAGCATATGATATGGAACTGATGCTTATAAGAGCATTTAACCATGTCGGGCCAAAGCAGTCACCTATATTCGTTGTGTCTGATTTCTGCAAACAGGTTGCTGAGATTGAAAAAGGAATAAGAAAGCCTGTTATGTATGTCGGAAACCTTGCGGCAAGACGAGATTTTACAGATGTGCGCGATGTCGTTAGAGCGTACGGTCTGCTTTCTTTAAAGGGCAGAGCAGGAGAGACATATAATGTAGGCAGCGGAAATGCAATAGAAATCAGGCAGATGCTTGATATGATAATAGGAATGTCGACAGTGGACATAGAAGTCAAGGTTGATCCTAATAAGATAAGGCCTGTCGATGTACCTGTTATTGAGGCGGATATATCTAAAATAAAGTCTGAGACAGGCTGGGAACCACAGATTCCTTTTGAGCAGACTATAAAGGAAATACTTGATTATTGGCGCAAAATGACAGGAGGCGTGGAAAATGAGTGAGGATGCATTATTTGATACTAATGATATGACAAGCTCTAAAAGGTATCTTCATACGCCGAGTGAGTTTGCCAGAAAGAAGCTTATATATGTTCAGGAGACGGGTAGATTAAAGAGCATTAAGCCTCACGTCAGCAGCAGGAGCAATCTTGAATCATATCTGTTTCTCATTGTGATGTCCGGAAGCGGAAGAGTAAGCTTTGACGGAACTGATTACAGCATAAAAGCAGGGGAATGTGCATTTATTGACTGCCGCAAAAAATATGAACATTGCAGTGATGAGGATTCACAGTGGGAACTCAAATGGGTACACATGGATGGAGCATTGTTGGCGGATTATTATGCCATTTTTATTGAGAAGAACGGCAAAGTTCCGGTTTTTAGGGCGGCAGATGTCAAAAAGTACAGCGATTTACTTGATGATGTGATGGCTAAACAGAATGGCAAAGATATAACAAGCGAATATATCAGCCACAGCCTTCTTACAACACTTGTAACGAATATACTTGTTGAGACAATAAATGAAGGCAATAAAAAGCTTAATCCGGATGTCCTTAACAGCATACGGGAGACTGTGAACGCAAGATTCAAGGAGGAAGATCTCTTAGAGCGTGTATGCGGAGAGTATGATATGGATGAAATCACTATCAACAGGCAGTTCAAGGAGAAGTATGGAATTGATTTGTGCGATTATATTCTTAACAGAAGATTTAACTGCGCTAAGGAACTGTTACGTTTCTCTGTGAAGCCGGTAAAAGAGATAGTTGCTGAGTCGGGAATAATGAATGCGGATTTGTTCAGACATCTTTTTATAGAAAATGAAGGCATGACTGCTGAGGAATACAGGAAAAAGTGGGCACAGTGGAATCGCGGCTAAAAAGTGCTTGCATTATTCTGAACATTATGATATAGTATTATTTGATTTGTGATACATGTTGACTGGCAAGAGTGGGTGTGAACCCACTCTTTCGTTTTAGTTGACGGCATGTAAGATATGTTATGGAACATTGGACAGATATGTTTTAACAGGAAAGGAAATTATGGCAAGAAGAGAGGAATATGAGGCAAAAGCTGAGGCATTGATTACACCTATAATAGAAGATAATCATTTTGAACTCGTTGATGTCGAGTATGTCAAGGAGGGAAGCAGCTGGTATCTCAGGGCTTATATTGACAAGGAAGGCGGAATTACGGTTGATGACTGCGAACTTGTGAGCAGAGCATTTTCTGATTTGCTTGATAAGGATGATTTCATTGAAGACGCATATATACTTGAAGTCAGTTCGCCGGGTCTTTTAAGACCGCTTAAGAAGGATAAGGACTTTAAGAGAAACGTAGGCAATGAAGTTGAGCTTAGGCTTTACAAGGCAGTTAACAAGGTTAAGGAGGACAGAGGAATCCTTACAGCATTTGATGACAGTACAGTGACAATAGAGCATGAGGACGGCACAACGGCTGTTTATGAAAGAGCAGCGATTGCACTCATAAGACTTGCTTTTGATTTTTAAAAACAGCTTGGATAGTATGATGATAAGCGGAAATGGAGGATATGATGAACAAGGAATTAATTGAGGCACTTAATGCGCTTGAAAAAGAGAAGGAGATAAGCAAGGAGAAGCTTCTTTCAGCAATCGAGACTTCTCTTCTGACAGCATGTAAGAACCATTTTGGAAAGGCTGATAATTTTAAAGTCACAATAAACAGAGAGACAGGAGATTTTAAGGTTATAGCTGAGAAAGAGGTAGTTGATGATGTTACTGATGATGCTGCACAGATAAGCCTTGCAGATGCTAAGATGATCAATGCCAAGTATGACATTGGCGATACTGTCAACGTAGAAGTAAAATCAAAGGACTTTGGACGTATTGCAATTCAGGTTGCAAAGAATGTCATTTTACAGACTATTCGCGAGGAGGAGAGAAATGTTCTCTTCGATCAGTACAGCAGCAAGGAAAAGGATGTTGTGACAGGTGTTGTACAGCGCTATGTCGGAAAGAATGTCATTATCAACCTTGGAAAAGTTGATGCAACACTCAATGAGAGCGAGATGGTTAAAGGCGAGAGCTTTAAGCCGAATGACCGTGTAAAAGTATATGTGCTTGAAGTTAAGAATGGCAACAAAGGCCCTAAGATATTAGTTTCAAGAACACATCCTGAGCTTGTAAAGAGACTTTTTGAGGCTGAGGTTGCTGAAGTCCGCGATGGAACTGTTGAGATTAAAAATGTGGCTAGAGAAGCAGGGTCAAGAACCAAGATTGCTGTATGGTCAAGCAACCCGGATGTGGATCCTGTAGGAGCATGTGTAGGTATTAACGGTGCGAGAGTTAATGCGGTTGTTGAAGAACTCGGCGGTGAGAAGATTGATATTGTTGCATGGAATGAGAATGCAGCTTATCTGATTGAGAATGCCTTAAGTCCTGCCAAGGTCGTTTCTGTCATTGCAGATGATGAGGCAAAGACAGCGAGAGTTGTTGTTCCTGATTA
>OGKR01001933.1_pt1 | contig 12631 bp, 11 predicted proteins | sample 1572431 | NCBI WGS metagenome assembly OGKR01 (sample SAMEA2582079, study PRJEB24529) | metagenome | biome: Human gut stool | place: China | collected 2011 | reverse complement strand
TATTATTTTCTTTGTGAGCTATGGAGATAAGACTCTTTAGAGGCTTATCGGAATGCCCAGCGAACAGAAACATAATATTTTGTTTATACCGTTTTTCTTTTTCATTACATATAAAATTCTGACTTGTGAGAGGGCGCTTTTATCTGCCCTTCACAACCCATAAAAGCACCACAAAATCTGCGACACTACGTAAGTTAAACTCCGGTTACATCAGATCCGCTTTTTCAGGAAGGCGATAAATTTTTCAAAGTTCATCGGCGTTCCCTGTATTTTCTGTACTTCCAGCCGGTTTTTCTCATTGAATCCGACCAGAATGTTATGATTTGCCTCCGCAAGGTAATCCATGATACCATCAATGTCAGATTTTATATTCTTCGGGCACTGGATATACAAATGCCTGTTGGCGCTGATATGCAGTGTGTAGGAAATACTGAAATGATACCAGAAAAATTTATGGAGTGTGGAGTACTTGTAAATCCATATGATCTGGTCGATCGGGATGATCGCATTTCCGTAAATGGAGGTCTCGATAAAAAAGTGTTCTGTGATAAACATATCTTCCGTTGCGAGCTGGGGCAGCGTTGCAAGTTCCTCCTCCGCCTGGTCTAACAGCTTTTTCGGATTGCCAAATAAGGCGAGATCCTGGCAGCATGGAGAGAGTACCGGGAAGAAAATAAACAGGATATAAAGTACGATACAAAGGATCGCATAAATACCTGTGCCAAATATGACTGTAAAAAGAATCGTATTTATGGTACGATTATAATCCGGTTCACTGATGTAATATCCGGAAACTTTGCTTGTGATCCCGCTTTCTGTCCAGCCGAGATCGTCCGACATATTTTTCAAAAGTGACTGGAAAGAAGCAGTGGACTTTTTGATCTTTCCGGTAAATTTTACCTCGTCAATGAAAGGAAGTCCCTCTTCACAGGTGGAAGGAGAAAGCAGTACGATGATACATTCATCATTCCGGATCGTGTAATAATAATAACCGGAAGTCCCGGAAAAGTTATTTCTGGTGTATCCTGTGAATTTTAAATCTGTCAGTGTGGTATGCATGTTGGCAGCGTCATTCCGGTAGGCAGATTCCAGTGGGACATCATCCGTCAGCTGCACCGGAAATAAAAGATCCGTCAGTGAAAATACATGCCATAGGACGATCACGATGATCAGATATACAATTGGTGAAAAAAGTCGCCGTTTATATAATGCTTTTATATTTTTTGTGATATAATGGTCGTAATTCTCGGGCATAAAAAACCTCGCTTTATACTATCGGGATATCAAAAGGAAAAAACCTTAAGAATATTGGATCTTGCTTCTCTAGTAGTATAAAGGTTCGTGAAAAAATAATCAAGGAGAGAAAACATTGGAAGCATACAGCAGTTTTGCACAGGTATATGATCTTTTTATGGATAATGTACCTTATGAGGAGTGGAGCAGATATCTTATCAGTCTGTTAAAGGAGTATCAGGTGACAGATGGCACCGTGGTGGAACTCGGCTGTGGTACCGGAAAAATGACAAGGCTTTTGGCAGATGCAGGCTATGATATGGTGGGAGTGGACAATTCTGCCGAAATGTTAGAGATTGCAGGAGAACGTCAGGAGGAAGAAGAGCGGAATGATATTTTATATCTTCTTCAGGATATGCGGGAACTGGAATTGTTTGGAAATATCCGGGCAGTCGTGAGTGTCTGCGATTCGATGAACTATATCATGGAACCGGAAGATCTGAAAAAAGTATTTGGGTTGGTCAAAGAATATCTTGCAGAGAACGGCGTTTTTATTTTTGATCTGAACACCGTGCACAAATACCGGGATCTGATGGGAGAATGTACCATCAGTGAAAACCGGGAAGAGAGCAGTTTCATCTGGGAAAACTATTTTTATGAGGATGAGATGGTCAATGAGTATGACCTGACGCTTTTTATCCGGGAGGAAAGTGACCTCTATCGGAAATACGAGGAACTTCATTATCAGAAAGCCTACGAATTAGAGCAGGTGAAAGAGCTGCTTTTGCAGGCAGGCATGGAGTTTGTGGCAGCGTATGACGCATTTACCCATGATCCAGTGACGGCAGAGAGTGAGCGCATGTATATCATTGCAAGACCGAAGGTGATTTAAGGAATATGATATAACAGAACAGGCGATTGCCTAATATAAAATAACAGGAAAAGAGGAAAAACATGAACGATTATATTGTAAGAGCAACTGCGGCAGATCATTCCATCCGCGCATTTGCAATCACATCCAAAAACATTGTGGAAGAGGCAAGAAAAGACCATAACACAAGTCCGGTGATCACAGCAGCTCTGGGTAGATTATTATCTGGTGCGGCCATGATGGGAACCATGATGAAGGGTGAGAAGGATCTTCTCACAGTACAGATCCAGTGTCAGGGACCGGCGCAGGGACTGACCGTGACAGCGGATTCCGCAGGACATGTCAAGGGATTTCCGAGAGTGGCAGATGTGGAACTGCCACCGAATGCATTGGGAAAATTAGACGTAGGCGGGGCACTTGGGCTTGGTGTTATGAGCGTCATCAAGGATATGGGCTTAAAAGAGCCTTATGTGGGACAGATCGCACTTCAGACCGGAGAGATCGCAGAGGATTTAACCTATTATTTTGCAACTTCGGAACAGGTCCCTTCCGCAGTAGGACTGGGCGTTTTAGTAGATGTGGACGGTTCTGTAAAGCAGGCAGGTGGATTTATTATTCAGCTGATGCCGTTTACCCCGGATGAAGTTGTGGATGCATTGGAGAAAAAAATCAGTGAGATTGCGTCTGTGACTGAGATGCTGGAAGAGGGCAATACGCCGGAACAGATTTTAGAGATCATTCTGGGTGATTTTGGACTTGAGATCACGGATACAGTTCCGGCAGCATTCCAGTGTGACTGCTCCAAAGAGCGCGTTTCGCGTGCAATCTCAACCTTGAGCAAAAAAGATTTAGACGATATTATCAACGATGGTGAAGCGATTGAAGTAAAATGCCAGTTCTGTAACAAGGCATATCATTTTGAAGTGGACGAACTGAAGGAGATGAGAAAGTAGTGAAACAGGGATTTGTCAAGGTGGCAGCCGTCACCCCGAAAATTGTAGTTGCGGATACAAAAGAGAACACCGCATTAATCTGCGCAGAGATTAAAAAGGCAGAGAAGGAAGGGGCAAAGATCATTGTACTCCCGGAACTTTGTATTACGGGTTATACATGCAGTGATCTGTTTTTACAGGAAAAAATGCTGCGTGAAGCAAGACAGTCGCTCCTTGAGATCGCTGCGTTTACCTTTGCATTGGACTGCATCGTGTTTGTGGGACTTCCACTCGAATACAACGGAAAGCTTTATAATGTGGCTGCCGCTGTGAGCAATGGAAAAGTGCTTGGTTTTGTGCCGAAAACATATCTGCCAAATTACAATGAATTTTATGAGGCAAGACATTTTACAAGAGGAATGGAAGAAATGGTGCAGGTAAGCCTTGGAGAAGAAGTGGTTCCAATGGGCAAAAAGTTATTATTTACCTGCCAGACCATGCCGGAACTGAAAATCGGTGTGGAACTCTGCGAGGATCTCTGGACGCCGGAACCACCGAGTATCCGTCATGCGTTAAACGGTGCGAATGTCATTGTTAATCTGTCAGCATCGGATGAGACGACCGGAAAAGACATTTATCGCGATGAGCTGGTTGGCGGACAGTCTGCAAGGCTACTGTGCGGCTATATTTATGCGAGTGCCGGAGATGGGGAATCCACGCAGGATGTCGTCTATTCCGCGCATAATATCATTGCGGAAAATGGAAGGATTTTAAAGAAAGCGAAACGTTTTGCGAATGAAACAGTTTATTCGGAGATTGATGTTCTGCGTCTGAATGCAGAGCGCCGCAGAATGACTACATTTGAAACCAGAATGGACGGTTACACGGAAATTCCATTTGCATTGAAAATAGAAGAGACGGAACTGACCAGATACATTGATCCAATGCCGTTTGTTCCGGGCAGTAAGACAGACAGAGAGCGCCGTTGTGATGAGATTTTATCCATTCAGGCGATGGGACTGAAAAAACGTTTGGAGCACACACACTGCAAATCTGCCGTGATCGGTATCTCCGGTGGATTGGATTCTACACTGGCATTGCTTGTGACGGTGCGTGCATTTGATCTGCTCGGCATGGATCATAAAAATATTAAGGCTGTGACAATGCCGGGATTCGGAACAACGGATCGTACTTACGATAATGCGGTGAGCCTCATCAAATGTCTCAATGCGGATTTTATGGAAGTCAGTATCAAGGATGCGGTCAATATCCATTTCCGGGATATCGGACAGGATCCGAAAGTGCATGATGTGACTTACGAGAATGGACAGGCACGTGAGAGAACCCAGATTCTTATGGACATTGCAAATAAGACCGGTGGTATGGTCATCGGCACAGGCGATCTGTCGGAGCTGGCACTCGGCTGGGCGACTTACAACGGAGATCATATGTCCATGTATGCGGTGAATGCGTCTGTGCCAAAGACACTGGTCCGCCATCTTGTCCGGTATTATGCAGATACCTGTGGCGATGAAGCGTTAGAAGCGGTTCTTCTCGATGTTTTGGATACACCGGTTTCACCGGAACTTTTACCGCCGGAGGATGGGAAGATTTCCCAGAAGACCGAAGATTTGGTCGGACCTTACGAATTACATGATTTTTATTTGTATCATATGCTCCGTCTTGGCTATGCGCCGGCAAAGATTTACCGTCTGGCGAAAGTTGCTTTTGTGGGAACTTATGATGATGAAACCATTTTGAAATGGTTAAAAACTTTTTACCGCAGATTTTTTGCACAGCAGTTCAAACGTTCCTGCCTGCCGGATGGACCAAAAGTCGGAAGCGTTGCTGTCTCTCCGCGTGGAGATCTGCGTATGCCTTCGGATGCGTCTGCACGGATCTGGATGGAAGAACTGGAGGCATTAAACACCGAGAGGAGATAGCAGCATGCAATATCGGAAAGATAAATATGGAAACGATATTTCTGCGCTTGGCTACGGCTGTATGCGTTTTACGAAAAAGGGGAACAGCGCAGACCTTGACAAAGCAGAAAAAGAAGTGATGGCGGCAATTGAGGCGGGGGTCAATTATTTTGACACTGCCTACGTGTATGCTGGAAATGAAGTGGCAGTGGGAGAAATTTTACACCGTAATCATTGCAGGGAGAAAATCAACCTTGCCACAAAGCTTCCGCATTATCTGATCAAGTCGATCGATGGCGTGGAAAAAATGTTTCAGGAGGAACTGCGCCGCCTGCAGACCGATTACATTGATTATTACCTCATGCATATGCTGACGGACATTCCAACCTGGGAGAAATTGAAAAAACTGGGGATGGAAGAGTGGATCAGGGAGAAGAAAGCGTCCGGGCAGATTCGGCAGATCGGATTTTCCTATCACGGTAATTCCGCGATGTTCTGTCAGTTAGTAGATGCTTACGACTGGGATTTCTGTCAGATCCAGTACAATTATATGGATGAACATTCTCAGGCTGGTGTGGAAGGACTGCGCTATGCGAATAAGAAGGGACTTCCGGTCATCATTATGGAACCGTTACGAGGCGGTCGTCTGGTGAATCTGCTCCCAGAGCCGGCAAAAGAATTATTCCGTAAGGACGAACAACATCGTACCCCGGCAGAACTGGCACTGAAATGGCTGTATAACCAGCCGGAAGTTACCTGTGTGCTCTCCGGCATGAATTCCATGGAGATGGTAGAACAGAATGTAAAAACTGCCAGCGAGTCACTGGTGGGATGTCTTACAGAATCGGATCAGGAGCTGATCGAAAAAGTAAAAGCTGAGATTAAGAAAAATGTGAAGGTCGGCTGCACCGGATGTGGATATTGTATGCCATGTCCGCGTGGAGTGGATATTCCGGGAACTTTCCGCTGCTATAATGCGATGTATTCCGAAGGAAAAAAATCGGGAAGAAGAGATTACCTGCAGTGTACTGCATTTCGAAAAGATACGAGCAGTGCATCCCAGTGTATTTCCTGTGGAAAGTGTGAGACGCATTGCCCGCAGCATATTGAAATCCGCAAGGAGCTGAAAAATGCCGCAGCAGAACTTGAGGATGTGAAGTATAAAGTTATGAAAACAGGAATCCAGCTACTGAAATTGTGGTAAAAACATAGTTAGATCTGTCCTGGCTTGCGCACCGGTTTTGCAACGGTGACAGCAGCCCAGTTGGTTGTGTATACAACGGAGTACATAAATACGGCAAGTACCATACCGGTGACAACGTCGAAAACGGAGTGCTGTTTCAAAAACATTGTGGATAAGATAATGAGTACCATCAAAACAGCGGAACCATAGCGTACAGCTTTGTTCTTTTTGAAATTGTCACTGTGCCATACGGCAATATTCACGGCGATGGAGTTAAAGACATGTACGCTTGGAAACAGGTTTGTCGGTGTATCCGTTGCATACAGCCATTTTACCATCTGGATAAAAATATTATTATGTTCAAAATAAGCCGGTCTCAGATAGTGACCATTCGGATAGATCGTTGAGATCACAAGGAAAACGGTCATTCCGGTAAAAAGCATTGCACAGAGTTTAAAATATTCATCTTTATTTTTAAAATACAAATATCCGACTGCCCACGCGACATATCCAAACCATAAAAGATAAGGAACAATAAAGTATTCACAAAATGGGATCCTGTCATCCAATGCAGTATGTATCACATGAAAATGCGTGGTCACGGTTCGTTCCAGATGATGAAACCATGGAAAATAGATACAAAAATAAAGAAGCAAAAAAGCATGTTTGTTTTTCTCGATAAAAGCATTGAGTCTGCTTTTCATATCTGTCTTCAAAATATCACCTTCCTAACAGATTTTTATATAAAAATAAATTCTTTTTCCTTACATTGTGCGATTATAACATAGTGATTTTTAGGAAACAATTCCCTTTCTCTTTTTTTAAGAAAGATTATTGAATATTTAAAGATTTCTTAAGGTAAATGTCTGGTTTTTGTGCAACCTTACAAACAATTTCAGAAGAAAAATTTTACCATCATTGTTACGAATTAAAACAAATTCATTACGCAAATATTACGATTGCCGCAAATTGTTGACAAAGCCCTTTTTCTACCTATAATAGAGTATGGTTTTGCTGAAAATAGGCGCATATTGATACGTCTTTTTGAATAAGCTACAAAAGAGTGAGAGGAAAAATTATGAAAAAAGAAAAAAAGAATCTGACGCAGAACAATGCAGCAGGAAAATCCGCAGACAAAAAGAGGATTTTTGTCATCGCAGGTGTTGTGGTGGCGTGTCTGGCAGTTATTTATGTCGGATTTGGAATCTTTTTCCAGAGCCATTTCTGCTTTGGTACGACCATCGATGGAATAAAAGCCGGTGGTAAGTCGGTAGAAAAGATGGAGCAGCTCATCACAGAGGAGATTGACAGCTATGTGCTGAATCTCGTGGAACGTGAGGAGGGACAGGAAAGCATTGCAGGAGATTCCATTCACATTGCACCGGTGTTTAATGGCGAAGTGGAAGAATTATTGAATGGACAGAATGGTTTCGCATGGGTGGTTACACTGTTTAAACATGAGAATCTGGAACTGGCTAAGGTTGTGACATTTGATGAGAATGCATTGGACAGCGAGCTTCAGGCGTTAAACTGTATGCAGGCTGGTGCACAGCGTGAACCCGTGGATGCAACGGTTTCAGCGTACACAGCAGATGGATATTCTTTAGTTCCGGCAGATTATGGTACGACCATTGATAAAAGTGCATTCAAAAAAGCGGTGGAGGATTCCATTTTAGTTCTCGCAGATGAACTTGATCTGGATGAGGCAGACTGTTATGTGAAGCCGGAGGTCGAAGATGACAATGAAAAATTGCTGGCAGTCATTGATGAGATGAACAGCTATGTGGGAACTACGATCACTTATGATTTTGACGTTGCAAAAGAAGTGCTGGATGGGGAGCGTATTTCCGAGTGGCTTTCCGTGGACGATGATTTAAATCTTGTGGTGGACGAGGAAGGTGTTCTTTCCTTTGTAAAGGAGCTTGCAAGTAAATATAATACCTGTTATAAACCGAAAGAGTTGAAAACATCTTATGGTTCCACTGTGACGATTTCCAATGGACCTTATGGATGGAAAATCAACAATTCCGAGGAAGTGGCACAGATTTTAGATGATCTGAAAGCCGGAAAAAAAGTGGAACGTGAACCGGTTTATTCCCAGACTGCGAACAGCCATGGTGAAAATGATTACGGTAATTCCTATGTGGAGATCAATCTCACTTCACAGCATTTGTTTGTATATAAAGATGGGGTGCTGGTGACCGAGTCTGACTTTGTATCCGGAAACGTGGCAAAAGGGCATACAACACCGGGTGGAGCATTTATGCTTACCTATAAAACCATGAATGCCGTACTGCGCGGACCGGATTATGAGACGCCGGTTACATACTGGATGCCATTTAATGGAGATATCGGAATGCATGATCTGACATCCAGAAAAGCATTTGGTGGAGACATTTATAAGACAAGAGGTTCCCATGGATGTATCAATCTTCCATATGCGGCAGCAAAGAAGATTTATGAGACGATCGACAAGGGTTACTGCGTATTGGTTTATAATCTTCCGGGAACGGAAAGTGACAGTGTGAAACAGAAAGAGGCAGCTGCGGTTGTCAATACGATCAACAGTATCGGAACTGTTACATTAGAAAGCGAACCTGTTATCGTGGCAGCAAGAACAGCATACGATGCGTTATCTGATACAGCAAAGAGTTATGTTACCAATTATCAGACACTTGTGGATGATGAGGCAGCGCTGGCAGCCTTAAAGAGTGGCGCTGCAGCGGCTGCACAGCAGCCTGCGGCAGACCAAACAGCCCCTGCAGATGGCTCAACAGTTGCTCCTGCAGATCCTGCAGCGCAGACGACGGATGGAACTGTGGCACAGTAAGCGGAGTTTGGAGCATTTTGGCATATGCCGATTGTGATGTTATAGGATATCTATAAATTTTAAAATGAAATTTTCACAAAAAAGAGAAGCAAAAATCAGAGGAAAAATGATTTTTGCTTCTCTTTTTTGTGGCAGAACAAATGTTCTTGATATTGTGGTACATTTATATTATAATAAGAAAATACATTTGGAGGTCACAAAATGAAGAACACAAGTTATAAAAATAAACAATTCGTACTTTTAGGAATGACTTTTTTAAGCGTAGCTGGCATTGCCGGATGTTCCAAGGTGGAACTGGCACAGAGCACAGTGACACTGGAGCTTGGCGATGAGCTGTCTGAAAATGTTGCAGATTATCTGCAGAATCCGGATGAGAAAATCTTAAAAGGCGCAAGCCTTGATCTGTCCACAATAGATGAAACAAAAGTTGGCTCGTACAATGCTGCCATTGCATATGATGGGAAAAATTACCCATTTACGGTAGAAGTGAAGGACACGACTTCACCGCAATGCGAAGCGAAAGATTATATCTACATGCAGCCGGGAACGCTGACTGTGGATGATCTGGTAACGGAGATCAAAGATGCATCAGAAACTTCCAGCGGGATTGTATCTTGTGAGCAGAAGGATGATCTTGTAGTCTGTGATTATGATGATATGCTGCAGGAAAAAGCGGCGGTAGATAATGCAGAGCCGCATGATGGAGCAGATTATCAAGAAAGTGTTCAGTTGGATGATGAAGGCTGCTATGAAGTGACAGCACAGGTAAAAGATAGTGAGGGCAATTTTACAGATATAACATTAAACGTTTACGTGGATGGCACAGCTCCGGAGCTGGCACAGAATGTGATCGATCTGGACGTGGATGCATCCGGGATCAGTATTGACGACATCAACACGGATGATGCGGAAAAGATTGCAGACATGCTGCATGAGATTCCGGATTTTACAGATGCGGAGTGGGCGGTTGCGAGCGATGCATTTTGTGGAGACAATGCGATCAGCTACGAATTTGAGCAGAAATCTTTTAATCTGCAGAAAGAAAACCCGGTTGAAGTATTAAATGTACACTGCACAGTGCAGGATCAGGCTGGAAACGAAAACGAGGCAGATTACGAAGTGACGGTTACATACACTGGTTTGGATGCAGAGGCATTGTTGGAAAAGACAGGGCTGATTATGCAGATAGCGGACACCTCAACAAATAATAATTCTACAAGTAGCAATAATAATATGACAAAGAGTGATGGCAAATCAAACAAAAATCAAAATGGAGAGTATAAGGGTAATGATACTGTAAATGATTTAGGAATGACAGATGCGGAATTTGCAGCCATGTTTGATTCGATGACTCCGGAAGAAAGAGAAGCATTCATAATTTCTTTAGGTGAAGGGGATCAGGCTAATGATACTAAGGAATCGGGATATTATAATAGCGATTATGCTCAGCAGGTATTTGCATTGGTTAATCAGGAAAGAGCAAATAATGGCTTAACTGCATTGACTTGGGATAGTAGTATGGCGTCATATTCCGATCGAAGAGCAATGGAAATCACCACTGATTTTAGTCATAACTCCGCAGGAGGAAAAATGAACGTTGGCGAAAATATTGCAAAGGGAGCAATTTCACCAGACATGGTAATGGATGGTTGGATGCGAAGTGATGGACACCGTGCCAACATTTTAAATGCTAATTATACAAAAATTTCTGTTTCCTGCTATTATGATGGTTCTACTTATTACTGGGTACAGAATTTTGCTTATTAAAAGTAATTCCTTTAAAATTAAATAAATTGCACTGATTTTATTGGTTTGATATAATAATTGTAGGTGCTACGAGAGAACGGTAGGCGGTTAGCCCTCAACAGAGGGACTGAACCCTCTGATTACATAGAAATCTTTGTAAGAAGAAATTCGTAAATGGAGGGGATGCTAATGATAACACTGACGGAACTTATTCAGTTCACGAGTTTATTGATAAGCGTTGCCGGATTATTTTACCTGATCGGGAAAGATAACCATGGCAAAAAAAAATAACCGCCCCCGCCAGGATACGGTTATTTTTCATATAACGTAAGCCGGGCTAACCGTCTATCGGTAGCACCTTTTTATAAATTGATTATACTATATTTATACTAAAATGTAAAGATAGCATAGTTCTAATTTCAGAAACTACGAGGGAAGAAATATGTACATAGAGTTTGAAAAATGGTTGAATAATATTTTAGAGGAAAATATGCCGATACCAGGAGCTGCTATAAATTTTAATCTTTATGAAGAAGCAGATTTATATTGGTCTATACAACTGATTTGTGCTTCGTATTTTGATGAAGAAGATGAAGACTGGTGTTGTGAAGAAGAATTTAGCTCTGGAGAAAATGTATTCTGCTGGAAAGCAGAGAAGGGATGGGAAGAGATATTCGATATTTCCTGTCAAATGATAAAACAGTATTTTTCTGAGGGGAAATATGCAGAAGAATTGAAAAAATATGAAGCAATTTCGGCTGGATTTGTAGATGGAGATTTGAAAATTCTTTATCAAAAGTGAATAATTTAAAATCCGGTTTGTTCCCCATAATATTGGTGCATATTTGCGTAAAAGAATCACAGCTTGTAGGGATGAATACTTATGAAAAGTAAAAGAAATAGTCAAGTTTCAATAATATATAGTACAGATGATTTAATAAGTGTTTATATACTGGCAAAATCAGAGAAGTAGCCATTAAAGACTAGAATACGAAATACTATATATGAATCTGAGCGTAAAAAAGAGGAGAAGACATTAAAAATAAGACAGAAAGATATTCGGCATTGGTGACGGAATTGAGTTTATGAGGGTAAATTTATATAAATGAAGAATCGAAATTTACGAGTGGAAGAGTATGAATGATATAATTAAAGATGTTATAGTTAACTGTTTGGAAAATTTAATGATAAATAGAATAATAGAAAAAGATAAAAAACAGTTGGAAGTGAGAATGCAGGAAAAGCAAATTAAAAATGATAAATTGGGTAATATTTATAAAGAGTTAATAAATATAGTTAATGGTTATCCAGATAGATCACCAAATGATGTCCTTCGTAATATTGAATTTGCACCTAGTTATTCGATGGAAAAATTTGAGAGTGTTATAGAGATTTTGAATATTCAAATTGAGGACTATAAGAGACAATTAAATTTTGAACATTTAAAAAGAGAACGACGATATGATATAGAAAATCAAATTAGCAATAGAGAGTACGCAATAAAAAAAATAAATAAAATCAGAGATGATTATTTTGGGGCTGAAGAAAAATACCGGAAATTTAATAAAGAGGATAAGGCAAGCTTTGATTTATATGCAGGACAAGAAGTAAAGAATAAACTAAGAGAATTTAATGTCGTTAAGAAAAATACATTTATATCAGGATTGTACGTGGGAGAGGATCCAGATTCATTAAATAATAGCATTAATAAAGCGAGAGAGCAGTTAATTGAGAGTATGCGAAATGATTTGAAAATTGAAAAAAGTTAAAGTGCTTTGTTAAATAAATTGTTAAGGAAACAATCGGAGTTGGTGTAAACGAAAAAAGCAGTTGCGGACGGAATAAAAATGATATTTTTTGTTACTGTTCACTCAGCACCTGAACACCATGCTGTTCAGGTGCGTATGAACGTGA
>OGKR01001926.1_pt1 | contig 12669 bp, 8 predicted proteins | sample 1572431 | NCBI WGS metagenome assembly OGKR01 (sample SAMEA2582079, study PRJEB24529) | metagenome | biome: Human gut stool | place: China | collected 2011 | reverse complement strand
TAAAAAATTCTATATTTGGAACTTGGGGAACAAATGACTTAAAAGAACTTCACAGAAATATACTCTTTTATAATTTATCCCTAGAAAACGTTCCTACTATGTATATAAATATCCAGCAACATGCTTCAAAATTTTTTAATAATCCTGTAGGTAAATGTATTGGTTTACAAAATGCTATTTCAATATTACAACTAGAACAAGATAAACAATATCACAATGCTTTAAATGATGCATATTATACAGCTTTGGTTTTTCAAAAGATAAACAATAAAAATATTAAAGCTGAAACATATACTTATAATCTTTCTAAAAAAGAAAAGCAAAAACAAAGACAAAAAATAGATTATGATAATTTATTTGCTGAATTTAAAACAATATTAAAAAGAGAACTTTCTAAAGAAGATAAAGAAATGTATGAGTCTACTTTTGGAGAAGATTCAGAACAAATGCCGGATACAATAAGCTCTTCTGCGTTAAACAGCTGGGTATTTAATGAAGACACAATTAAGCAGGTATTGCATACGTTGATGAATGATGGTATTAAAATCGACTATGGTGAAAAAATCGGCAAGACAATTATTTTTGCAAAGAATCATAAACATGCGGAAGAGATATTGAGGGTTTTTCACAAAGAATACCCTTATTTACCGGATTATGCAAAAGTAATTGATAATTATATGACATATGCCCAAAGTGCGATTGACGAATTTTCTGATCCGAAAAAAATGCCGCAGATCGCTATTTCTGTAGATATGCTGGATACGGGAATCGATGTGCCGGAGGTTCTTAACCTGGTTTTCTTTAAAAAAGTCATGAGTAAAGCAAAGTTCTGGCAGATGATCGGAAGAGGAACGAGGCTTTGTCCAAAACTTTTGGATGGAGAAGATAAGAAGAAATTTTATATTTTTGATTTTTGCAACAACTTTGATTTCTTTAGAATGAATAAAGGAAAGGCAACCGCCAATACAGTTGCCTTGCAAAGTGCTATTTTTAACTTAAAGTTTGAAATTTCATATAAATTGCAAAATATGGAATATCAAAAAGAGCGTTTGATCGCATATCGTAAAGCATTAGTAAAGCAAATGAGTGAGCAGGTAAAGGAACTTCCGCGAGATAATTTTGCGGTAAGACAGCATTTAAAATATGTGGAACTTTATTCTTTGGAAGAAAATTATCAGACACTTACTTTTGAGGACACGCTATTAGTAAAAGAAGAAGTGGCACCATTGATTCTGCCGGATAATGGTGAGATTAAAGCGTTGCGTTTTGATGCATTAATGTATGGCATCGAACTTGCCTGTCTGGTTGGAAAGAAGTATGCGAAGGCCAGGAGCGATCTGTACAAAAAAGTTGCAGGCGTTGCCGGAGTGGCAAATATACCGGAGATTCAGAAACAGTCAGATCTGATAGATAAAATTCTGCATTCGGATTATATGGAACATGCAGATATTAACGAATTTGAAGAAATCAGAGAAAAGCTGCGTGATCTGATCAAATATATTCCACCTAAGATCAGTCAGTCATATGACACTGATTTTTCGGACGAACTGTTGTCGCAGGAATGGAAAGAAGCTGAGTTAGATAATGACGATCTGAAAAAATATAAAGAAAAGGCGGAATATTATATCAGAAAGCATCAGGATAATCTTGTTATTGCAAAACTTCATTCCAACCAGCCATTGACGAAGATGGACGTAGAAGCTTTAGAAGAGATTCTTTGGAAAGAAATAGGAACAAAGCAAGATTATGAGCAGGAATACGGGGCAAAACCTCTGGGGGAATTAGTTCGCGAAATCGTAGGGCTTGATATGAAAGCAGCTAAGGCGGCATTCTCAAAATACTTGTATGATGCAGGATTTGATAGCAGACAGACGTATTTTGTCAATCAGATCGTGGAATATATTGTTCATAACGGAATGATGAAAGACTTTTCTGTCTTACAAGAACCACCATTTACTGATCAGGGCAGTGTGGTTGATATCTTTACCGATGTGTCAGTGTGGATGGGAATTCAAAGTGTGATAGAAAGTATCAATGCAAATGCTATTGCGTAAACTTTACATACCGGGATGAATTTCCTGTTATAATGTCCGTGTATGGGTGATTTATAAAGATGCGTTACTTTCCTTTAGCTGAGTGTGGAAAAGGAAAAGAGAAAGATAAGTGGTGAATAAGATGATAAGAACATTTCAAAGACATATAGTTAGAAAACAAATGGAGTTATCAGAGAGTTTATGGCAGTTTGAACCTTGTTCAGGACCATATGGAGGACAAAGATTTTTGATGGCTGTACCAGGATGCTGGGAATCACATCCACTTTTTGCTGATTATAGAGGAGAGGGGATTTATCGAAAAAGATTCCAAGCAGAGGGGGATATTCAAATAGAATGTAAAGGCGTTAGTCATACAGCAGTTTTGGTGCTTGATGGAAAACAGATAGCACAGCATTACAATGCATACACACCGTTTTTGGTTGTAGTAAAGGATCTTGCAAAAGGAGAGCATTTGCTAGAGATAAAAGTTGACAATCGCTTTCATGAGAATAGTGCACTTCATTTACCAAACGATTACATGTCATATGGTGGGATATCAAGAGGTGTTATGGTAGAACAGCTGCAAAGTGCTTATTTTGAATACGCGCATGTAAAGACGATTCGAAAAAATGATCGATGGTTCATAAATCTTAAAGCAGCAATTTTTGTGTTAAAGAAGGAACGACTGAGAGATAAAAAAGTAATTGCTAAAGTGACAATAGATAATCAGACCTTTGAATGGAATATCAGAATCGATGAAAAAGATAACTATGAATTAAATACAGTTTTGGAAATGGAAGATGTTTTAGAATGGAATCCAGAGTCTCCTAATTTATATCAAATGGTGTTACAACTTTTTGTTGAGGATGATATTATCGATGATCTAATAGAACGCTTTGGATTTCGTGAGGTTCGTATTAGTGAGAATAATATATTGTTAAATGGTAAAAAGCTTCGGATCAAAGGAGTATGTCGTCATGAGGATCATCCTGATTATGGCTGCGCATTGCCCTATGGAGCAATTTATCATGATCTTGTTTTGATTCAGCAGATGGGAGCAAATTCAATACGAACAGTGCATTATCCCAATGATGAGATTTTTCTTGATCTTTGTGATGAGATGGGCATTCTTATTTGGGAAGAAAATCATGCCAGAGGAATTGAAGAAGAGCAGATGAAGCATCCGTTGTTTGAAATGCAGGCAGAAAATGTTATTAAGGAGATGATAGCTGCACATTATAATCATCCAAGTATATTTATATGGGGGATTTTGAATGAATGTGCCAGTGAGACACTTTTTGGAAGAGAATGTTATAAAAAGCAATTTGAATTGATTAGACAAATGGACGATACAAGACCATGTACTTTTGCAAGTTGTAAGTTCTTTCAGGATATCTGTTTTGATCTTCCCGATGTTGTTTCATGTAATATTTATCCAAGATGGTATGTCGATCAATCAACAGAAACATATATGACAGAAATATTTGATTGGATAGAGCAGGATAAACAAGGAAAGGATAAGCCATTTCTTGTTTCTGAAATAGGTGCTGGAGCAATCTATGGATATCATAATCAGCATCAGGGAAAGTGGACAGAGGAATATCAAATGAAAGCACTAAATGAGCAAATCTCAACATGTTTACAATATGATGGATGCAGTGGAGTATATATATGGCAATTTTGTGATAACAGAGTCAGCAAGGAGTGGTTTGCAAGTCGTCCCAGAGAGATGAATAATAAGGGTATCGTGGATGAATACAGAAGAGAAAAAATGTCATATGCAAAAATCAAAGAAATATATGGGCAGTATGGAAACTATTTTGATTGATTTTGAGAGAGGATATATAAATAGTATGTTTGCAGGATGGAGCACAGAGAAATGATCACTGTTTTATATCAATTTACAATCAGACAGATAAATTTTGGAACACTTATTTTACTTTTTTGTCTGATGGGAGTTGTTGCAGGAATTCAAAGGCTTGGGTATATTGACCTTTGTACACTTTATTTGATGAATCGTGCACAAAATATCAGAAGGATAGCATATTATCTGATTGGAAGCAGCTTTTTCTTTAGTATGTTTTTGACAAATGATGTTGCATTAATTATTTTGGTGCCCTTTACAATAGGAATTATAAATCGCATTGGAGCATCTGATCAATTGATTCGCTTTATTGTCTTAGAAACGATTGCTGCTAATATGGGAAGTATGCTAACACCCATAGGCAATCCACAGAATGTTTTTTTATACCAGAATTATAAGATGACATTAGTAGCATTTTATCGGATTATTCTTCCTTATGGTGTAGTAGCATTTGTTCTTTTGGGTATCTTTATTTTTATCCTTTTTCCTACAGAACCAATTGAACAGGAGCAAAATATAACGGATACGGGCGAAGCATATGTTATTAAACATAAGCTGCTTTGGACAATAGTCTTTATCGTACTATTTCTTTTGTGTATATTAACGGTATTGCGTTTTGTGCCACATGTTGTAACTTTTTTTGCAGTTTTTATTGGTGTTTTTCTTTGCGATAGAAAGATTTTTTGTCGTATCAATTATGGGCTTTTGATCAAATTTATTATTTTGTTTATCGTTGTAGGGGATGTGGCACAAATCCCATGGATCAACAAAATACTTTCTACAATGATAGTAGGAAATGAAGTTGCAGGAGGCATATTAATTAGTCAGATTGTGAGTAATGTTCCGGCAGCAATTCTGATTGCACGTTTTACATCGAATGGAAACGCTTTACTGCTTGGTGTTAATATTGGTGGATTGGGTACATTGATTGCATCTATGGCAAGTATGATCTCTCTGGATTATTATGAAAAAAGTATATTTGCTGATAAAAAAGCATATATTCTTTCTTTTACAAAATATAATATTCTCTTTTTGCTTATAGAGATTGTGCTTGTGTTGTTGTTGCTATAGCTATCGATATGCCACATGGATATGTGTGATTTATAGAAGGAGTAGATGGAATTTGATTGCCCTATATCATATTGCATGCCAGGTTTCAAGCAGATACGTTTTATGAATGAAATGTTTTATTAAATCAATATAAAAAAATAGTAAATGTTTTTCCAAAATAGAAAATTCATTGCTTTTTTTTGGAAAAAATGCTATATTAAATAATGCTTGTATTTGATGAACAGCAGAATTGTTTATGCTTATGCAGGCGTTTTTAGTGTTTACGGAATATAAAATCATCAAGTGTTATTCCGATAAACATGATTTAAGATTAAGTTGTCAAATATTTTCTAAGAATGTGATAATTTTTTATGTTTGTACGATACTAACATAAGACAATAGTGTGCAGTGCGGATCAAGTCGTAGAGATTCTAAAAATAGTCTGTCGGGGAAATTAATTTTTGGCATATTAATCTACAGATAATTTTACTAGGAGGATTTATTTATTATGGAAGAGAACAACTCTTTTAAACCTTATGTCAGTGCAGACAAGGTATTGCCGGAATTTACGGTTTCATCGATTTTGATCGGTATTATCCTTGCGATTGTCTTTGGTGCAGCCAATGCATATCTTGGACTTCGTGTAGGTATGACGGTTTCTGCGTCTATTCCTGCAGCCGTTATTGGTATGGGTGTGTACAAGCTGATCGGTGGTTTTTCTTCGAAAAAAGAAGAAACGATTCTGGAAAGCAATATGGTACAGACAATTGGTTCAGCCGGTGAGTCTTTAGCAGCCGGTGCTATTTTTACCATGCCTGTTCTTTTTTTGTGGGCAGCAGAAAAGAAGGCACAGATGCCTAGCATTGTAGAGATTGCATTGATCGCAATGATCGGTGGACTTCTTGGTATCTGCTTTATGGTACCTTTGCGTAAAGCATTGATCGTAAAAGAACATGGAACACTGCCTTATCCGGAAGGAACTGCTTGCGCAGAAGTGCTGCTTGCAGGTCAGGAAGGTGGCGCAAATGCAGCAATCGTATTTATCGGAATGGGAATTTCAGCATTAGCTAAATTTATCGTAGATGGATTGAAAGTAGTATCAAATGTTGTAACGATACCTATTCAGAAGATCCATACAGAAGTCAGTGCAGAAGTGTATCCGGCATTGATCAGTGTTGGTTATATCTGTGGTTTTAAGATTGCATCTTATATGTTTGCCGGTGCGATCCTTGGATGGCTTGTAATGATCCCGGCAATCTATCTGTTTGGTGCAAATACCATTTTATATCCTGCGACAGTAACGATCGCAGAAGTATGGAAGAGTGGTGGGGCATCCGGCATCTGGTCAAATTATATTCGTTATATCGGTGCCGGTGCTGTAGCGGCCGGTGGTATCATCAGTCTTGTGAAATCACTTCCTCTGATCTTCCACACATTTGTAGATGCACTTCGCGGAATGATGAACAAAGAAGCAATTGGTAAAGAAGAACGTACTAACCGTGATATGAATATGGGACTTGTTCTTGGAATGCTTGCTGTATTGATCATTCTGATCGCAGTATTACCTGTTATTCCGATCGGTGTCTTAGGAGCAATTATTATTGTTATCTTTGGTTTCTTCTTTGCAGCCGTTTCTTCAAGAATGGTAGGTTTAGTCGGCAGCAGTAACAACCCGGTATCAGGAATGGCGATTGCAACATTGCTGATCACAAGTCTGATCTTAAAAGCAACTGGTAATTCAGGCGCATCAGGAATGGTTGCAGCGATCGCAATCGGTTCTGTTATCTGTATTGTGGCAGCAATGGCCGGCGATATGTCTCAGGATCTTAAGACAGGTTATATCCTTGGAGCTACACCGGTAAAACAGCAGTATGGTGAATTGATAGGTGCTGTTGTATCCGCTATTACGATCGGCTTTGTTCTTTATCTTTTAAATAGTGCATGGGGATTTGGAACACCTGCACTTGCAGCTCCACAGGCTACTTTGATGAAAATGATCGTAGAAGGCGTTATGGGTGGAAATCTTCCGTGGACATTGGTATTTATCGGTGTATTTATTGCAATTATGGTCGAACTGCTGTCAATACCGGTTCTTCCTTTCGCAATCGGTTTATATCTGCCGATTGAACTTTCTGCCTGCATTATGGTAGGTGGTATCCTTCGTCTGGTCTTAGAAAAAGTATATGAAGGAAAAGCAAATAAAGACAAAGTGATCAACAATGGTGTACTTTGCTGTTCAGGAATGATCGCCGGTGAAGGTCTTGTCGGTATTCTACTTGCTATTCTTGCAGTTGCTACAGTAAACGGTAAGACGATTGCAGAGATCGTAGATCTGTCAGGAGTTGTGAATTTAGGACAGATTGGTGGACTGATTGTAATGGCATTGATCATTCTTCTGATCCTCAAATTTACAATCTGGAGTAAAGAAGCAAAGGAAACAAAATAGTGAAAAAAGACAATAATCTGTTAGATTATGTGCCGTTAATCGCACAGCAGATCCAATGGTCAGAAAATGAAGACGGTATTGTGACAGTTGATGTTGTCAACAAAGGAATGTTTAACCGAATCGCACAGGTTTGCTTTGGACGACCAAAAGTCAGCCATATTGCATTGGAAGAATTTGGAAGTTTTATCTGGAAACAAATCGACGGAAAACATACAATTTATGACATTGCAATGTTGGTACAAGAGCAATTCGGTGAAAAAGCCGAACCGCTGTATGATCGTTTACTTGCTTATTTTCGTACCTTACAAGGGCATGGTTTTGTTGTGCTGCAGGCACCGGAAAATAAATAATATGATAAATATTTAAGCGTTTGGATAGCAAATCAGGGAAAGCCAGTCCCGGCAAGTGCCGGAGCTGGCTTTCTTTTGCTATAAGGTAAAAAATGTTTTGTAAGGATGTGATTTAAACCCTTGGTGTATAAAATGGGGGCATTTTACAGGTTTTACAGAGAAATCCTTTACAGACTTTATAAAGAATATTAAACTGATAGAAGAAGAAAAGATTTGATTTTTCAGAGATGTGCGGATTGGAAAGTACAAAGAAAAGTGGCTGAATCTGATACGGAGAAAAGAATCAGAATGTGAAAATTAGGAACTATTTTTTAGAAAAGAGGGGATGAAAATGGAATTACCTTATTCGGAAGAACTGAACATAGGACATTTAAGCAAATTGTTTGGGAAAACAACAAATTGTTATAAATTTTTTTGGTTCCAGGCAATCCTTAGAAAGTTAGATGGTATACATAACAGATTTACCTTTGAGGAATTGATCAATGAAATGATTGCCGATGCATGGTATATGGTGACGGAATATCATCTGAGACTCGGACCGATCGGCAGTAAAGATAACTTAGAAGAAATTGCAAAATATATTCATGAAAACTATCATATTCGTTCGACTGAAAAAAGAGACAAACTGATGGAATTTCTTCAAACTACAGAAGATAAAAATATCAAAAAATACAAATTAGATTTGATCAGATATGTTCCCTATAAATTACAAGTTCCTTTTTATGATGAAATCCACATTGACCATAGCACATGGTGCGGATCAAAAGAAAAATTAACAAATAAGATCAATAGTCAAAAAAGGCTGATCTATTATTTTGCTTTATATTCCGGGCTTAATACGATAATAGAGATAGATGCCTTGTGGGCAGCGTATTTGTTAAAACATAAGGAAATTATAAAAGGCTGGACGCAGTTGAGTTTAATACACTATCTTCAAAATAAAAATCCAAGCGTGCCGGGAATTGCGGATAAATTAGAGCATCGCGATGCGAGAGGAGACACGGAAAGAGTAAGGAAGTATTGGCAATTGATCATACAAAAGGATCCCTCTTTAACAGATATTTATGGGAAAATTGATCTGAAAGATGTGTCGATTTCCGTTGATCATTTTATTCCATGGCAATACGTTGCCCATGATGAATTATGGAATTTGCATCCCACAACGCAATCAATTAACAGCAGCAAGAATAATTCTTTGCCAGCTTGGGAACTGTATTTTGAGAAACTCGGTGGTTTGGAATACAGGGCATATGAATTGAAAAAAGAGCATCCCGAAGTGAAAGAAACATTTCAAAAGATCGCACCGTATCATTTGAATAATCAAGAAATTCGAAATCAATTATATGAGGATGGTCTGGATCGTAATTCTTTTATTTCGAGACTGGAACACGTGATCCGACCGATTTATGAGGCAGCACAATTGTCCGGGTTTAAAGAGTGGGTGTATAAAGAGAAAGAAGCCTTAAATGAAACTTAAAAATAGCAGATATTTTTAGACAATGGAAATCAGGGAGAGAGGATATATGAAGAGAAATATCTTAGATAGAGATCGGACATGCCCTTAAGTCTGTATGAAGATTAGAAATGAAAATAAACTTTTTAATTCAACGTCGGCAAAAAACAATGATAAAAATGAAATACATGTATTTATTGCCGATAACGTGATATACTAATCACGGTAAGTGTGATTTTTGACATCATGACAATGAGAAACTCATAGAATGTTTTTTTATCGTGTGAAAGGAGGACGGTGGATGCGATACCTTTCAGCTGCTGAAATAGCGAAAAAATGGGATGTATCTGAACGGAGTGTAAGAAATTATTGTGCTAATGGGCGTGTTCCGGGAGCGTTTCTTACCAGAAAGATGTGGAATATTCCGGAAAATGCTCCCAAGCCGGAGCGTTCTAATAAGAAGAAAGAAAAGCCGACAACTCTGCTGGATATTTTGCAGAATGAGAAGGCAAATAAATACTCTGGAGGTATTTATCATAAGACACAAATTGATTTAACATATAATTCAAACCATATGGAAGGTAGTCGGTTGACTCACGATCAGACCCGATATATTTTTGAGACGAATACCATTGGTATAGAAAAAGAAGTGCTCAATGTAGATGATGTGATTGAAACGGCAAATCATTTCCGGTGCATTGATATGATTATCGATCGCGCAAAATTGTCATTGACGGAAAAAATTATTAAGGAGCTGCATCTGATTTTGAAAAATGGCACAAGTGATTCCAGAAAGGATTGGTTTGCTGTTGGTAATTACAAGAAATTGCCAAATGAAGTTGGTGGTATGGAGACTGCGCTTCCGGAAGAAGTTGCAAATAAAATGAAAAAATTGTTGTCAGAGTATAATAACAAGGAAGAAAAGAACTTTGAAGATATTCTGGACTTCCATGTGAAGTTTGAGCGGATTCATCCGTTCCAGGATGGTAATGGGCGTGTGGGCAGATTGATTATGTTTAAGGAGTGTCTGAAATACAATATCGTTCCGTTTATTATTGAGGATAATCTGAAAATGTTCTATTACCGTGGATTGAAGGAATGGGACAACGAAAAAGGTTATCTGACAGACACTTGCTTGACAGCGCAAAATAGATATAAGGCGTACCTGGATTATTTTAGAATTTCATATTGAGAGAAAAATAAGAATTAGAATTAGGTGAAAGCGGGGTGTTGCTTTTTATTTGCCACGACAGGTTTTGGGGGAAGATAAAAGATAAAGTTTCAGCGGTTGAAAATATTTTACACTTTTGGAAGATCAAATCGGTATAATTAAAATAATTATCACAATTCAATTGGACAAAAAAGAATAATACATGCAAAAACAATCATTAGGGATGGAAAGGGATTGATTATTATGAGTGAGACAAGAATATTAGAATTCAGGGAACAATTACGAATACTTTTTTGAAAACAGTCAGTGCCTTTTCGAATTATAATGGTGGAACAATTCTTTTTGGTGTGGATGATGATGGGAACGTGAAAGGATTGTCAGATGTAAAGCAGGCTTGCCTGGATATCGAAAATAAAATCAATGACAGTGTATCACCTCAACCGAACTACACACTTGAAATACAGAATAATGACCAGACGATAAAACTCACTATAAAAAGTGGTCTTCAGAAGCCATATTTATACAAATCAAAAGCTTACAAACGAAATGATACAGCAACGATAGAAGTAGATACACTGAAATTTTCAAGGCTTGTGTTAGATGGGAAGAATATTGGCTTCGAAGAATTACCTTGTAAAGACCAGGAACTATCTTTTGAAATTTTACATCATAAGCTGAAAGAAAATATTCATATTGAGACTTTTAATCAGGATACTTTAAAGACATTAAACCTGTATGATAATGGAAATGATTATAATAATGCAGCAGGACTTTTGGTAGACAAAAATCATTTTTCGGGAATTGATATTGTTAAGTTCGGTGAAAATATCAGTATTATTCAAAAAAGGGTAACATTCGGACATATATCGGTTTTGGAAGAATATGAAAAAGCCCTTGCTGTATATAGAGATTATTACCAATATGAAGTAATACAGGGGGCTGATAGAAAGGTGATGGAGAAAATACCGGAAGCAGCTTTTAGAGAAGTAATTGCAAATGCTTTGATTCATAGGGTATGGGATGTTAATTCGCATATCAGAGTTTCCCTATTTGAAGGTAGAATAGAAATAGTATTTCCCGGTGGATTACCAGCCGGAATAACAGAAGAGGAATATTTATCAGGTAAACTTTCTGTTTTAAGGAATAGAAATCTTGCCAATGTATTTTACAGATTGGGATTTGTAGAGATATTTGGAACAGGAATTACACGAATAAAACAATTGTATGCAGAGAGTCTGATAAAACCGGATTTTGAAATGTCAGAAAATGCTATAAAAATTGTGCTGCCGGTATTGGAAACGAATGCTGATTTAACTGAGGACGAAAAAGTAATTTATAAATTTTTAAGTAAGACGATGCTGAAACCAATAAGTGAAATTGCACCATATGTCCGATTTGGCAAATCAAAAACAACACAATTACTGAAATCTATGGAGAAAAAGGGTGTGATTGCAGTTGAAGGAAAAGGCAGAGGAACAAAATATATCATTAAGTGATTGAGAACATAGAGGGTTCAAATTACACAATCTTTCAATAACACAAGGAGAAAATCATATGATAAAAATTTTATTTTTATGCCACGGCAGTGTTTAATGGATGCTGTGAAAGCCTAGGCTTTAAAGGATTTTTTGATGATTGACGAATAATTTACACCTTATTTATACCTTTGGAAGACCGGATCGGAATAATAGAGAAATAAAGAAATAGATAAATATAACAGGAAGCAATTTTGTCATATTGGAAATAATTAAAATTTGCTGAACCGTGTTGATTTTATTGATTGAGTATAATAAAAGTAAGAACAGAAACTTCCATGTTTGAAGCGGTTACCAGAATTGACAAAGAAATGCAAGTTAGCCAATCCGGTAGTCCAGCATATTTTTTCATTGTCACCCGACGTTTTTACAAAACATATACTTATTCCGCTTGATGCGTCATTCTTGTTCTGAAAACAGGAACAGAATCCTTACAGCGACTGTAAGTGTTATTTATTGTGCTTCTGTGCTATCATTTACCCAGAAATGGATAGGAGGCATTCACATGAAACCAATTTTGAATATTGAAAATCTTACCAAAGTCTATGGGACGTTGCCAAACCAGACGAGAGCACTGAACGGAATCACTTTTCAGGTCATGCCGGGAGAGTTTCTCGGTATTATGGGAAGCAGTGGTTCCGGCAAATCCACGCTTCTCAACTGTATTGCAACTGTGATTCAGCCTACAGGTGGAAGCATTCAGGTGGAGGGAGATACTCTGCAATCCCTCAAGGGAAAGGCTCTTGCAGAGTACCGTGGCAAAAAAG
>OGKR01001912.1_pt1 | contig 12815 bp, 7 predicted proteins | sample 1572431 | NCBI WGS metagenome assembly OGKR01 (sample SAMEA2582079, study PRJEB24529) | metagenome | biome: Human gut stool | place: China | collected 2011 | reverse complement strand
TAATTTCTCAAAACGATGGCGTAATTGAATACGTTGACGCATACCTAATAAAGAAGGCGGTAAGGTTGGTAATTCAAATAATGGTAAGCCTGTTGCTTTGCGAAGTGACTCCATAAACTCTTGATTTTCCAGACCAAAACAAGCTGGTAAGAAAATCGCTTCGGTTCCTTTCGCAGCTTCTTTCATTTCAGCCACAAGATCATCAAATTTCAGTTTATATTCTAAAACTTGTGCAATATTTACACTGCGGAATTCACGCGAATTTGCACGTAACTGATCTAATTCTGGAATATTTAAAAAGCCCGTTTTCACTTCACAATGAGCAAATTGTGGATTGAGCGTAAGGTTATCCGCCAATAATTCTGGTTGGATATCGTGATAACCTTCAATGCCTAAAACCGCAATTTTTTTATACGGGAATGGCGTTTCGCCTTGTACGGTTGGCACACTATTTGGTGAAAGCCATGCACCACGTAAACTCCCTAAACCCGTTACGCGAAGATGATTTTCTACACTTGAGCCAATTAAATCTAAATTTAACGATTCCGCTAATTTTTCGAAATCTTGCGCTTTCGCTAATACGCGTTCAGCACCCATAATACTATAAGGGTGTTGCGGTAATTGAGCGGAAAGTGCGATCAAATTTTCAGGAATATTTTTAACAAACGCACCATTTGGTAAACGGCTTAATAAATCCAATGAGCCAGATGCAAAATCAATCGCCGCTTGGCCATTATTAATAATGACACAACGTTTGCCTTGTTCTTGTAGGGTGATGCCGCAAGTTAAACCGGCAAGGCCACCACCAATAATCACTACATCAAAATTCATTGTTATCCGTCCCTTGCTGTTTGTCAGTTTCAAGCGGTTGAACATCGTTTAAGCCCAACACACTGCCATATATCCATGAAGTAAATTCGGCTTCACGAATCGCCTCACCCCATGCAATAGGCTCAATACCGCGCCAACGCTCTTCCATAAATGAGGTTAATTGTGTGGTCGATTGACGAGGTGTTGCCACGTCAAAACGGTTCATTAAGCCCGCTGCACGGCATGCACAAAGCTCAGCTTGGCAAGTACCCATGCCCACACGAGTACGGCGACGTAAATCTACTAAATTATTCACGTTTAATTCATCAACAGCATAACGTACTTCACCTGCTGTCACCGCTTCACATTCGCACACCATTGAACGATCAAGACGTTCTTTATCTAATAAGCGAGTAGCACGAGAACCATGACGATATACGGCTGAATAACGAATGGTACTTGGAAGTGAAATGACTTTCTGATTGGTTTCTGCACGGCTTTCACTTGAACCCGGCAATAGACGCTCTGCAGTTGTACAACGTGCTGTTTTATTGAGTTTTTTACAAACAAGATCCGTTGCCCATTCAGCCATTAAGCGATAAGTCATTAATTTACCGCCAGTGATAGTGATAAAGCCGTCTAAGCCATCACGCTCTGCGTGGTCAAGTAACACGATACCACGACTTACGTTACGACCAGATGGGTCATCATCAGACGCGACTAACGGACGTACACCAGCATAAGCACGTAATACACGAGTATGACGTAAGCTTGGTGCGAGTTTTTCCCCTTCACGGAACAGGATATCCACTTCTTCTGGGGTCACTTCCATGTTATCAATTTGATCGTAAGGAATACGACTAGAGGTTGTACCGATAACACAAATGGTATCACCTGGAACGAGAATATCCGCATCCGCTGGTTTACGACAACGGTTAATCACCATTTTGTTGATGCGGTGCCCCATGACAAGTAATGCACCTTTGGCTGGGAACATTTTGATTTTAAGATCCGCATATTCTGCGATGCCTTGTCCCCAAATACCACCGGCATTGACGACTAATGGCGCAAAGAATTTACGGTTTACACGATTTTTGTGATCGTAAACATCCACACCGATTACTTTGCCCCCTTCACGAATTAAGTTTTTCACTTCGCAATAAGTGAACATTTTCGCACCATTTTCGGTAGCATCCATCACATTTGAGGCTGTTAAACGGAAAGGATCGATTGAACCATCTGGCACAACAACGGCACCCACTAAATCTGGGTTTACTGATGGTTCCATAATCTGGGCAAGTTTAGGATCAATGGCGACGGCTTCAATACCGGATTTGGTACAACTTTCAATGAACGTTTTTTGATAATCAAGGGAGTCTTCAGGTAAGGTGATAAATAAACCTTCTGTTTCATCCACACAGTGACGAGCGATATTGCGCAGAATTTTATTTTCTTTAATACATTCTTCTGCTGATTCCTGATCGTTTACGGCATAACGCGCCCCACTATGTAACAAACCGTGGTTACGACCTGTTGCGCCTGTCGCAATATCACGACGCTCTAATAAAATACAGTTAATTCCACGCAATGCACAGTCACGAGCAATCCCCGCACCTGTTGCACCGCCACCAATGATAATCACATCCGTTGAGATAGGTGAAAAATCACCCACATCACGATACATATTAGGCGATAATCCCATTGTTACCCCCAAAGCCAAAATATTAATAAAAAGAAACGTAAAAACTGTTACAAATTCCATGGCTATTGTATGGGAGAGCGGTTAAATTCACAACATTCTGAGCGAAAAAGAAAGCCATTTTGTGAGATAGATCACACAATTTTCGAATTCGCTCATTTGTTAAAAAATATTTTGTGAAATACATCACATTTTTGAATTATTTCTCTTTTTAATTTCTATTTTTATTTTATCATGCAAGCTATCCCCTGCATGGGGGTGGACTCATAATTAAAATGATTTTGGAGAGAAATTATGTTTGGACCATTTAAACCCGCTCCGCATATTGCGGAACTTCCAGCGGAGAAAATTGATTCCACGTATAAACGCTTACGTTGGCAAGTGTTTGCAGGGATCTTCTTTGGTTATGCCGCTTACTATTTTGTACGTGCAAACTTTGACTTAGCACAACCTGGTTTAATTCAAGCCGGCTTGTACTCAAAAGCGGAATTAGGTGTTATCGGCTCAGCTGCCGGTCTTGCCTACGGTTTATCTAAGTTCGTAATGGCAGGTATGTCTGACCGTTCGAACCCTCGTGTATTCTTACCATTTGGTTTATTGCTTTCTGGTCTTTGTATGACCATGATGGGTTTATTCCCATGGGCAACTTCAGGCATTGCCATCATGTGGGTAATGATCTTCTTAAATGGTTGGTTCCAAGGTATGGGTTGGCCTCCATGTGGTCGTACAATGGTACACTGGTGGTCTAAATCAGAACGCGGTACTATCGTATCTATCTGGAATACCGCGCACAACATCGGTGGTATGATGCCGGGTGCAATGGTGCTATTGGCAAGTGCCGTATTCTTCAGCACTCACGGCGTTGAAGCACAAGCAAAAGACATTTGGCAACAATCCCTCTACTATCCGGGTATTGCAGCAATGATCTGTGCAATTCCAGTTTACTTCGTCATGCGTGATACTCCGCAATCTTGTGGTTTACCATCAATCGAAAAATGGCGTAATGACTACCCAGATGACTATAACGAAAAAACTTACGAAAACGATTTAAGTACAAAAGAAATCTTCGTAACCTATGTATTGAAAAACAAATTGTTATGGTACATCGCGATTGCTAACGTATTCGTATACTTAATCCGCTACGGTGTATTGAAATGGTCTCCGGTTTACTTAAGTGAAGTAAAACACTTCAACATCAAAGGTACCGCATGGGCATACACCATTTATGAATTAGCAGCGGTTCCAGGTACATTACTTTGTGGTTGGGTATCTGACCATGTATTCAAAGGTAAACGTGGTTTAACCGGTTTCATCTTCATGATCTTAACTACTTTAGCAGTAGTAGCATACTGGATGAACCCAGCTACACCAGAAGCGGAGCTTGCAAACTACTCAGCTTGGTATGAAAACCCATATCAATTAACTGACTTCGTATTAATGACCTTAATCGGTTTCTTAATCTACGGTCCTGTAATGTTAATCGGCTTACACGCGCTTGAGCTTGCACCGAAAAAAGCAGCAGGTACAGCAGCAGGTTTCACCGGTTTATTCGGTTACTTAGGTGGTACTGTGTCAGCTTCAGCTGTTATCGGTTGGGCAGCACAACACTACGGCTGGGACGGCGGTTTCTACGTCATGATCGGTGGTGGTGTCTTAGCGGTGTTATTACTCTTCATCGTAATGGTTGAAGAAGGTAAACACAAAGCGAAATTAGGCGATACCTACGGTAAATAATCTATAAATTAAAGGCGACAGGCGAAGGCTTGCCGCCTTTTTTATTACAAAAAACAACTGAATTTTTAACCGCACTTTAAAAGGAGATAATGTGATGAAATTGAATAAATTAACCATTATGTTAGGCTCGGCAGTTATGGCAAATGCAGCATTCGCAAATCAAACTTGTGAAGCGCCCTATCGTTCAGCACTCCCCGCTTATACGTATAAATTAGACAAGGTGCTCGAAGTCAACGGACGTCAAGGCATTACCACTGATGGCAAATATTTATATGTATCAGGCAGTAAAACGCTTGCCAAATACGATATGAATGGAAAACTGATTAAAGAAAATAAAGATCCTTTTGTCGGCTATCAAAAGGAAGCCAATCACATTGGCGACATTGATATCTACAACAATGAACTTTATGTTTCCTCTGAATGGTTTGATGCTGGCGTAGGTAAAAATATTCAAATTGCCATTCATGACCCTGACACGCTAGCATTAAAAAGATCAGTTGATTTTAATCCTGAGTCAGGTCAAGTCGAAGTTTCCGGCATCACCGTAGATACCGTTCATAATTCAGTTTGGCTGGCATCTTGGGTGGGTGAGGAAAGCGGCCGTTATTTATATGAATATGACCTTTCAACCGGCAAATATAAACGTAAAGTACATTTACAACCTGTTCCACAATGGATTCAAGGTGTTTATGCCTACAACGGTGATCTCTACGTCACATCTGATGATGGTACGGCAGATGAAAAAGAACCTGATCATATTTATCGTGTAGAAATTTCAGATAAAAATAATGAAGCTCGCGTTGTTTTAGAAAAAACATTGAATGACATTCGAGATGTCGGCGAAGTCGAAGGCTTGAATGTGAATCCAAAAACGAAACAACTACTTGTCCATGCAAACCGAGGCAAACAAATTGTGTTAGGGATGCCAAAAGGATTTTATCCAGGATATGACCGTGAAATTAGTGAAATCTATTTTTACGACATGAAACCAAGATGTAATAAGTAAATCAAGGAGAACACATCATGAAACTCAAAACTTTAGCGCTTTCTTTATTAGCTGCAGGCGTACTTGCAGGATGTAGCGCACACTCTTCTGTGGACACTATGAAATCAGACAAAATTATCATTGCTCACCGTGGTGCAAGTGGTTACTTACCAGAGCATACACTTGAGTCTAAAGCGCTTGCATTTGCACAACATGCAGACTACTTAGAACAAGACTTAGCGATGACAAAAGATGGTCGTTTAGTTGTTATCCATGACCACTTCTTAGACGGCTTAACTGATGTGGCGAAAAAATTCCCAAATCGTCATCGTAAAGATGGTCGTTACTATGTAATCGACTTCACCTTAAAAGAAATTCAAAGTTTAAATATGACTGAAAACTTTGAAACCAAAGATGGTAAACAAGTTGCAGTCTATCCAGGTCGTTTCCCACTTTGGAAATCCCACTTCAAAATCCATACTTTTGAAGATGAGTTAGAATTCATCCAAGGTTTAGAAAAATCGACTGGTAAAAAAGTGGGTATCTACCCTGAAATCAAAGCCCCTTGGTTCCACCACCAAAATGGCAAAGACATTGCAGTTGAAACCCTTAAAGTGTTGAAAAAATACGGTTACGACAAGAAATCTGACATGGTTTACTTACAAACCTTCGACTTCAATGAGTTAAAACGTATCAAAAACGAATTGCTACCAAAAATGGGCATGGATTTAAAACTTGTTCAATTAGTGGCATACACCGACTGGCATGAAACTGAAGAAAAAGATGCGAAAGGCAAATGGGTGAACTACGATTACGATTGGATGTTCAAACCAGGTGCAATGGCAGAAGTGGTGAAATATGCTGATGGTGTTGGTCCAGGCTGGTACATGTTAGTGGATAAAGAAAAATCTAAACCAGGTAATATCGTGTACACCCCATTAGTGAAAGAGCTCGCACAATACAAAGTGGAATTACACCCATACACCGTGCGTAAAGATGCGTTACCTGAATTCTTCACTGACGTAAATCAAATGTACGATGCATTATTGAATAAATCTGGCGCAACGGGTGTATTCACCGACTTCCCAGATACTGGCGTTGAATTTTTGAAAAAACAAAAATAATACGTAAGTAAAAGTAATAAAAGAGCGGTCAAAATTCGTTGTGATTTTTGACCGCTTTTTAGATAAAAACATTAATGCTTAAAACAGAATCAATGAGCTTTCACATGACTATATATCTAATTCTCAGATGTCTTAATAAATATATTCTAATTTTTCATCAAAAGTAGAAATCCATCAAATTACTATAGAATTTGGTGAACTTAATAACAATCTAGTATAGAGAAATATATATCACACTATAAGATGCTTATATTTTAAATTGTAGCAGTATATTTTCTTGATTGAATTTTAAGTTCTAACTTAAAATCTTTCCGCATTTTTAATTGAAAGCGCTGAGTCTGAGTACTAGCCATTGGGCATTTATTACAAATAATATATCCTTTCCTTTTATTTTGTAAATTTAAGCTATAGTTATTCTCTAAAAATTTAATAGTTTCTGAAATTTGCTTGATAGCATGATCTAAATCAGTTCCTTTTAATTCAATATAATGTTCCCTACTCTCTTCGTAATTAGGATCTGACACATAAAGAAAAAAATCACACTTGCACTGCTCCTGCTCTGATTTAATTAATCCACTATCAACAACCACTTCAATAACTTCAAATATCTTAGAATTGTCAAAATACAATGTTTGTGGATTTTTTTTATCCTTAAAGACTATAATTTTCTTCTTAGATTTTTTAGCGTGTCCAGTTTTTAATAATTTTTGAATATCCATACCAATTACTTTAATAATCCTAATTATTACATAATCTTATATCTAACAGCTTATTAAATTCTATAGCTATATCATCAGATACAGAATCTAAAACATCAGCATTAATTAACTCTTCGTCATCATCAATAAGGGATTTGCATACTCCCTTATTTAAAGAATACGCTTTAGAATCTTTAGTATAAAGACATTCACTTTTATCAACAATGCCATTTAATTGAGACAATTTACCTTCTTGTTCTATAGAGCCTGCCATAAATAAATTATTTATTGATGATAATAAATAAGGGCTATGAGTTGTCAAAAATATTTGGTATTTTTGAGTATTACACAATCTAGCTAATAATCTAACTATACTCTTCTGTGCATTTGGAAATAAATGCGCCTCGGGTTCCTCAATATAAATTGATACATTCTTAGTATCACTAAATAGCATCTCCTGACTAATCAATGCATTTAATATAATTAAAAGTGGTAAGATCTCTTGTTGTCCAGATGAAGCACTAGATAAACTAACTTTTCTTTCATCCGAATGTAATAAAAAGTCTTTATTCTTTTCTCTACTATATTCTGAGTTTAAAATATTTTTTATTAAATTATTTATCTCACTTTGCTTTTCTTTATTATCAACAATTCTCCTATAAAACAAACCTTTAAAGGCTTCATATAAAGAGCCAAATTCAATTAAAAATGGATCTAATGTAGTATTATCTTTTAAAAATGAAAATATACTTTCCTGCAAGTTAGAGAAAAAGCTTCTCCCAGCAGGAATAAAAAATTGAGTTCCACTAAAATTCTTTTCATTTTTATTAAGATTAGTGAAGAATTCTTTACTAACCTTTCTATTAATTTCATGCGTTCTCATAAAAAAATCATCTTCATTTGAATCAATTTTTTTTACGATAGACTTGTGATAAGTTTTCATTTTTTTTATTGATGATAATAATTGATCAGAAAACTCTAATTTAGGCTTTTTTTCACCTTCTCTATACATATTAATAAAAATTTCATCATTCAGAGCATAATTTATATAAAAATCACCTTTACACCAAGTGGAACTAGGAAAAAATTTAGTAAATTTATCTAATTGATTAGATTTAAAAGTATTTAAGTTTTCTTCTTTAACTATAGCTTCAACAAGATCACTAAAAATACTTTTGAAAAAATAAGCTAATTTTACGGTAACGCTTTTACCAGATGCTTGCGGACCAATAAAAATATTTAAAGTTTTAAATTCAACATCAATACTTTTTATGCCTGCAAAATTTTTTATTTCTAAACGCTCTGCCATTCTAAATTTCCACTATCTAATTAATCATATATACAAATAATAAAATTTTACATATATTACAAAATTATTAAATATAAGTAAAACATTATGCTAAGTTTTAGCATACATAGTATTTTTAAAAACCTTCATCCAAGTAATACTTCCAAGACCAATTTTCTAGATACCATGAGCAGCCAGCTGCTTGAAATACACTCTCTAGGTGCGGTCACTGAATTATGAATGCTATTAATTCTTTCTTTATTATTAAGCTTTTTTATTCTAAGAAAAAGGCCTGCTATTCATCTCAGCAAGCCTTCTAAAATAACGCAATTAAGCAAATTGTTTTTTATTCTCTAAATAACGTTTTGCACATTCTGCTGCGGCAACTAATCCCCCCGCCATCATAATAATATCTTTAATCACGAGTCGGCCTGCACCTGAGAGATATGGGAATCCATAATTAGGTGTTGGGAAGTCCCCGCCTAAATTCGGCACCCAGGTTTCTGGCGTGAATATTAGGAACGACAGCGTGACTATCGACATACCAAAGGTGAGTAAGCCTCCGAATAAACCTAATGTTGGAGACCAAATTCCCGCTAATACTAAAATACCAATTGTCACAATGATTGCGCCAATAATATAAGAAGCTGTATAGGTGCCGTTGGCTTTATGCCATTCAATATTTTTTGCGACCATTTTGCCTTCAGGGTTTTTATATAAGGTATATTCTTTTACTAAAACCCCCTTATCATTTGTCACTTCATTTGCGCCGTTTTTGTAAAGGAAGCTTAAGAAAGGACTATTTGACACAAAGTGTGCAATACCATCTGCCTCATATTGGCAAACTTTTAAACCTCCAATCCAAACCATCACAACACAAATCGCAATGCGGATAAAGTTAATAAATTGACGTTGCAATGGCGCAACAATATTAGCTAGCAATGTAACTAATGCACTCATGTAGAACTCCTCATATAGTTCAATTGATATTACGGACATAATGTCCAAGAATTTTAATATAAAATATTTATATAAATCATTTACAATATTACTCGCTAATATTGTTGGCATTTTTTTATTGATCAGATTTATGCAATAAAAAAAGAGATACCAATTTCTTAGTATCTCTTATTTTGTATTAATTTTCCGTGATCAATTTCACATTATTTGAAATTCACTCTCGCATTTCTAAAAATTCGCATCCAAGCGCCATCTTCAGACCACTCTTCTGGGTACCATGAGTTGCTCACAGCACGGAATACACGCTCTGGGTGTGGCATCATGGCGGCGATACGACCATCGACGTTAGAAATGGCAGTAATCCCTAATGCCGAACCATTCGGGTTGGCTGGATAGTTTTCAGTTACGTTTAAATGGCTGTCGATATATTGTGCCACAATCAAGTTTTGCGCTTGAAGTGCGGTCAAATTCTCAGGTGTTTTGAATTCTACGCGTCCTTCACCATGAGAAACGGCAATCGGCATATGTGAACCTGCCATGCCTTTAAACCACAATGAGTTGGTGTTGTTGATTTTCACCATCGCGGCACGCGCTTCAAAACGCTCTGACTTATTACGCACGAAACGTGGCCAATTTTCTGCACCAGGAATGATTTCCGCTAAGGTGGAGATAAATTGACAGCCGTTACATACACCTAATGAAAGGGTGTTTTCATTGGCGAAGAATTGGCTGAATTGATCGCGTAATTGTGGGTTAAATAAAATGGATTTTGCCCAGCCACCACCAGCGCCTAATACGTCACCGTAAGAGAAGCCACCACAGGCCACCATTGCGTTGAAGTCGTTTAAGTTGTAACGGCCTGTCATTAAATCACTCATGTGAACATCAATCGCTGCAAAGCCTGCACGGTCAAACGCTGCTGCCATTTCAACGTGGCTGTTTACGCCTTGTTCACGTAATACGGCCACTTTTGGTTTCACGCCTTTGCTGATGTACGGCGCGGCAATATCTTCATTCACATCATAAGTTAAGTGAGCAGATAAACCTTTATTGTCTGTTGCTTTTTTCGCTTCAAATTCTTGGTCAGCACATTCTGGATTATCACGTAAGCGTTGCATTTGGTGAGTGAGTTCTGCCCAAATACCGCGTAATTCAGAGCGTTTTTCACTTAATAGTTTTTTGCTACCACGCATGATTTCAAACCGATCTTCTGAGCTTACAGAACCGAGTTCATAAGTTAAACCAAGCAAGTCATGGGCTTTTAATACCTCACGCACGGCGCTTAATTCGCTTTCTGATACTTGGATTACCGCACCTAATTCTTCATTGAATAACACCGCTAAATCATTGTCGCCTAATGCAGAAATATCTACATCCACGCCACAGTTACCCGCAAATGCCATTTCTGCAAGCGTGGTAATTAAACCACCGTCTGAACGATCGTGGTAAGCCAATAATTTACGCTCTGCTACTAATGCTTGCATTGCATCGAAGAAGTTTTTCAGTTTGGCTACGTTCACCACATCGGCTGGTTTGTCACCTAATTGTTTATACACTTGCGCAAGTGCGGTCGCGCCTAAGCGATTTTTTCTTTCGCCTAAATCAATCAACAATAAACGGCTTGCGCCTTTGTCTGTGCGTAATTGCGGGGTAACAGTTTTACGAACGTCTTCCACGCGGGCAAAAGATGAAATTACTAAAGAAAGTGGAGCTGTTACTGATTTTTTCTCACCGTTTTCTTCCCAAGTAGTTTTCATCGACATGGAGTCTTTACCCACTGGAATGGTAATGCCTAATGCAGGACAAAGCTCTTCGCCCACCGCTTTCACCGCTTCATATAAGCCAGCGTCTTCACCACCGTGTCCCGCTGCCGACATCCAGTTTGCAGACAGTTTGATACGTTTAATATCGCCAATATTGGTGCCCGCAATGTTAGTGATAGATTCAGCCACCGCTAAACGTGCAGAAGCCCCAAAATCTAATAATGCTACTGGTGCACGCTCGCCCATTGCCATGGCTTCACCGTGATAGCTGTCTAATGATGCTGTTGTGACGGCCACGTCAGACACCGGAATTTGCCACGGACCGACCATTTGATCACGCGCCACCATACCGGTTACCGAACGATCGCCAATGGTGATTAAGAAAGTTTTTTCTGCCACCACCGGTAAACGTAATACGCGATGGAATGCTTCTTTTAATTGAATATTTTCTGTTGCAAGCGGTCTATTTTCAACAGTTTTTGACGAAACCTCACGCGTCATTTTCGGCGTTTTGCCCAATAACACATTCATTGGTAAATCAATTGGGTTGTTGTCGAAATGACTATCGTGCAAGGTTAAATGTTTCTCTTCCGTTGCCTCACCAATGACCGCAAATGGCGCACGCTCACGTTCACAAAGTGCGGTAAATAATTCGAGTTTTTCTGGTGCAACGGCTAACACATAACGTTCTTGCGATTCGTTACACCAAATTTCCAATGGCGACATGCCTTTTTCATCGCAGAGAATTGAGCGTAAATCAAATTTACCGCCACGTTCGCCATCGTGCACCAATTCAGGCATCGCGTTAGACAAACCGCCTGCGCCCACATCGTGAATAAAGAGAATTGGGTTTTCATCACCTAATTGCCAGCAGCGATCAATCACTTCTTGGCAACGGCGTTCCATTTCTGGGTTTTCACGTTGAACAGAGGCAAAATCTAGATCTTCTTTTGATTTCCCGCTGTCCATCGAAGACGCTGCCCCACCGCCTAAGCCGATGTTCATGGCTGGGCCACCTAATACGATCAATTTAGCGCCAACAGGAATTTCACCTTTTTGAACGTGTTCGCCACGAATATTACCGATACCGCCCGCTAACATAATCGGTTTGTGATAACCTCGCACTTCTTCGCCATTAAAGCTGTTGACTTTCTCTTCATAGGTACGGAAATAACCCAATAATGCAGGACGACCGAATTCGTTGTTAAATGCTGCACCACCTAATGGGCCTTCAATCATAATATCTAAGGCTGAAGCAATACGATTTGGTTTAGAAAGTGGATTTTCCCAAGGTTGTTCAAAGTTTGGAATGACAAGGTTTGATACAGAGAAACCGGTTAAACCCGCTTTTGGTTTTGCACCACGGCCGGTTGCACCTTCATCACGAATCTCACCGCCTGAACCTGTTGCCGCCCCCGGGAATGGCGAAATCGCGGTTGGATGGTTATGAGTTTCCACTTTCATTAAGATATGTGCATCTTCATTGTGATAGCGATATTGTCCGTCTTGATCCGCAAAGAAACGGCCGACTTTTGAGCCTTCCATTACTGCAGCATTATCTTTATAGGCTGAAAGCACGAAATCAGGGGTTTTCTCAAAGGTGTTTTTAATCATTTTAAACAGGGATTTATCCTGTTTTTTGCCGTCAATAATCCAATCCGCATTAAAGATTTTATGGCGACAGTGCTCAGAGTTAGCTTGGGCGAACATATAAAGTTCAATATCGTGCGGATTGCGCCCTAATTGGGTGAAAT